>Ga0210015_1000722_pt1 | contig 34236 bp, 57 predicted proteins | sample CryGeymeta201522_FD_185471 | JGI IMG/M metagenome (GOLD analysis project Ga0210015, IMG submission 185471) | Groundwater microbial communities from Crystal Geyser aquifers in Utah, USA - Crystal Geyser metaG 2015-22 (SPAdes) (version 2) | ecosystem: Environmental > Aquatic > Deep subsurface >...
GCCACTTATGTTAATTTCGGAATCACAATATTTTGTTAAGCCATCATTTAACTTTCCAGCATGATACGTTGTGATATTTTTATCAGCGTGTGCGGCTGATACACTTATTGATAAAAAGGATAATAAAAAAATAGTTTTTAGTTTCATACAACACCTAAATGATAATATTTTAGCGTCCATTCGTTTATTTAATCCATTGTTGATTATTATATACGCAGCAAAAATAATGTCAATTATTTTTAATTTATTTTAATATCTTTGTTGACTTTGCGGATATTTGTGATATTGTATAGTTATAGAGTGATTAAACGCTCTACTAAAAACAAAAATTGGAGATATAAAAATGAGCACACAATTAACATCAAAACTATTAAAAAATATCTTAAAAAGCAAATTTGAAAACACTAAATTTTCTGTTACGACAAATCACTGCTTAACTTCTGAATGCTTTAAAATAAAGTGGGTAAACAGCTCTCTTTTAAAGATGTTTATGATTTAACAAAAGAATTTGATGATAAAGACACGCACATTTTACTAGACAGAGAAACATGCTAAAAAATTTAAAAAATAAAAACAAAATCGGAGATAGAAAAATGACGAGACTGAGAACAGCTGACTATTCATTAACAAATACAATTGGTTCAACACGTGAATCTATCAATTTAAGAGTGACAAAATCGAGTAATAAGAAGATTGTTATACTTAAATTTTTAAACGACTTGGATGATGTTTTGTTTGAAATAAAAATTGATGAAACTATCTTAAGATATACATTTCTGAGCATTTTGAGATTAATTCATACGACTGAGGATCCTTTGGACATAATAAAAAGGCAATTTACATGGTAAATAAATAGTATCTTTTAGGTAAAGCCGCACGCTTTAACGCTAAATATTTAATGAAAAAATAAAACATCGGAGAATAAAATGAAAGACGCAATTTACCTCGCTGTGACAATTAGCGTAATCTATTTAAGCTTTTTCTTAATAAGTTCATTACACATATAAAGTGGAGAATGATATGAGCGCACAAAACTCAAACGAACTAGAACAAGAAATAAATAAAACCCAAAAAATCATACGGGATTATTGCAGTCATACGCGATTTTTTAAATTAGAAAAAACGGACGAATTGCGAAAAGTTGATGTGATTTTGGACGAATTGAAAAATACTTTAAACTATAAAATTTGAGAATAAAAATGGGTATATCAATAGAAATCATCGCACAGTGCAACGAATGCAATGAAGACATTGAAATCGAGTCTTACGATTATAAGAATAGTTATGACTGTCTAATCATTAGCGTTAATAATTGCGAGAAGTGTCGTCTTGACATCCAACAAACAGCAATTGACGAATATAAACACTCGCAAGAAATTAATAAAATCGGAGAATAAAATGAACTTAAAACACATCGAATTTTTAGAGCACGTTAAAAATTATATAAAGAAAAATCCGGATTGCGCTGCATATGTGTCAGCGTATGTAGAAGAGGGTCTTAATCATCACATTGATGATCTAAATACACAAATCATTGACACTGAAACAGCTTTGTTATACGCAATTGAAACTAAGCTCCTAAAAGATGATCCTGATTTTTTAATTGAAAAGTTAAATTCAATAAAAGATAAAAGTAAGCTAAATTGGGAAACTAAGATTAATAAATTAGAAAAAAAAATAAAGTGTAAAAAATGAAAATTGAAACAAAATATAACGTTTGAGAAAAAGTTTATTTTAGTCACAATTTTTGGACGCATGTTGGCATTATTGAGTCAATAGTTTTTTATACTAATGAGCGCGAGCATTACCGAATAAATTCGAATTGCGGTTCAGCTTTGCTTGTAGATAGAGAAGAAATTATTAAACCTTTTGACTCACCTGAGCCGTCTGACCTGTATGTTGTCGATTCACAATCGATCGCGACCAGCTCAAAAATGAGGTCACTTAAGAAAATTAAAACTAAATAAGCATGCTTTTCTAAATAAAAACACTCTTTCATAATTAAAAGAGGGAGCTTAAAAGTATTTAAGAGTGCTTTATAAAAGCGTTTAGTACAGCTAATTGCCGCGTGCAAGCTAAAAAAACACGCAGCGCATAGCTACCCTAAACACATAATTATTATAACTGATTACTCAAATATTTCAAAATAAAATCTTTCGCCTTTTCCCAATTATCAGCTATAAAAAAACAATAGCCGCTCGGCTCAATATTTTCTCTAAACGTAATTTGTTCTTTTGTCAATCGCCCCTTTTCCGTTTTCATCTCGATAAACAGACCGTGAAAATTTGATGCAGGTATAGCTAAAAACAAATCCCACACTCCTGCTTTTCTGCCCATTTTTTTCAATTTCGCGCCGGTTATTACATTCATTTTCCCTTGGTTCGCTATGTGAAATAACGAGTTAAAAATGTGCGGATGATAAGACGCCCATTTTATAAGCGCGATTTGATTTTGGTCTTCAATATGTTTCATATTAAACTCTCAGAATGTCTAAAAATGTCTAAAAATGTCTAAAATATTAGGCGCCCTTTTTATCATCATTCCAAATCTTTATCACTCGATTTTTATACACAAACTCTTTGTTTTTCAAGTGCTCATCTTTACAAAACGGGTATAATTCATCACATAAATCCGTGTACTGAGCAAGCGTCAATGATATCGTTTTTATTTGATAATTATCAATAATTTTATCAACCGACAGAAGCAATTTGCTCTTCTTAATCTTCTTCATTTTATTACCTATTTTATAACTATATATTTAAACGCAATTTAAGGCATATTTTAGCTAATCTTGAAGTAACCATGAAGTTCGCTCATCTTTTCATTTAAAATAGACTGTACCCCATTAGGATTTTGTTTAGTGTGATTATGAGCAGTAACTTCATCTGCGTTTTTAACTTCTTCACATTTTTGCGATTCTTTTTGTTCATTTTGTTTCCAGCGTCTAAACAAAGGAGCTAAGATTGAGTTAATTTTGCTCATAGGTATATTTTGAGCGAGCGCGCAAAGTGATATTTTTTCGTAAACGCTTTTCGTTTCCCTTATCTGCTCGAGCAAATAGGGATTTTTTTTCAACGCCAGTTCTTGCTGTCTTCGCATCTCATCTTCTATCACGCTACGCCCTTTGACAAAATCCGAATCACGCTTAGGCTTGATTTGATTCCCAAGTTTTTTTGAATCTTCGATGTATTGTAAACGTTTTGCAATTTTAGCGATATCAAATGATTTTGGTTTTATTTTTTCGTTCATGCGCCATTCGTTCCAAGCTGCCGTTATTATTTCTGCATTGTATTTGAACAGGTCATCTGTCCAGAATTGTAATGCAATTTCATTCTCGTCAATATTGTGATAGACAAAAATTTTACGGAAAATTTCTGCTTGTGATTTTGCTGGCTGTAGTTTCATAAATATTTATCCCATATTGTTGTATTTTGTTTACTCAAGTCGTCTTCGTAAGATCCTTTGCTCAAAAATTTTGCAGGCTTTGGTATGTATTCAGTCTCTGTGTTTTTTGTTTTCCACAATGTTGCGTGCTGCTTAGTCCCCTCAATTATCTCGTCTGCTATGCTCATTTTTTTACCTACGATGGTAGTAAATTTTTTCAACGCATCTTTCCTGTCTTGCTGGCGCGGATATAAATCCCAAAAAATTTCAAACTTAATATTTATCATTTCGGTTAATGCTTTTTTCTTTTCGTCTTTTTTATTTTTTTGTATAGTTTTTTTATTGTTCTCTGTATCTGTTCTAGTGTATCTGTTCAGTGTATCTACTTCGGATGATCTGAGATCATCCCCCCCCTGATCTAGGATCATCCCCCCCCCTGATCTAGGATCATCCCCCCCATGATCTGAGATCATCCCTAATCGATTTATGGGTGACGTCAGATCATCCCTAAGTATGCTTTCATTTTCATCAATTTCTACCAAAACGGTATATACATTTGTTTTTGTTTTTCCGTTTTCTGAAACAAATTCTACTTTTAAAATTTTCATTTTTTCTAGCTCTCTTAGTGTAAGAATTGTGTATCTTTTGCTAACTCCTGCTGTGTCTGCAATCGATAAAACAGCAGGCCAGCATTGATTTTTTTCGTTAGCGTAACCCGCCAGCGCAAACAAAATAGAACGCTGAACAGCTGTCAAGCCCTTTATTTTGTTTATTTTTTCAGCTAATTTCCAGTTCATTTTAATTAGCGTTTTGCTGTTCTTCTAACCATTTATCAAACGATTCTGGGCAGATTAAATACTGTCCATTGAGCTTAAAAACGACTTTGTTAAAGCCGTTTTTATCTCTGTCTCTTATTAACGTTCTTAACATATTATAAGTTGGGAAACCGTTTGACATTTTAGAAAACTGAAATGCAGTTACGTATTTTTTCATTTTGACCTCTTGAGTGATTGTTTTGATTTCTTTTGTAGAATACTATATTTTTTTTAATATTTCAATTTGTTTATATATTTTTATTGACTTGTAATAATTTTGTGATATTATTTAAAAATCATCAGCAAGATGATAATAATAAAAAATAAAACATCGGAGAAACAAAAATGCTAAACACACTAGAGCTACAAATTGACTCGTTCGGCGATTATTCGGAACCCGATGAAGTCAGATATTTACCTAAAACCTGTTCCGAAATTAAACGTCACGTTGAGTGGGGTTCTTATAAGTTTAAATCGCTTCTTTTTTCCGAGCAAGACGAATTAGCTTACACGTTATTTTGCGATTTACTTAATAACGAAGAGGACAGCGCATTTGATATACTCATGTCTCAAAATGTAAAAGAAATGTTTTTAAATATTAAAGAGTTCAGTTTTTCAACTAAAACAATCAGCGAAGAAATCATACACACATTTAAACCAATTATTGCCGAATTGTTTTTTTACTATTCTGAACAATTTAAGCATAAATTAACTAATCAAAAAGATTGGAGTTAATAAAGTGAGCGACAAAATAACGGTTAAAGAAAGATTAAGCTTTACAAGAACGACCACAAAATTATTCAAAATATATCATAAAAATAGACGAAGAATTATTAAAGAACTGGAAAAATCGGCAGAGCCGATCGATTTTAGACAAATTCATTTAGAGTCATTGAAAATTACCGGAGGGTATTAAAATGAAAATACAAGCAGAACTTAGACTGATGAGTGAATTGCCAGATAAATTTGAAAATATTGCTATAGTAGTTCGTCATGATAATACATCTGGAATTCTTTTACCTAAGGGTACTAGTTTTAATTCTGACAATTATAAGGGATTTTTTTATTTGAAAGATTTTAAAATAATAGAAGAGCACCCCGAACAACTCACAATCGCTGACTTAATCAACGAGGCTAAAGAAAAAGATGAAGAAGTTAGAATTAGAACTGAAAAAGTCAATGAATTACTGCAAGAAATGGAAAGTATTTTAAATAGAAATAGTCAATTATTAGAGATTTATTCTATTAAAGAACGGCCAAAAATTAATGTTGAATTTTCATTGTTGAGACAATATAGCAATGAGCATGATTACGCATCACTAAATGATTTAGGTGTAGTAACAGTATCTAGCGACATAAAAAGTGAAACAAAAATGAGCTGGGAACATTTAGTAGAATATGAAGGGTATGTAGGTTGGTTTTATCAATCGGATTTCACAGAATTAACTAAGCAATTAAGCGGGGAATAAAATGAATAATGAAAAAAAAACACACTGGAAAAATTACCATAATCCCGACTATATCGGTGCATATGCTTTTCAGCCTAATGAACATAAAGTTGTAAAAATAAAATCTGTTGGCCAAAGACTGGTTATTTCAGAGCGAGGAAAAGAAGAATGCCTAGTTGTTGATTTTTTTGAAAATGAAAAGCCAATGATTTGCAATGTAACCAATGCAAAAGCGATTTCAAAAGTGTGCGATTCTTCTTATATTGAAGATTGGGTTTCTAAACACATAGAATTATATGTTGCTAAAATAAAAGCGTTCGGTGAGTTTATAGATGCAGTTAGAGTTAAATCTACAAAACCAAACATTAAAAAAGAAGCCCTTTCTCAAGGCTCACAACGTTGGTCAAGAGCTGTACAACAGTTAGCAGAAAATAAAATTACAATGGATGAAATAAAGAAGTACGTAGATATTAGTGATGACGATGTAAATGAGATGCTTTTCCAAGCGGATGAGTTAGCAGGAAAGTTAAATGAAGAACAAGAACAAGAGACAGGGGAATAAAATGGCACAGCATAAATTAGGGTTTTTTACAGCGTCAACAATTTCTCCGATTTTAACTGGGAAAGGAAGCACTTTATTAGCCGGAGGCGTTGAATATGCAAAGCGTATCGCATTAGAGCGCATCGGTGTAGTTAATGAAGATGAATTTTTTAATGGAAATAAAGCGACAGAATGGGGTAATGAATATGAACTTGAAGCGATTCAAGCGTTTGAGGCTCATAACTTTATTAAAACGTTCGATCACCAAAAAACGGTCGAAAAAGAGTGGTTATCTTGTACTCCTGACGGCTACATTGGCGAAGATGAATTAATAGAAATTAAATGCCCATTTAGCCCTTTGATTCACTTAAACAACATTTTAGAAAATGGTCTGAATCAATATTGCAATCAAGTTCAATTTCAGCTTATGTTGACGGAGCGCAAAGTATGTCATTTAGTTAGCTATAACCCGCTTTTTAAAGAAAAGAATAGGCTTTACTCTGTGAAAATAAACGCAGATAAAGCGTGGCAAAATATGTGTATGAATCGAGTAGAACAAGCAGAAAGTGTAATAGAGTACGTATTAAGTAAGTTAAATATGTTTGTGGAAGATAAAAATGATAACTAACTATGAAATAAAAAAGATAATAGATTACGAAATAGAAGATTCTATGATAAACCGTATAAAAGAACGATTTGCTGAAGAGGTGCCAAGTATTATTATTATGCTTACTGCTGATATTCTCGAATATAGCGTTGATAATATAGAATACACTGATTTCTTAAAGAAACACGATAAATACTTCTGGGGCGAAGAATGACGGATATTATAAATGTTAAAGAAGTAGTAGGTAGTTCATTATGTGTATCTATTGAAGATGGTGATAAAGTTTTTAGATTGATAAAAGATAATATGATTAAAGAGAAAAGAATCACTTTAGATTTTACTGAAATATTGGGTTTGTCGACAGTATTTGTGAGCGCATCAATAGGCCAGTTATTAGAAATTTTCGAAGAAGATAGGATAAGAGCTAGTTTAAAATGGATTGGAACAGGTTGTGATTGTTATTATTATCTTGAATTTTATAAAGAATACGTTAAAAATAAAACTAAAAGAGGTGAAAAATGAAACTACAAGCAGAACTTAAACCTGCGAGTGAATTGCCTAATGTGTACACGTCAGGGAATACTATTGTTGTTTTTTATGAGAAATACATAGAGCTTTTTAAATTTTATAACGAATCCTGTGTAATTGATGAGTATGGCAGAAACAGAAGCTGGGAAGAAATGAAAGTTACCAATTTTAAAGGCTGGATACGTTTTGAAGAATTAAAATTTGAATTAGAAAATGAAGAGGAACAAAAGTCCGAACAACTCACAATCGCAGACTTAATCAACGAGGCTAAAGAAAGAGGATATAAGTATATAACTCAAGACAAAAATTTAAGTATTTGGCTTTATAATTTAAAGCCTTGGCATGGAGTTAATAAATGGGAAGGAAAATACCCTAGGCTAACTGGTTTTAATTGCAATATAGATGGAGTCAAAAAATGGTACGAGGGTGACTGGAAAAATAGCTTGATTGAGGTAAAATAATGAAAAATTCAATCGATATGTCAACAAAAGACGTTCAATGCGGAATAGGGAAGAAAATGAATAATGTATTTAAATTTAATCCGAACCCTGATGCTCTTAAAGAGAATGAAACATTTAATGGGGAGCCGTGTATATGTATGTCGCAAATAATGGATGCGACTATTGATGAAACACGTAATGGACTTCCGCTATTGCGTTTGCTAATAAAACCGATTGGAACTAATTTGTTTTTTAATTTCAATATGGCAGTTACTGAAAACACCCTAACGCATAAATATTTTAAAAACTTTTGTGAGTCGATCGGGTTAGATTATCCCGAAGACGGGCGCGTATATCTGAATGATATAATCAAAAAAACCGCATTAGTTAAATATACGTGGAAAAAAGAACTTATTACTGATAATGAATTACCGACTAAAATAATATGTCCAAAATATTTTGTTAAAAAAAATAACTAGGTGAAGAAATGTTCAATATAAAAAACACAGAAAAAGAAGTGCTCTCTCAAATAAAAAGAATAACACTAGAGTTCTTTAATGAGCCAGATTCAGAGCGAAATTTGTTTAGATTTTGCAAAATAATCACTAGAATGAATCAATTAGTTAATAATCGATTAAACAAATATGAAAGCAGTTCAGATGAAGTTTTTGAAATTATACAAAACTTGTACTCTAAAATAAATATAAATAGTATGATTGAAGGCAAAAACAAAGTAACGATTTTAGAGAAACTCGAAGAGCTCGCAGAGCAGCAGGCCTCAATAGCGCATTATGAATCAAATAACTATGCGTACGCTAGAACAAGGTACATAACTGGTCTAATTTATAATATAAACGATAATAATCTTAAAGAATCAATTAACTCAGAAAGCATCCTTAGCATAAAAAATTACAGGTAAAATAAAAATGAACAAAAACGAACAAGAAAAACAAATGCTAATATTCTTAAACAAAACAATAAAATCAATCGAAGAAAACAAGAAAAACGCAAACTCTTTAAATGTTAAGGCATTTTGGGCTACCAATTTATCAATAGCGACGCTTATTTTATCCACAATGCTCGGATGGGTTGATAAAAAAGACCGCATAAACTTGATAAATGAGTTGGTAGATCGCGTAAATGCCACTATTTTTACGATTGAAAACGAGTTAAAAAATGAACGATAATGATGAAATAAATATTTTTGCATGCGCTGGTATGTTTGTAACGCAAAAAACAGAAAATAAACGATATCTATTTAAACCGTCAAAGTTAAAAATATGGCTATATAGAAAATTGTATGGTTATGTTTGGGTTGATTTTAGTATTAGAAGTTAAAATCAATACTTTGAATTAATAATTCGAGTATGACCTTTTGAATCTATATGCTTTATTAAATAATCTAATGCGCTTCCTGATATGAAAAAACCTATAATTCCTACTAAGCTGCTAATAGCAATCATTTTGCGAGAAAAAGATGCTATATTTCCAATAAAATCAAATTTTTTATTTAATGACTTGTCAAATTCACCCATTCTTTTTTCGATTTCTTTTAGATTTATTTCTAAAATCTCATTTAAATGGTCGTATTCTGCTTTCATAACAGCAAGCTCTTTTCCAAGATTATAAACTCGTTCATCTAGCCCCATATTATATAAATCCCTGTTTAATTTCGCGCTACATTTTTATTTTTTTCGTATGTTCTAAATCCACCAAAGCCAAGCAAGCATGTCACAATACTCATTAATGTACTGATGTCTAAAGAAGGGGGGGCCGGTATGTGTTCAATTGATGAAAACCAAGTTAAAAATGGCAATATTACCATTTCATACGCTAATCCGGTTCCGCAAATCCATCCAATAAAAGGACGCCAGCCCGATATAAAGCGATTGGGGTTTTCCGCTTCTTTTTCATTAATCTTAAGCTGCGCTATCTGAGCATTTAACTCGCCGCTCAACAAGAGTGCTTGTAACTCAAATTGTTTTTTTTGCGCTTCTTCTTTGTCTGGGAAAAAGCGCGTTATAATCGTTTTTCCTAAATCAAATGCTGCCGTTACAGGGTCAAGAGCCATAAATTTCCAATTGTTCTACGTGAAACGTTATATGTATTTCGCGGGCCACCCCCCTGATTCCATAATTTTTGCTAGCCTCAATGCACGTTTTGGAACATCAATATTGGCCCATTTGCTGTCTAACATATGAACTACTGCACCCTTCATATCTCCATATTCTAGTGACTTTATAAAATTATCAAACCCTAAAAGTCCATTAAACCCTAGATTTATAGACATATTAATTAAAACGGATTGCCTTGGCTCGTTTAATGTTAAAAACCAGTCAAATTTACTTAATTTGTTTTTATGAAAATTAATATCATTTTCAAGCAACATTAAAGCATCTGATTGCGTTATTCCTGTTTTTTTTAATATATCAATGAGTTCATATTTTCCAAAAACTTTACCTAAAATACTTGTTTGCTCTTCTTTTGTTAATCCATTTTTTTCTAAATTCCGACCAACGCCAATAGTCCAAAATTTTGAGGTGCATAAATAAGGAAATAACTTAAGCCCCTCATCAATTATCAACATTTTTTGAATATTCATTATATGTAGTTATACTGTCTCTGTAACAGTATAAGATACTTTATCACCTGCTACAATCGCAGCATTAAACGCAAATATTATTTCATCGGTGCCAGTTATAGCGTCTACAATCGAAACAGTAGATCCCGTTACGCATGTTGCATTACACGGCAATCCTGGAACAATTCCCTTGCCTGGAATCGATACGGTTTCTCCAGGAACACCAATGTTCGTTAAGTTATAAACTGCTGACGCTTTAATTATATTAAGCTTTGCCTGAACAGCTGGATCAAATTTTGGTTCTTCGATAGCTCCATCTGGAATTTTAGGATTAGTAACCGCTGAATCTTTAAGTTGCTCTGTCCCAACTGAGTTAGCAGGCAAAGCACTTTCGCTGTTTTCTACTGTTGCAGATGGCTCTACTGCGGTCACTCTCAGAGTTGCTACGTCATCTGATGCAGTCAAAAATATAATTTGACCAACTGTTAAATATTCTTTAATTCCGTCAAAATATCCTGATTCTGTTGAAGTAGCTAAATCATCAGATGTATCAATCGTTAAGATTTTCGCTGCGTTAAATGATGTAATCGGCATTTTATTTACCTCGTTTTGTGTGAATTTATTGTAATGATGTTGTGTTAAATGAACTCCAGCCCGTGCTTGTTCTAACGCAAGGTGCATTTATTTGTTTATTGTAAACTACTTCTCCCTCAGTGTAATGTGATGAAGCTTCCAGTATTTCAGATGTCGTATCAAAAGATTTAAATCTTAATGGCTCATCTGAACTTAACGAAAGCGTATATGTTTCAGCATTATTATCTACTTCTATTTTTGTATAATAAATATAATCAGCCAACTCCTGATAAACATTTAATCCATTATTTTTTACAAGCTCATCAGACAAAGATGCTACTTTCGCTTCTGTGTAAAAATTATCATTTGAGATTTTAACTGACATAATTTAATTCTACGCTAAAAATTTTACTGATGCACTGATAAGCCGTGGGGATTCAACTGATCTATATAGTCGAGTTAGTATAATGCTGATCGTGTCTCCGGCTTGCGTTGCAGATGCTGGAATCACTGAATGAGATTGCCTAGATAAAATATTCGCACTTAAAGGATTAGCGAATGCTGTCCCACCTCCCCCAGATGTTATTACGGCTGCTCCACTTCTATTCAAAAAGGGACTGATTGTCATCGAGTGATTTCTTATTGCATTTGGGCAATACATTGAATACGATAACTCAGCCTCTGCACCCGCATACTCAGCAGGAACTTCAAGCGATATTGTTATCGATCCTGTATTTGCAAAAGATAAATAATTTAATTGACGATCGCTTGAAAGTGAAACTTGCGCTCCTATGATCGAATTAGCTAAGTCAGATGCGCTGTACGTTTTAAAGTACGGACTACTTGAGGCACTTGCTGTAAGTGTTTTATTATATAACGTTCCTGAGCCGTCTCTATATTTCGCTTTTAAATCGCCAGCTTCTTGATATATATTTAAATCATTATTTTTTATAGAACTGTCTAAAAGAGCAGTGGATTTTGAAGACGAATAAAAATCATAGTTAGAAATCTTTACTGACATAATTTAACCTTAAATATTATAGGATACACTAAAACCAAAGAACCCAGATGGACCCACTCCTGTAAACGGCGTAACGCCGTCAGGACCTGCGCTAATAACAACTGAGCCCGCTGTACTTATATGAAGATGACCACTCATACTGTAACCATTGTCCTGAATAAAAATAGGAAAATTTACATCATCAATAGTTGGTCGAATGGAGACAGGTAAGTTTGTTGTAGACACCATCGTTCCGCTTGCTGTCGCCGAAAATAATGTGTTTCTAATTGTTAATGAAACTAATGTTTTTGTATAGCAATATTCAATATCAACACTTACAGGAGACGCTGTAATTCCTGAAAAACTAATCGCTTGTGTTCCTTTATTTCCTCCAAAAGCCTCATCGATACCGATTAAATGCCTCTGTATTGATGTTCCAACTAAAGGATAATTAGCAGGAGTATAAGAGCCGTTTATTTGCGATGAATTTGTTAGATAGTTAATAGTTGGCACACCGTCGCCAGAAAGGAATACTATAGAGATTCCAGATACGGGGACAGAGTCTGCATCAATATTCAATATTTGAGTTCCATCAATTTCTCTAAGAGTTAATGATGTGTTAATGCGCGTATTGGCTATTAATGCAGTGCAATTTGAATTTGTACGCAAATCAAATATATTAATATACCCGCCTAAAATATTTAATGATGATGCTCCTGATTCTAATGTTGCTGCACCCGTGTAGTTATAAATTCTACCTGAACGCATTAGAATAGTACCACCGTCAATTTCAGTTTGATCTCCAGTAGTCGTAGAGTACCAGTCAATATCATTAAAAATATATTCTTGCGCTGTTTTGTTTAATAATGTTATTTTTGAATTAGGCGTTTTTACATTGTTAAAATTTATCGCCCAAACACCAGACGCATATAATTGACCGTTGAAGTTTAAGTCACATCCGTCTAGAATGATGTTAGATATTTCACTCGCATGAGCAATGGATGTGTCATGTGACGGATGCAACGAAAAACCGGAAGCTGACGTAAAAATAACAGACCCTAATGATGAGCCAATATACGAAACATACGGTTTTTTAACTATTGACGCCTCATTTATTACACCCGGTGCTATTGAGATAACAAATGGATTTGTAGCTGATGCTATTGTAATAAACGCGTTCGCTCCTTCTAATGTTTTAAATTGAAGACCTATCGTTCCGTCTGCTGTTGCGTCATCTCCTCCAACTGGATCTACATAGACAATATTTACTGCGCTTTTTGACGAAACTTCTACTTTTTTCCATTCGCCGCTTTCAAAATATATTTGATCACCGACTTTTGAGCTTGTTATTCCGTCTAAAACTGTATTTCCAGCCACATTTACAGTATAAATAATATTAGGTTGACCTACTCCGGATGATAAAGTTGGAGTATTTGTATCTGCGTTCCAAAATAAATTACGTGTTGCCATTCTATTAGTCCACTAAAAAATTGTCATATTGATCAATTAGGAAATTGCCATATTGATCAGTTAAATAATTAAAATCAAAAAAACCAGCTTGTTCAATACCAGAAATTATTGTTAATTCGCCTTGATTTGCTGTTAAAACAATTCTAAACGATGTATCTACATATTCGGGGATAGACGAACCTTCCGGAGCACTTAATATTGTTCCGTCATTAATATTCGCATATACTTTATGTCCCGTCACAGAATTATTTGCATTATTTCTCGCCCAAAAATCTCCTGTTCTGAATACACTAATCGGAATGCCTTTTTTTATCAAAAGCGTGCCTTGTATAAAGCTGTCTGCGTTAATTGCTCTTTGTTGTCTAGCTACAAACCCTAGCGGCAATGTCGATCCAAAATTATCAACTAACGAAGGATAAGTATTCGACACCCATGCAAATGTACCAACCTTTATACCGTCCAATCCGGTTGAGTAGGCAGCTTCTACACCTTGCGCTGTTTCTAAATTATTAGTCGCAGCAAAGTCGCCCTCTACTGCGTATGATTGTCTTGTATTTATTGAAGTTTGAAATCCCATTTTTACCCTATAAAATCTATTGAGCCAAATTGTGCCTGAGCTTTAGCACCTGAACCAGGCTCGCCAAGCCCTTGAAATTCAACATATTGACCTGGTACTAAACTAATTGCAAAACTTAAATTGATCAAATACGCGGATGTCTTTCCTGGAAATGCAGTATAACCATTTGCCCCAGCTATTGTAATACTTCCATTAAATAACGCAGTAATTCTAACTTGCTCTTCTGCAAAAATATTACTCATCAAAAAGCTTGCGTTTACTTGTATTCTGCACGGGAAACTTGGTTGTATTCTATTATTTGCTACAATTGGGTTATATGTTCCTTCCTGGAATCCAAATGGAACAATAGTGCCGGGTGAAGCAATTGGTACTTCGCCTACACCTCCAAATTGCGCCCAAAAACGGCGATTTACGCTCAAAACTAATGAAGTTGTTGGGGATGTTTCAAGAACAGAAATAATATCTGACTTTACTAAACCTGGGACTTTATTAGAAGCGGGAGGTATATCAACTGATGAACTACCTCCGGGAGCGTTTGTAAATACTCTTAAAGTTGATGTAGTGTCATTAAGTATAGTATAATTTTTTGAAATTTGAAAAGGAAGTATTAATTCTACAATAGGTGCAGGAGGCGCAGATTCATTTATCCACAAAAAAAGAGATGCAGCTTGCTTTTGCGTTACAGCCAAAACACTTTGGCCTGCTACTGTTATTGTAAGAACAGCAGGAGACGTTGAGACATCTTCTCTCCAGCCTACTGATGCAGGTGAATCTGGATCTGTTTGATTGTTATCAATTGTACTTATCCAATAACCTTTATTGTCTGAACGTTTAACACGCGCACCCGCCGGATATCCTGTAATATAAGGATTAGAATTGTTATACAATGCCCCGTTATAGCTAAATCCACCTCCAACAGATTGCCACACGCCGAGTTGTCCGATATTATTTAATAAACCATTAAAATCGGGACCAAGCGGAGGAAGTCCTGATACTGCTATATCCTCCATGGTAATCTTAGGGAACCCTTTTGTATATGTCGCCTTATTTGGCTTTAAAGGGTCTGTATTGATTTGAGGTATAGCATCAATTGTGCCTGCTTCTGCATCATAAGCAAATGCGCTTTCCAACTGTTCTATTGTAGGTATTGCCATTAAACTATTACCTCTACGCCGTCAGGTATTGGGACTATACCGGAATTATAAATTATATCTCCGTCAATTGCACTAATTGGAACATTAAATATAAATTCAATCGTCATATCGTGATTATTTTTAACATATCCAACACCTGCACCTAAAATTATTTCTAAAACCTTGTTGATGGTAGGAATTGATGGTGGATGAATGTTTGCGTACGCTTTTGCAAATATCATTTTTCTAAAAATATCATCAGGAACAGGAACTGTATTTGTCGCTGCATTTCCGTTAAAAAATGGTGCAACACTGAAAGGCGTATAAACTTGATCAGGTTGAGTAAAAGCGGGATTATAATAACCGACATACACTCCCGAAGGAACTATCTCTAAATAACGAGTAATGCCAACAATTATACCCCAATCGTCTAACCCAAAACCGTGTGCAGTATTTAGATTAAAAACAAAATTATAAAAATTATCAATATCCGTTTCTGGCCCTATCGCATCATTCATTGACTTTATAATATAGTCAATAGTTGGCGAATTCGCGTATTGACTCATTATTGTTTGTTCTAATTGAGTCGGTGTCATATTATAACAACCTCAACATTCGCTTTTGGTAATAAAGGTTTTTGGTCGGCATTTGTCTGTAATGTAGTAGTTGCGGGATTAGGCGCAGTACCTATATAACCGTTCAATATTTGAACTGTGTTGCTGACAGATAAAATAACAGAATAAAATTGATTAGCTGCTATAAATGCGCCTATTCCCTCATCAAAAGCGTCTGCCATCGCAGTTTGTATCTGATTTGCAATGTCGCTTGGTAATAATGGGTTACTACTGATTTCTATTTTATAATAAACATCCAGAGGAGTTGTTTCTTGAAATGATATGGGTTCAAATTGATCTAAATATGGGACTTGTATAGTTGTTGCGCCGTTTGTCGCGCACCCGACTGATATTTTATTAAAAATTGCTTCTGCTACTAATTCTCTTAAAGAATGTGTCCAATTTTCTGAATACACTGATACGTAAACAGAATTTGCTATTAAATTAACTCCGTTTATAACAATTGGAGCATTTGAATAATTATTTAATACTTTAACATCAAGAACATTTATAATTGTGAAGACTGAACCAAGTATTGAACCAAGTATACCTGCTGAGTTTACAGCGACACTATTAAATCGTCTACGCTCAAAATCTCTTCTGCTTTCAATATTCGTTCCCAAGATTCCATCAGATAAGTTGTTAACTGTATCCCAGCCAATAATTGACTGGCTTATCACATTTAACGTGCCAGACAAGCAAGGAATAGGCCCTACTACTGTATTTTCAACTTGACCATTTGCCGTCTCACTTGGTCCGATTGTTACTTGTTGTAGGAATTGATAAACATTTCCATTTGTATCCTGACATTGTGTTCCAGCTGGAATTATTGTACCTGATAAACCGTTAACTACTACATTAACTACCGTTGGAGTACCAGGCTTTCTTTCAATGAAGTATATTTCGCCCAATGCGTCTTGAAAAAATCCCATTGCATGTCGAGGGTCAAATTGATTGACTAAATAAGCTATCTGACTGTTTTTGTTTGCGATAATTGCAGTGATACTGGTTGCTAGCTGGCCCTGAGGAGTTGATAAGTCGAATGACAATTGACCGCCAAATGCTTCATTGAAATCTTCTAAAACACCGTCCAAAATTTCTTGCTCAGCCGGAAGTATTAACCCTGTTGTTGTAAATTGTATTTCAGGTACGTTAGAAAGTAATGCCATTATCCCCACCTAAATCATCAGTAAATAAAATATTTCCGCTTAATTTTCTGTCATTCAATTGGCTTAAATCTGACCTAACAGATGCAACATGCTCAACTGTTAAAGTTTCTTGTTCCATTAATGCTCCTATAAAATTAATGGGGACATTTTCTCCTAAAACGTTAAAATAAGGAATACCTTTATTGTTTTGATAAAATTGTTCGCCTCTCACTGTTCGTAATGCAGTTGCTACATTTTGAGCAACTGCAAACGAATCAGAGATGGTTTTAATATTATAAAACTCATCTAATTCCAAATCCCATGTGACTTGATTTAAACTTAGGCTTGTAGTAACTGTCATGGTACGGGTGGCCCTGAATTATCTCCGCCACTTTGGACGGCACTGTGTAAATGATTTTGTAATGAAATAGAGCCGCTCGTTATATTTCCGTCTGCATCAATTGTACCTGTCGTATTAATATTTCCATTAACAGTTAAATTCCCATTTATTGTTGTTCCTGACGGAGAGTTAACTATAACAGTCGTTTGTGATGTAATTTTTATTTTATTATTGTTAAATTCAACAAAATTAACTGGCGTATTATTTAATACTCCACCAAGATACAATCCATCGCTAAATGAAAACTGTCGGTAAGATGCAGGAGCAGCTTGTTTTTTTGTTTTTATAACGTTTGAAATATCTTTATTTGCAAAAATACAGATTCCTATGTCACCTATAACAGGGTCAATTATTATAGCATTAGTACCCCCTTGAATCCTTAAATAGGGTAAACTAAAAATAACACCATGGGGATATGTGTTTCTGTTTGCATCAATTTGCTCAAGCAAAGGTGTTACATTCACTGTGCCTACAGGGCCTTCTCCGCCAGCATCTACTCCCATTACTTTAACCAGCGTTGCAGTCTGTATATCTTTTAAAACCTGATTTACAACAAATATAAGCTTGTTGTATTCGCTTTGGAAATCATGAACATTTGCTTCACCTAAATAAAACCTATCCTGTGATTGCTGTGCCATGTTTACTCCCTCGCACTAAGCTAAAATATTGACCGTCTGGAAATTCAGACTGCAAAGTATGACTTATAGAAATAGCGGTAAATTCACCATTTGCACGCGGCAAGTCTGATTCTATTATAATTTTACCACCAAAAACTAAAAATGGATTAAATAATATTTCTATATTTACGCCTAAGTTATCGAATGTTGGATATGCAATCATTCCGCTTTCTTGATTTATAATAACATCTAATCCGCCTCGCGGTTGGCCTTGATTACATATAATCACTGAATTATTATCAAAATACACATCAACATTAGATGCTCTTGCAATTGTTCTTATTTGATGAATTGCTGTATTTGTTAAATAAGCGTTATTCATGACTGCCTCAACGCCTACGTTTTCAAAATGTAAACCCAAGTCCTTTGCTATCTTTGCGATGACGACAGATATTTTTGTACTTCCTTTGTATGAGGTTATAGGATACGGCGTTAATAAATTGTACCAATTATTTATAGCATATATGTGCAAGTAAACATCGGGCATACTTGCATAGACTCCCCACGCATTAATAATATCCCCCCTAAAAATCAAAGTTTCATATGTGTTTGAGTCATCTAATGCAAAAACATCGATTAATGTTTTATTTTTTTCTGCCAAATTCCAATTTAATGTAGTGATTGCATTCATATCCGATTGGCTGATGCCAAATATTTGAATTTGCGCAGTGGATAATTGTTGTCCACCCGCATGATCAATATAGCACGAGCTTCTAAATCCTATAATTTCTATCGTATCGCTTCCTGACGATGTAAACTCTCGCCCTGGAATTGATATAATGTATTTTATCTGTTTTTTATTGTAACTGGGCATATTCATCAGCCGTTAGATAAATCAATAAAAATCTTGTATTCAGTTCACTATAATACGGGTCAGACTTTCCTTGCGTGTCAACAAACAGAAAATTTCCGCCAAAATCAACGTATGATTGTTTGATTAAAAAATTTAAATTCTCGCAAATGGTAGTATTTGTTATTTCGTTATTATTTGTTTCAAGACTAAAATATAAAGAGGATGTTAACGCATTTGGGTCTTCATTGTATCCAAGTACATTATCTTTTGATTGCAGTTTAATTCTGCATAATACTGTTTCTAATGTAACATTAAAAATTTGATTTGGAACGTTATTAACAGGTATCTGTATCATTTAAACTCCATTTTTAACGGTGTTTTGAGTTCTATTGCTTGGCGTTTTACCTTGAGCACTACCACCATTCACGCTGTTGGACGAATTAGGATTCGTCGGGTTATTTATCTGATTTCCTGAATTACTAAAACGAGCATTAACCTGCCTTATCTCTTTTAAAAATAATGTGATTGATAACATTGATACGTTATTATTACCAGAGCGTGTATAAGAATAACGTTCTATAGATTGGTTTATATATTGAACATCAGGCGTTATAACAGATAATAGTTGTGTTGACTTTGTTGCTGAATCAATTTGATTAATAAACTGTATTCTATCAGATAAGCTTCCAGACAAGGTTAATGTAACTGCGGAAAGTCCAGGTAATTCAACCTTGTTATAAGACGCAAACCCACCTTGTTGTATCGGAAATGTGCTTATTGTCGTAATTTTATTGTAAGCAATGTCCTGTGTTGACTGAGTTGGTCCAAGAAATGTCAAACCTAATCCTGTAAATGACTCGCCGTCTTCGTTATAAATACCCCATTGCGCTGAGAACGCATTGATAATATTTTGCCCAATATTGTTAAATTCACCAAAAAAATTATTAAAATTTAGGGTTGGCATTAATACATCCCTAAGTTTGATTGCATGACATTATTTATACCCATGCTATTGTATATTTCGTTAACAATTCCTTTCGGATCTGTAGACTTTGTATGTACGTGCAAATTTTGCACGTTATTATGGTGTGTGACATTAGTTGCACCTGCTATCGCTGAACCGTTCGGATAACCGAGAAGACCTCTTTCGGCATTTAAATTAATTGCACGTTGCTTTTCAAGTTGCTCTTTAGTTAGATGCGTACGTCTCGCAGCTAATATGCCCATACCTAAAAAATTTAACGCTCCTTTTTCGGCGTTAGGCGTAAAGAATGATGCTATTCCTTTTTCAAGCATTGTAAGAAATGGTGCGAATGTGTTTGCTAACTCAAGCTTTAAATTAGAAAATTGATTTTCCAAGTTTTGAGTAGCTTTATTTAATTCGTTCAAGTTTTCTATTTGTTGTTTAGTAAGGCTAATATTTCCTGATTGTTGATTAAGCGATTGACGGATTGCTTGTGGCCCTTGCATTAAAAAGTTAACAACGCCCGGACTAAACCCTGCTAATTCCAGCATATTATACGCATCTTGCTTATTTAAATGCTTTGCTTTTATTCCGGACTGAACGGCACCTGCTATATTTAATAAAATATCCTCAGGTTTTCTTGCTTGATTTCTTCTATTAGACAGCGGAACATTGAGGGAGTTCATAACGTTACTAAAAACATTTTGAGCCCCCATTAAGTGCGTCATTGTCTGAGAGCGACTTATTAATCCTAATGCACTTATAATTTGATCTCCGGATGTCCCTGTTAAATTTAACGCCCTACTTAGTCCCGTTATATTTGCGGCAGATGTATTGAGCCTGTCTTGATCATAAAACAAAGGGTTATATTTTCTTGCTTCTGATAAAGTTGTTGATGCAATCCATGACGCAATACCAACGCCTGTACCTACTCCAGCTAATCGACTAAAAATTCCGCTCTTTAAAAACCCAACAAGCCCACCTTGTTCTAAAGATTGCTTTAAGCCCTTGTTTAAATCCTTGAAATATTGACTGCTTTTCTCAACTTGCTTATCTTTCTTTTTTTCATTCTCTAATTGTTTAGACGTTAGCTGTCTTTTCTTTCTTGTTTCATCTTCAACTTTTGATACAGATTCAGAATGTTTTATTACAGTTGTTTGCGTAGAACCAGTAGTTTTTTTTGTTACTATAGTTCTTTGAGTTTGACCTATAGAATCGGTACTACTTACGACATTCAGGGCATCCGATAATGATTTTTTTGTGGACTGTGATTTTTTATCCAATGAATCAAGAGCCGATTCAAGCTGCTTTGCTTTCTTGATAGCGTCATCATTATTGATTAAAAACTGCAATACAAACTTATCTAGCGTCATTTGCTTTTCTCACTAATATTTCATTGCAGTTATTAACTGTCACAATTTCAAATAAATTATAAGCATCTTCTATAGAGTATACTGTTTGTAGCTCAATCAAGCTTGCAAATTTGTTTTCTATAATCTTTTGAAACACAAAGGGAACATTTACGCAAGAAATCAAACTTATAGCCTGCCCTATCGAACGGCTTGAAGCTCCTGAATAATCTGGTTCCCTACGACCCCTAAAAAATTTAGATTAAGTTTAAAGAATTCTTTTCTTAGTTCAATTAATGTGCTTACTTCTGAAATGTCTTCGCTTGAATCTGATAACAACAGTTTTCTGGGTTGAAATGCGCTGTCTTTAGTTGATGTTATTTTAACAGTTAACAGAATTTCAGACATTAACTCAGATTGAGTGAGTTCGTCAATTGCTAAGAACGCTGTGACGCCCATTGCGACCAAGGCTTGCGCAGGAAAATCATTAAATTCATCGGGTATATTAAACCCAGCTTTAACAATCCCTCTTATTGCTTTTAAGCACCATCTTTCACATTGGAACGCACTCATTTCTGTTAATTCATATTTTTTACCAAAATCTCTGGAGCTTTGCTCGGAAACTTCATAAAGTATGGTTTTTCTTGTCATTTTTTTGCTCTTTTAATTTAATATCAAATAGGCGTTACAATCACGTTGCCCCAATTTATTGTAACACTAAATGTGTCCAATGTTCGTCTTGCTGGGATAATTGGCATGTATCTTAATAATGTACCATTTGTTAAAACATAGTTTCTATGCACTGAACTTATCGTAATGTCAGCTTGGATAGTATAAATATCACGCGATAGTAGTTGTGCATTATAGATAGTTTCAAAAACTTCTATGCTTCGGCTAGAAGCCGGAAAATCAATTGTTTGGTCAATTAAATTAAAGATAAAGCCCGAACTTTTTTGACCGTCTGCACCCACAATATTTTGAGAAACTTCTATGGAATCCGTCACAAACATTGAATCAGCAGAGTAATTTTCTAACGTTGTAGAAATTCCAAGCGCAGGTACAAGTACTCTAAAAATACTGTTCGCAGATGTTATATTGTTGTTAAACATTTTATCTCCTAAAGGATATCAATTGCATTAATTACCAACATCTGTACAGATTGGCCGTCCGTGTACCAGAAGTTAATAATTGGACTTTCTCTATTTTGCTTAGCTTGCGTTCCAGGATCTTTAACTTGTAAGTAATAACCATTTGTTTCAAGTGCGCGACTAATATCAAGTCCAGCTTGACTGTTAACTGTTGCGATTTCATTTTCACTTAACGTTATTCCACGTCTAATCGTCCCAAAATTGACAGCGTCGTTAATCGGAGAGGTTAAAGCTGCGCGTATTGTTGAGTAACCGGCGTCATTATAAGGGACTGATGTTTGCGCATTGTTCCCAGCCAATAGCTCCATTCCTGCCGTTTGCAATTGCGCTGCTAAATACACCGCGCCATAGAAGGAATCCATCCATAAAAATTTACCTGACAATTGTCCGTTATATAAAAACGTCCATTGATTTGTTGCATTTGCATAACTTCCGTAGAAATTATATCCATTACCCTCTAGGTTATCAGCGGTCGTTTTACTTCCGATTGTTGGAGTCAATCCTGATTGCCTTCTAAACGCTGCTGTAGCTCTTCCGTTTGTCAATTGAAAATCAACAGACGCAACGAATGCCTGCTCAAATACTGCCAAGTCTCTTGTTGCGTCTGTTATATTATAATTTTGTGATGTAATAAAACTAGAATCGCCACCTATCATAAAAGTATTATTGTTTTCTAGTTCTTTAATCAAGAAAGCGGTACAAGTTTGTGAGTCAGCGTTTAAATAGTCCTGATTAGTGTCCCAGCAAATATAAGAATATTTGCTCAATTCACTAATGGCTGTTGAAAAGTCAATTTTATTTTGCTGAGTAGGCTCCCATAATGTAACCAATGAAAACCATGCAGTTGTCTCTAACGCTAATCGAGTAACAGCGGATTCAGGTGTATCAACATCGCCGCCATCTGATACAATCGCGCCTGATGTCACAGTTAAATTTAATTCTTCAGCAAGTGGGCTTGGCGCAACATCTGTTGCATACGATAAAGACGCTGCGTCACCAGTCGCCACTGTCTGTATTCTAAATGTTTTATTTTCAGAATTCCACGCGACCGTTACAGTTGCTCCAAGTGCTGTTTCTATAATTGTCGCAGCATCACTAAAGCTTAATGCCGGAGCTAAGTCAACTGCTCCACTGTTTACAACAAGTCCATTAACAATAATATCAAACTCACCTGAAAACGCCTGCAACTCAATCAATGGGATATTTAAAGGCGCAGATTGCAAAAAAGCAGGTTTGGGCGTTGTATTATAATTAGCAATCAATAAAGCACCCGGTCTCAAAATTGAACCTTGATAACCGTTAAAATAAATTCTATTTGCCAAATCGTATTCTTGGCTCGATACGCCGAAATATTGGCCGACTGACTCAGCCGTTGTAAACGTTAATACACTATTATGCGGCACTAAAGCGTTTTGACTCATAAATACGCCGTTTAAAACGGGCGCATTCCCTGCGTTTCCTAGCACATCTGAAACGACATTAACTATATTCGATGCTGGTATTGTCATTTTTTACCTACTCAATTTCTGTATCTACATTTACAAATAAATTCAAATTGAACTCACTTGCGTACTCTTGTGGCAACGTTACGATAGGGTTGTACGCTAAATGAAAACGTATCGTCCAACGCTGCGCATATTGCCGATTATCTAAAATAAATCCCATTTGCTGTATGTCGTCACAATAAAGTGGCTTTATCCCTTCAGGAAAATTATCAAAACCATACACACTTCTAATCGCTGATAAAAAAGCTCGAGCATAATCGCCACCATTATTACCGTAAAAATCTATCTGTATAACTATTTCAGTTAAATTAATGATAGTAATTATTCCATTATCCGGGTCATTAATTAAAGCTGGCGTCTCTATTTCTTTCTGGCTAATTTCATTTAGCGTTATGAATTGCCCGAGCGGCGAAGGCACTCTATTTGTTTGCGCTCTAACTATTTTTACTCCGTTAACAAATGGCTCTAAATAAGCTGCTACTGAGTCTATTACGTCATCAACCGTTATTGAGACTGTAAACATATTAAAACCTTAACCCAGTCAGACCAATGCTCTAAAACTTTTACAATTAACCATTCTTCATTTGATATAATTACTAAATCACCGCCCTTTATTCTGCTTCTTACCACGCCATCAAGATTTCCGCTTATGTATAAATTTCTGTATACTGATTCTAAATTAAGCCCGTCTTGCTGCTTCAAAAACTCTTCATCCGCTGCTTGGAGTTGTCCTTTTATTTCAACGTCTGGTAAATAGAGCGGTATTTGCCTCGCGCCATTTCCTTGCGTATATCCGTCTGAAATTCTAAGAAATATATTTAAGTCTTTATTTATTCCCTGTATTTTACTGTTTGCTATTGTTCTAAGATTCATCTTTCCCAGCTATTTTGTATCTTACTGAATTAACCATATTCCCAGTATGGTATAAAGGATTATTAAACCCTTTATAAGCTATTGTCCTTTGAGAATTTGGAGGAGTAGACCAATCTAAAATATTTTTCCTTATAACAGATTGTACTTTCTCGCCCGTTTCTTTTAGAGCTTTCACAATGTCTGTTTTATTTTCATTAAATGATGCGTTTAGTATACCTTTACTTTCACTAAATGATTTCGACATAAACGGTCTTGGAGGTATAGCAATTGGCCCATCGGATAACTCACCTATACCGCCATATTCGTTATGAAACGCAACATTAGTTACTGATTCGCCGTCATCATATTTCGGCGCATCCTCATAAAACCCAACTTCAACTGATTTTGATTGCTGTTCATAAATCAATTTTAGTTGTTTGTAAAACCCCGTTTCTTTTAGCATATTAATAAATCGTTGGACGAGCTAAGTAGTGTATTGTCCGAACTGATGAAGTCGCCTCCCAATAAGCTGCGCCATATTGCGTTTGTGCGTACCAGCTCGCAGTTCCTGGAACTTTATACTCAAAACCAACTGATACAGTCCCTTCGGTTGCTGAACTTACTCTGCCAACAGGTTGAAGACCAGAGCTTCCGCCATTGATATCTTCAAGTACGCCCGCTAGTTGCGCTATATGAGCAGTTAACATCCATAACAATATTTTTCTAGTATTTACATTTGGAACAGGACTTGCATTTGTATTATCAAGATAAATTTCAGCTTGAGAAAAATAATACTCAAGCTGAACATCTGGAACATCTGCAAACTCAGGATAAACCAATTTAAACTGAGCTGGTACAAATACTACTATTGCCATTATAAATTTACGATTAATCGCTCAGTTGTATATCGCTCTTGAGTTAGGTTTTCTATACTTCCTTTTTCATCAAGTGGCTTACTCATTGGTTCAAAACCAGTTAACAAACCCTTCTTAGTTTGTAAATCTTTAAATTTTGCCAACAGTTCTTTTTTTGAATCAGCCTCAAAAATAACGCCATTATTGAAAAGGGCGTAGTTTTCACCGTAAAGATATTTAACTTTATCCCAGAGTTTGCTATCCACTTCTGTGATTCCGACATGATGCCTTTGAAGGATTGGCGTTCTTTCTGATTTTGGAACGCCACGAAATATAATGTCAAACTCATCGTCTTCATTCGTACCCTTCAATCTCAATCTTTTTTTACTAAAAACGGTTTGTTCTTTGGTGTCTTGAATTGGGAAATCTATACCAGACGGTAATAAGCACCCAACAAAAACAGTTGATTTCGTTAACTTTGCCATAATTAAATTCCCACCATTCTTGATACTAACACAGGGCGATACAACAAATTACCTACAGTGCCTTGAGCGTATTTCTGCATATAGTTTGACAAATTAGGAAAGACAGGAAAGGTTCTTAATTTTAAATTGTATGCAACTTCTTCGGTCAACGTGCCATCATCCGCATCCGCTTTTAATCGAAGAGTTTGACCTGCAACAGTATCAAGTTCAGGTGCCACAACAAATCGAACATTAGGGAATTGTTGTTTAAACAGCTCCTCTGCAGTAACCGCCATGAAGGTAGTTGTCTTTTTGATGTATGAGCTTGCATAAGGAGACATTGCAAGTGTCATCTTGCTCATTGATGTAACAATACCGTTTGAACGAGTGATTAAATCAGTTGCAAGATTTAATAAGTCATTATAAATTTTTTGACCATCAGCAGAGGGGTCGCTCCAAGCAAGGCCGCCAATTGGTGGGATTGCAGCAGGCAGCGCAGGATCATTCAAAAGTCCGTAGTTAACAAGGCCATCAACTCCGAAAAAGTACGTTAAGTTTTGATAACGATTAAGCGTATTCATCGTGCTTCGTTGTTGCTGAGCAATCCAATCAATGCGAGTCAGCGCCATTCGTGCCGCTTCTAATTCGCCCCATCGAATATTGGTTTGATAAAGAAAAGGCTGTCGAGACGGAAAGTTAGTGTTTGCTTTTGAGACGCCGTTGTTACTAAAATCATCATAGGAAGCGACAGAACCCGTGAATTCTAACACATTAAATGTAATAACATTTTGCGTCCAGTCACCTTTAATTGACTCTTGTCCGGCAACATCTGCACCACGAAGCGGCGAAAACAAAAAATCAATAACTTTTGGGTCAAAATAATTAGTTAAAAAAGATGGAATAGAAGAGTTAGGAGATGTTCCAAGAGCTGGCTGAGCATCCATTGCAATTGATTTTTTAACTGCCGATGTTAAAGCGTTATATTTATGTTCATCAAAATATACGCCGACTCTATTTAACGCTTCTTTTAATTCGTAGTTTATGTTTGTCATAATAAAACCTGTTTTAAAGTGAAATAATTGTTAATTCGCCAACAGCGGCATCTAAACTAATCGTATAATCAGTTTCAATAAATCCTGCAATCGTGGAACCTTCATTGCCTGGTCTCATCGTACCGTCAAGAAGATTTGCAAATGCTTTTTGTCCTCTAACTGCTGCGTCCACTGTTACTTCAACGTAATAATCGCCCTTAAGATAAGCGTTAGCCATATAACCTTCTGGGATTGTATTGCCGAATTGCGCAAGAAATACAGTTTCAGTACCCTGCATACTTCGAGCAATAAATCCGACAGGCTTAACATCTGTTGCAAGGGAACTGTTATTAATCAATTCTCTTTGTGTTAAGTCAGATGGGTCAATCCACGCAAAACGCGCAATGATTAATCCATCGGTCCCCGCAATAAAGCCAGCTTCCGGAGACATCGCAGAAGTTACTACATTTGTAGATGCAATATCGCCATTTGTAGCTGGTGCTTGTTGTCTGTTTATAACTGTTTGAAAGCCCATTTTTATATCCTCTATTATTGAATCTTAATACGTTTAGTAAAAGGAAGTAACTCTGCAATCTTGTCTTCATCCATTCCTAAAGCCGAATTATAGATTTTTTCAGGAACAGCGTTGGACTTTATTGCTAATTTACACAGTGCTTCTAAAGCTGATAATTCTTTGATATCTGAATGCTTAATGCTTTGAGAATCAAGAGCGAGTCGATACACTTCCTCGGCCTTGTCAACGTTTCTGATATTATCAACAAGAGGGCGAACAACATCTTTTGCTTTTTCTAATTCTCTAAATTCAGCGCGTAATCTTTTTTCAAAACTATCTAACGCTTTTTTTACGTCTTTTTCCTCTCTGTCATCTTTTTCAACGTCTCTTTTTTCGTCTTTGTCTTCATCTTCAATGACGCAATGTTTTACTTCTTCGTCTTTTGACGTTTTATCTTCTTTAAGAATTCGCACAATATGCGCGATTTCCTCATCATCCAAGCCTTTCATTTTCAGTAGATGCACTACATCCGCTTCTCCTGCATCAGTCGCTAGTTTTGCAAGTTCTTCAACTTCTTCTATCGCGTGCTCTTTCTTTTGCTCTGCTTCTTCATTCATGCTGTGTATCACTCCACTTTTATCATTAAAAATATTATTGTCGGCTACTTTTACGTCTGAACCTGCTCGCCCTGACTCTACTAAGGCAATATGATTTCCGATTATGTTGGTCATAATTCCGTCATATTGTTGTCCGTCAAATTCGCCGCTTTGCATGACCGGCGTATATGCGTAACCAGCAGACAATTGCTTAGCACCACCCAATCCGTTGTCTGCCGCTTCTATGCTTCCTATTCCCTCATCATCCCAAAAAGATAATGAGTTTACAAGGTAGGGACTTTCAAAACGTGCTTCCGAACCCGTTGTGCCAATAATTAAATCTTTTTTGCTGTCGGATGAGAAAACAGGCTCATGCCGTTTCAATATTTGAATTCTGTTAAATGTTTTCGCCGCTTTTTCGAGCTCAGATGCGGGACGATACATTTTATAAATCTTGTTTTCATCAAGGCCCAATCTTTCATGGTTCGGAATTTCATATCCATAATACGGATTTACAGCCTCTTTGGAAATCCTGCTTTTCTCTAAATGCAATCGACCGTCCATGTCTATGACTCGGTCTGATTTATCGTAAGCGTATATTGTCACTTTTTAGTCAAAATGATGGGTTTTTTAAATGTTAACACAAAGATACCGCAAAGGTAAAATTATTTATGAGGTTATATTTGATTTTTACATACTATAATTTTGGGATGACCCATTCACTTACGCACATGCAGTTTATTTTTTGTCCCGGATAGATGTATTCGCCTTCAATTAACATTCCTTTATCTATACGGTACTTTTCTCCTGACGCAGCCACATGCTTTGGCCTCGGCACTTTTGCCCTGTTTGTATGCCTCCAAATTGCCTCTTTTATTCCTAGCTCATTTTGTTTAGCTAAAACTGTTGCTGCGTTTATTTTTGTGATTTGGTCTCGTGCAATCATTTTTGCGCGTCTTCGTGTAATTCCGTAATTTTCTTGCATCTTCTTGGTGAGCCAGCTTGAATTTTTATCATTAACTATCGCCTCTGTTAACAAACTTTGCACGTTAGCAAAGTATTTTTCCTGTATTGATTTTATGAGTTTTACATTTTCTGAAATTAATACTTTTGTATTTTCGTTTAACTCAGCTTTCCCCACAAAATCAAAACGGATATTCTTTGCTTTTAATTTGTTCGCAATCGTTCTATTTGTATGTTCTTGGATTTGAAAAACAACATCTTGCGCCTTTTTTGACGCAAACGATTCAAATTCATTGCTCCACTCTTCTGATAGCTTGCCTAACAGTATAAGTAGTGCGATAGACCAATATTTTTTATCATCAGATTGCTGCCTTGCGCTCGTTTCTTGGTGACCATATTCTGGCAAACTTTTGTATGCCTCTATAAGGCGGGCCTGTGTATCCTTGTTCATTTTAAACGCTTCATAATGCAAGCTTTTTGCGTAATCATCGCGTATGCCCATGTTCGCTCGCACAGGCTTTATTGTAACGTCCTTATTATTGTCCATTATTCCCTTCCGCTTTCAACTTGCGGCATTTCGCCTGATTCTTCGCTTTCTAATAAATCAAAACTATCTTCCAATTTTTCTGAAATTCCGTCATAACCCGATTCAATATCATTTGCAAGTGCGTTTCGTATTTCTTCCGAGCTAAACACGCCATCATTAATGTAAATAGAATTTCTTCGAGCAGTAGACTCGCGGATATCAGCGTCTTCTTTTTTATCCATTTGCCAAAGCGGATTAAACGTAAAATGAATCTCTGGGTCAATCTCGCGGAATTCCGAAATCATTATAATATCGATAATCTTTTTTATCGCAGGTCGCCAAAAGGCCTCTTGCTCTGCTGATTTTTTATCATAAAATGCCCTTATTTCGCCGTCTGCTGTCGCATTAAAGCCCGCTGGGCTTACTCCTAAAAGTTTAACTGCAGGTATACCGGATACAGTACACAAATGCTCTTGCGCTTGAGCTTGTAAATCAGATAATCCAGCAAGTGGCACAGCTATTTGTGTTAGCTCCTCGCTCTCTTTATCAATCAACATCAGCCCTTTATTTGATCGATATTTTGTAAAAAAGTCTGCTCGATTAAGAAGGCCTTGAGCCTCAACCATATTCCCTTGCAAAATGGATTCTAAATTAGTCTTTAATGCTAAAACGCTAAAATTATTCAGTAAATCAGCAACTGCTTGGCGTGTTCTTAACCAATTGTCAACGTATGGGAACGCGAGCTGCGACAAGCTAATGCCCGCAAAATTAAAAGCGGGTTTTATAATATCAGGTAGTTTTCTTGTTATAACGTTTAACAATCTTGTATTATGCACTTCCTGACCCAAAACCCACCAAGATGGAGGGTTGTAAAAATATTTATCACTAGGGTCTGTTGCGTTATAATAAGAGGGGGTTGACCAAAATGGTTCTACTGCCGTCACGCGCTCTATGGAATTTTTTGGAATTGTTTTACTTGATAAAATTAATGGTGTATCTAATTTTTGCCCCTCAATTTTTATCAACAATTGTGCGCGGCCATAAAAATCAACATGTTCGGCCGCGAGTCTGATAACGCTTCTTATATCCAGTTCAAGAAGCTTCTCTTCGATTATTTTTATTTTTTCTTCTATTTTTTTATTTTTAGTTGTAGAACTGCTTATATCAATCCATTCGCGCGTTAACTCTGTAGCGTTCACATCCGCGAATTGCCTATACTCTGGACGAGTCGTTAACATTGCAAGCTGATTAAATCCTGGGAACCCAACGAACCCACCGATGCCCAAACTAACAGTATCAAACGTATTTCCTGTATAACACGCATTATCCAACGCAAGAACCGGCGCGCTTTTACCTTTTGGCACGACTCCGTTTAAAATTTCAGGAGGCTTTATTGGCCAGTCTGGATTTTTAACATCTCGCCCTTTATCTAAAATTTTATTTAACTCATCTATGAGCATTCCCACGTTTACATTATTTAAAGACTTGTTTATTTCAGGCTCTTTTTTTCCCGTGCTTTTTCTGTTAAAAATGTTCATCAATTTATCATACTCAGTAATTTGGAGTTAAATTCTATTTTGGGCGTATTATAATAGCACATCATAACAGCGTCTGCTAAATTCGGCGACTTTGATTCATTAGGTGCTTTGTCTATTACTATTTTTGATGCGCCATTTTTTGAATATGTAGGTTGAGATAACTCAATAATAAGTTTGTTTAAATTCGGCATCTTTGAATTAATGGATATTAACTCGTCTTTGTCATAGTCTGCGCACTCAGTCACTGCGCGATATGTTTTCTGGAACCGCATTCGCAGTCCCCACCAAACCTGAGCCTTTAAATTTGCGAATAAATCTTTATTGGCGTTTTTATCATCAAATTCCTTTTTCTTGGGATTCATTATACCTCCAGAGCTTCTGAAGGGATAAAATCTTACTCTTTCAGCCAACTTTGTGTCTTTTTGTGCTACGCGCTCATCTCCACGAACACCTGTCCCCAATCCTTCGCAATCGTAATTTATGTGAAAACAATTATTTCTTTTTGATTCGTCAATTGCGCGTTCGACCGTATAAAAAATATCACTCCCTTTGCCGCTCCACTCGTCTACGTAAATTATTTGTATTCCTTTTCTGATTGCTATAGCGTTTAAATCCTTGCCCTCATCAGCCAAATCAAAACCTGCGCGTTCTGGACCGCTGATTTCAAATCCTAGTTTTATATGCGAATCAACAGCGGCATTTACCCACGCGCTCGGAATCAATACACCCTCCACAGACGCTGAATAATCTAAGTCGACCTCTTGAGCAAGCGTAACAGGGTCAAGGTTTTTTTTAATTTCCTCGTACCACTCTTGTGATTTTCTTGGGTCGTCTCGCCAGTTGACTGTAAAAACGCGTACTTTTCCTGAGTGCCTTTTTTCTGCAAATGGGTTTCCCATCCCTTTTGGCGTTGATACGTCAATCCTGCAATTCGTTGTGTTAGATAAGCTTGCCTCGATTAAATGCGGACGCTCAATGTGCGCAGCCTCGTCTATACAATATGCGCTCGTTCTGTCGCCACGCCCGATATTATCCCCTGCCTCGCCTGTTATTTTTGAACCAGTAGCCGGTATGTGAATTAGCAACAACTTGCTGCACGTATTTCTATCAAATCCGCCGCGCAACTCAACGGGAAGATTTTCAAGAAAAAATCGAGAGCGTTCAAAAATAGATTTTTGGTCACCAATTTTATCAACATATTCTTGTTTTCGAGAGCCAAAACCAAAAATTATATTATTATTAAATAACGCAAGGCTACAAAACGTAGCAATGCACACCCAGCTCACCCCCATGTCGCGCGATTTTTCAACAATCAAATTTTTGTTGTTTTTCCAGCAGTATATTATCTCGTCAATTAGCTCTTTTTGTCTGTCAAATAAAATAAATGGGATTTTTGAAGGCAATCCATTGTTTGCGTTTCTTGGGTCAAGCGTCATACCCCAGTCGCTTATAAATTGTGCTATATTGTTTTTATAGTGCAACTTTATTTGATAAAGAAAATCAGGGTTTGCACGCAAATTTGACAGCATTCTTGCTCTATTGCAAAAAACTTGCGCATAATCTGGATTTTTAAAGTCAAAATCTATCATAAAATGTTAAAATTCCGTTATAATTAATTTTTTAACATACTTGCGTCACTATGATACACATTCGCGTCCCGATTTATATCAAAAAGAAAAATGGCAAATATTACCCTTTTGTCTTAAATAATAACTATACGCACAAATCAATGTCGTGCAGTTTTAAATCAGGACTGCTTGAGCAATTCAGAACGCATCTACTTACTCTAACGCCGACAGGGTTGTACGATATGCGAGATGTTCCCGCAAAAAAACTATTAAAATTAGTTCGATTTTTTTTAATTAAAAGAATTTACGTGCTTGATTTTTATTTTGATATTTATCATCATAATTAATCATTAAATTTCTTTGCATTGCGTGCAAAGTTAGCTCTTTTAATTGTCGTACTTGTAAAATCATCTTCGTGACTTAAAACGTGATTAGCAAACTCTTGTACGCCCATGTCAGCTCTCTCAGCTTGCGCAGTAAAAGCTCCTTCTTTTAAATTTCCAAAATCAATTTTATTATCGCTCTGTGCATCGCTAACTTTGTCAGAATTAAATCGCTCTCTTAATTTTCTTAATATGTTACTCTTCATCAGCCGATTTCTCGCCTCCGTCATTATCATCTTCTTCTTTTTGTTTAAAATTTAACAGTTGTTCATATATCATTGCGGCAGATTGAGCATCACATTCTGAAATATTGTCGGGTATTACTTGCGTGATTTGAGCGTGAGTTTCTGTATATGATTTATCCGTCTCACCAAGCCGTTGCTTGCTTTCCCATATGAGCATTGTCTTGTCGCCATCCATACACAAGTCAAATTTCTTAACCCGAATCATGGCTTTCCCGACCGCTTTTTTGCTGCGCGAATAATCTTCCCACTTCATTCCCTTTTCGCGCACACACGCGCGATAAATAGTATCTTTATGGATTCCTAAATAATTAGCTATTTCAATTCCTGAACAATTCGCTTTTAAAAGCGCGTCTATTTTTCCCCAATCAGGATTATAGTTGTTTTTCATATTTTTCCCAACTTTATCATGTTATCTTTTTAGTAAAAATTGAACGAAATTTAATAATATCACAAAATATTAAAACAACTAAACGATAAATTACTATCGTTTAGTTATCTGTGTTTAATTAAAATTTATTGATTTACGTATTCGCACTGTTGAGCAAAAGGCGGCGCATCTGGGAGCGTTAAATAGATTGTCATAGTCATTTTGTTTAAAATATAGTCGTATCTCAAAATAACAGATTTTATTTCAGCGTTCATATTGCCTATTTTTTGGGTAGGCAATTGTAAATTATAAATATATTGACTATCTGTATGATTTGTCGCTGTCGCAAGGATATTCATTGCTACGCCGTCAAATTTAATCATTTTTATTGTGTGGCCGCCCAAATATTTTTGAAAAGTGCCACTTATGTTAATTTCGGAATCACAATATTTTGTTAAGCCATCATTTAACTTTCCAGCATGATACGTTGTGATATTTTTATCAGCGTGTGCGGCTGCTACACTTATTGATAAAAAGGATAATAAAAAAATAGTTTTTAGTTTCATACAACACCTAAATGATAATATTTTAGCGTCCATTCGTTTATTTAATCCATTGTTGATTATTATATACGCAGCAA
>Ga0210015_1000723_pt1 | contig 34185 bp, 37 predicted proteins | sample CryGeymeta201522_FD_185471 | JGI IMG/M metagenome (GOLD analysis project Ga0210015, IMG submission 185471) | Groundwater microbial communities from Crystal Geyser aquifers in Utah, USA - Crystal Geyser metaG 2015-22 (SPAdes) (version 2) | ecosystem: Environmental > Aquatic > Deep subsurface >...
AGCAAAGCAACACGCCACTGGCTAAATCGTCTCCAGGTCAGCGGCGTTCAAAACACGCTCTGGAGACGATAAAAAATCTTTCAAGGAGTGTTGTCATGAAACGCATTTTTTGGACCTTGGCCCTGTCGGGTGCGCTGGCTTTCAGCGCGCTGGCAGCCGATGTCAAGGTGGAGGCCCGTGAAGTAGCCAACGACCAGATGGTCAGCTACTACGCGCAAGACGCCATCGGCAAAACGGTCTGGGTGATAGACAGTCGGCCAGCGGGCAAATTCAGCGCTGGGCATATCCCGGGTGCGGTCAATCTACCGCTGGACGTGCTGAAGAAAGACCCCGCCAGTGTGGAGAAGCTGGGCATTCCCAAGAACGCCAAAACCGTGTTTTATTGCGCTGGCCGTGAATGCACACTGTCGCCCGACTCGGCGGCCATTTTCCGCAAAATGGGCTACACCGACGTCTGGGTTTTTCGCAATGGCGTGCCCGGCTGGAACCAAAAAGCCCAGCCGCTACTGGCCACCGACGCCTTCATCAAAAAAGGCAACCTGATCCTGCTTGACACCGCGCCGGGTCAGCCCACGCTGGTCAGCGGCAACAACCAGACGGTGCAGCTGTCGATAGACGACCTGCAAAGTGCCAAAGCACAAGAAGTGCTGGGCAAGCTGTCCAAGAACGCCCCCATTGTGGTGCTGGAGCGCTCCGACATGGCCACTGTGGTCGACGCCATGGACTTGCTGCGTGAGCAGGACTTCCGCCGCCTGGCTTATTTTCCGCTGGCCAAGTGGCAAGGCAGCCTGGCCGCCGCCCCGGCAGCCAGCGCGCTGACCTGGGCGCCTGTTTACGCCAAGGGGCAGGTCTCGCCCAAAGAATTCCAAGCTGCGGTGGATGCCGGTAAATTCATTCTGGACGTACGCCCGGCGGCTGACTTTGCCCGCGGCCACTTCAAAGGCGCGGTCAGCCTGCCCATTGAAAGCATGGAAAAAGACTTTGCCAAGGTGCCCAAAGACGTGCCGGTGTTTGTGAACTGCGCCACCGGTGCCAAGAGCACCAAGACCTACGACATCCTGGGCCGCAAGGGCTACACCAATGTGTCGTACCTGGATGCAGAAGTTTCCTGCAAGGGTGAGCAGTGCCGCATCAAGGAGTAGCGCGCACACTGGCCCTGGCGTGCCTGATGGCCGTCTGGGGCCAGGTGCATTCGGCGCAGGCGCAAGATGACGACAAGCCACTGCGCATCACCCGTGACAGCACCACCTTTTTGGTGCGAACACCGCAGGGGCCCTTGACCGTGCAGCGCGCCAAAACAGCGTGTGGTGAGCCCAAGGGCTTTGTCCAGCCGCTGGTGCCGCAGCCCGGCGTGACACCCGTCAATGAAATCGATGTCTTGCACGCGCTCAATGATGCGCAGACCATGGTCATCGACATGCGCGACGAAGACGAGCCGCTGGATGCCACCATTCCCAACAGCTACCACATCCCCTACAACGAGCTCGAAGACCGGCTGGACGTACTGGGTTGCAAGCAGTTGCCCAGTAAAGCATGGAATTGCAGCCAGGCAGTCAAGATCGTGGCCTTTTGCTATGGCCCGATGTGCGTGCAAAGCCCCACCGGTATTGCCCGCATCGTGCGCCTGGGCTATCCAACATCCAAGATTTTTTACTACCGTGGCGGCATGCTGGACTGGGAAGGCATTGGCCTGACCACCGTGGTCGGCAACCGGCCGTTGCCCAAGCCAGCCAGTTCTCCATGAATCGCTTGGCGCGTCAGTTCGGCCTTGGGATTGTGGGCAGCTTTATGCTGATGCCAGCTTGGGCGCAAGACCTGCAGACCGTCCTGCTGGTGTCGATTGATGCGCTGCACCCTGCCGCTTTGCAAGCCGACGGGGCACCCAACCTGGAGTCGCTCAAACGCCCTGGCCAATTCACGCTGGAAGGCCGCAGTGTCAACCCACCGCAAACCCTGATTGCGCACACCGCCATGCTGACCGGCTTGAGCCCCGAACAAGGCGGCAAACAGGACAACAACTGGCAGCCAGGTGAGCCACGGGTTGCACATGAAACCCTGTTGGACTTTGCCAAAAAACAAGGCTTTGAGACCGGCTACTTTTACGCCAAGCCAAAGCTCGGTTATTTGATCACCCCCAGCATCAGCAGCCATGCGCTGGCGCGAGACGACGGCGTGGAGCGCGCACAGGCGTTTTTGCGCGAACCCGGCCAGCGCTTTGTTTTCTTGCACCTTAGCGGGCTCGACGAGGCGGGCCCCGATTCGGGCTGGTTATCTAAAGATTACCTGGATGAACTGCGCTATATTGACCGAAGCTTGGCGCCGTTGCTGACGGACGTCCGTCAGCGCGGCACGTATCTGATTGTGGTGACCAGTGACCATGCCGGGCATGAACGCCTGCACGGCACCAGCCACCCCGAGGACTTCAAGCTGCCCCTGCTGGTGCAAGCCAGTTGGCCCTTGCCGGGCATCGTGCAGGATCAATTCAGCATCGTGCGCGTCAGACCGATGGTACAAAATGCGATGGCTCAGCTGAACGGCGAGACAAAAAATTAAACACCCAGGAGCAAACGATGCGCAGACTGTTTTTGATTTCTCTTCTTGGCACCTCGCTGGCCTGGGCTGGGCCCAACGATCCGTCGAAATTTGAAGCCACACCGCTTGGGGTGCAGCGTGCGGTGTACCAGTTCAATTTCGCAAATCCGCAAGACCTGGAGCAGGGTTTGGGCTACCTGAACAACCACCTCAAGGCACTCAAACAATTTGGCGATGTGGCCAATTCACGCCTGGTGGTGGTGATGCATGGCAACGAACTGCACATGTTGTCACGATCAAACCGTGCCGCTTACCCGGACATTTACGACGAATTGAAGACCCTGGTCGACCAAGGCGTGTTGTTCAAGGTCTGTCGCAATGCCGCCAAATTTCGCGGCTACGCGCCTGAAGACTTTTACGACGTGGTGACCGTGGTGCCAGCTGCCATGACCGAGCTGGTGAAGTGGCAGGCGCAGGGCTACGCCTACATCTCTGGCGACGTGATTCAAAGAACCCGGCGTGTCGATGCACCTGCTGTGGCACCCAAGTCAAATTAGTGTGGTGTTGCCCTGAGTGGATGCTGGGTGGTTGGCGAATGGCTGTGTGACCTAAGTCACAGTACATAAGCAATCACTGATTTATATCAATATTCACTACCCCGCCGACCTTAATAATTTGCCTGCCCAAATAGGCATTTTTTTAAAGAGGTTTGCATCATGATTCGTCGCACTTTTACCGTTATAACTACGCTTTTGTTGTCAGCGTCTTCCCTTACCTGGGCGGCATCCACCGCACCGCTGAGCACGCCCGCGCTCAAGGCCACCATCGCTTCCAATGGCAAGCCGACGCTGGTGTTTTTTTTGAACCCGATGGGTGCACCGTGTCAGGAGCAAAAAGTTGAGCTGGACAAGTTGGTTGCACAACAAAATGGCAAATTCAATCTGGCCAACGTCAGCGTCATGGACCAAGGGGCACGCCAAGCGTTCTACGACTACGGCGTGCGCAGTTTGCCCTCGCTGGTGCTGGTTGACAAAGTCGGCAATATCAGCAAGGTGTTCGCGCCGGGCATCCAGAGCATCGAGACCATTTCGACGGCGCTCAATGCACTGAAATAATGGATTTCAGCCTACTCAACCTCCTCATGGCTGTGGGCGCCGGGCTGGCCAGCGTGCTGTCGCCCTGCGTTTTGCCGGTCATTCCGATCGTCATGGCCGGGTCTGAACGAGACGATCGCTTGCGCCCCCTGCTGGTGGTGACGGGTCTCGCGTTGTCGTTCATGGCGATGGGCGCTATCTCGTCGCTGTTCGGGGCCATGCTGATCGGCAAGACGCGCTACATCGAAATTGCCGGCGCCACCATCATTGTCGTCATGGGCCTGATGGTGATTTTCGACATGAGTATTTTCAAGCGCCTGAGCGCCGTGTCCTCGATCCGGGTTAAAGGCGAAGGCCGCCTGGGCGGGCTCATCCTCGGGCTGTCACTGGGGCTGATCTGGATTCCGTGCGTCGGCCCTTTTTTGTCCAGCACCCTGACCATGGTCGGCACCAGCGGGCAATTGACCAGCGGGATCACTCTGCTCGGTTTTTACTCGCTGGGCCTGGCCATTCCGATGCTGATCATCGGATATTCATCGCAATGGCTGCAGAACAAGATCAAGGGCTTGCTCAAGCATGAAACGATGCTGCGCTATGCCACCGGCGGCACGCTGGTCGCCTTTGGCCTGTATCAAATCATTCTGGGAAACATGGCGTTCTGAGAGCGGCAGATTAGGCGGGGGCCAACTCGCCGCCCAGCGCTTCCAGCAGCGCTGGCAGCGCTTTTTGAAGCTCGCCGGTGGCAATGGCGACATCAGCATCAAAGCCGTCGTCCTTGCCCTTGCTGGCACCTTCGAACACCACGTCCAGGAACGCCAGTTTTTTCAGCTGCAAGCCCTCGGTGAGCACGAATGAGACGCGGTCGTTCCAGGTCAGCGCCAGGCGGGTGGGCATTTTGCCGCCTTCGATGTGCTGTTTGACCTCATCGGTATCGAGCCGATGCCGGGCGTAGCGCACCACAGCTTTGGATTCATCGGCGGCTTTGAGCTCGCATTCGCGGTCCACGCTGAAACCCGGCGGCGCCTCCATGGTGACCAGCCAGTCGGCCATGGCAGCGCTGGGTGAAATTTTGGTGTCGATCAAACTCAAGGCCAGGTCCGGCAGGCCTTGCACTAGCAGGGTGATCAGCTCATCTGCACGGGCCTGGCTGCCGGCATCGGTGACCAATAGATGGGTTTCACGGTCGATCCAGACCCGGGTGCTGGACTGCTTGGTAAATGCCATCGGCAACAGTTCCAGCCGGATGTCGTCCTTGAGGTCACGGGTCTCTTTTTTGCCGGGTTTGCGCCCGGTGCTGGCCTCAATTTGAGCCACGCGCTCTTGCGCCTTGCGGTTGACAACCGAGGCGGGCAGGGCACGGGCCTCCGTCATGAGTTTCAAAATCCATTGGCCGGCCACCACCTCCAGCAACGGCCCATGGGCCTCGCCACGCGGCTCGATCCAGCCGACGGATTTTTCCTGACTGGCACCACATTCGACAAAATGGTTGTCCTGCAGGCGGGCTTCGACTTCTTCGGCGGTGAGGCTCCAACCTGGAGCGATGCGGTACATGATCACATTCTTGAACACTGAAAAACCTCTCAAAATAAACAAATACGAAACCGTCAATCATCCCATCAAAACCAGCAAAATCAACGGACACAACTTTACAAAGCTTTCACGCAGCCTCATGGTCGCGATACACAGGCGGCGCACACTTCTCTTCACGCCGATGCCACTTTCTGGTCATTGGTTTTAACTTGAAGGAAATGATCATGAAAACCAATCTCAAAATTTCTCTGGTCGCTGGCTTGCTGATGGCTGCCGGCCTGGCTTATTCACAAGGCCCCATGGGCGGCGCCCAGTGCGACATGACGGGGTCCTATGGCGCCATGCAAGGTCAGGGTATGGGCCACCACGGCATGGGCAAGATGGACCCGGCCAAGATGCAGGCCCGCATGAAAGCGCGTCAAGCGGTGCTCAAGGCCCAACTCAAGCTCACACCCGAGCAAGAATCTGCCTGGACTACTTTTGCTGCCAGTCACAAGATGCCGGCCGGCATGAAGGGCCAGCAAGCCGCCATGCCCGACCTGTCCAAGCTCACCACGCCCGAGCGGCTTGACAAAATGAAAGAGCTGCGCGCCCAGCACATGAGCGAGCGTGCCGCCGCAATGGACCAGCACGCCGAGGCCACCAAGACGTTTTATGCGGTCTTGACCCCCGAGCAGCAAAAGGTGTTTGACGCCCATGCCATGCAGGGCAGTGGACAACACAAAGGTAAAGCTGGTGGCAAAGGCATGATGCAGCAAAAAATATAAGGTTGACCACGCCAGCTTGCTGGCGTAAAGCCATCAGGGGCGGCATTTGCATTAAGCGGATGCCGCCCCTGGCTTTTTTTGGCGCTCAAGCCGGGCAAATGGATGTTTGTGGCAACATCGACCCGTTTTCTTGATTGACAAGCCATGCCAAACCACCCGCCATCCGCCCTTAACCCAGCTATTTCCAGGTCCAGCGTCCTGGTGCGCACGGTTAATGCGAGTCAGCCCTTGTCCTGGTTGGCGATGGGTTGGCGCGACCTGATGCGCTGTGGCTGGGTCAGTGTGTTGCACGGTGTGGTCATTGCCCTGGCAGGTGCGTTGATGCTGTGGCTGGCGCGTGATCGTTTCTGGTTTCTGGCTGGTGCGTTTTCAGGCTTTTTGCTGGTGGCGCCGGTCTTGGCGACCAGTTTGTACGCCCTGAGCCGTGACCATGAGCACGGCAAGCAAGGTGGCCTGGCAACCGTGCTGGCCACCTGGCTCAACTGGAAAAATGGCCGGATTCAGCCCTGGGGCGAGGCGCAATGGCGGATGGTGCGCTTTGGCGTGCTGCTGGCGTTGGCGGGAACCGCCTGGGTGCTCGTTTCTGCGGGCCTGATCACCTGGCTGGCACCCGTGCCCATCACCTCGCCGCTGGTTTTTATTGAACAGGTGGTGCTGGCCAGGCAGGGTTGGCTGTTCGAGGTCTGGCTGGCCTTGGGTGGCGCGCTGGTGGCACCCATATTTGCCTCGACGGTGGTCACTATTCCCTTGTTGCTCGACCGGCAGATTAGCGTCGCGCAGGCCATTGACGCGAGTTGGCAAGTGATCTTTGCCAACCCGGTGCCCATGGCGATTTGGGGCGGGCTGATCATGCTGCTGACATTCCTGGGTTTTGCCACCGCCCTGACCGGCCTGGTGCTGCTGATGCCGCTGCTCGGCCACGCCAGCTGGCACGCCTACCGCGATCTGTTGGACGCGTCTGCCTTGCCGGAACAGGAGCCGCGCTGATGTTTGGTTTTAACGAAGAGCAAATCGCCGCCTTTGGCATGACCTTTGGCGTCGGCGGTCTGATGCTCTACATGCTGTTCATCATTGGTCAGCTGGCCTGGGAGTCAAAGGCGGGCAAGTTCGGCTTTTTTGTCATGATGCTGGGGCTGGCCTTCGGCATGGTCGGCTTCATTGCCAAGTACATGATCCAGTGGGTGATGGATATCAAGTAGTCAAAGCATCAAATTTTGCTGGTCAGCCGAACGGTCTCACGCCAATCAACAGCCCGTGCAGCCACAGCGTGAAAGCGATCCACAGCGCCACACCCAGTGCCACCGTCACGCCGGTGGCGCCCGTGCTGCCTTGTGAATAGGGCGCGGTGTCACGCATGTCTCGCTGGCGGGCGGCCAGAAATGCAAAAATTGACCACAACAAAAAGGTGCCGAACAGCAGCACATGCGCCAGCGTGCCGTTGCTCAGCAAATGGGCCAGCGCCCACAGCTTGACGGCCGCCGTCATGGGGTGATGAATGCGCGCTTTGATGCGGTTGCCCGGCACATAGGCCGCCGCCAGCAGCACAAAACTCAACAGGGTTAGCAGCATGGCCAAGTGGCGCAGGGCCGGTGGCGGGCTCCACAGCAGCGACGGGCTTTGCCGTGCCAGGCCAAAACCCCACACGATCAGGCCAAAGCCCAGCAGCGACAGCAGCGTGTACAGCGCACGCCAGCGCCAAGCCCCCAACCTGGCGCGGCTGCGGGTACGCCAGTCGTCAGCGACGATCCTGACCGAATGCGTGCCCAAGAAAAGCACAAGCCCCAAGACCAGATAAAGCATAGGTAGTGTGGTGAAGTCCGCCCGGGGGGCGCGACGCAAGGATGAGACTGAACCAGGATTTGACCACAGCCGAGTCCCGGTTCTGCCTGGGCGCCTATGCGCCTGTTCTCACCAGTTGACTTCGCGCTCAGGGGTAGCGCTGATTTTGTGGATGGACCGGTCTGCGCCGTCAAATTCCTCTTCCTGGCTCAGCCTGATGCCCATGGTCAGTTTGAGCAGACCGTACACCAGCAATCCACCGCCCGCCGCCCAAGTCACACCCATGGCCGTGCCGATCAGTTGCGCGCTCAAACTCACGCCACCCAGGCCGCCCAGCGACTGGCTGCCAAACAGCCCGGCGGCCAGCCCGCCCCAGGTGCCGCACAAACCGTGCAGCGGCCACACGCCCAGCACGTCGTCGATCTTCCATTTGTTCTGTGTGAGCGTGAACATGACGACAAAGATGGCGCCTGCCACTGCGCCGACCACCAGCGCGCCCAGCGGGTGCATCAAGTCCGAGCCCGCGCACACCGCCACCAGGCCCGCCAGCGGGCCGTTGTGGACAAAGCCGGGGTCGTTCTTGCCCAGCACCAGAGCCGCCAGCGTGCCGCCCGCCATGGCCATCAACGAGTTGACCGCCACCAGGCCGGATATTTTGTCGAGCGTTTGCGCGCTCATCACGTTAAAGCCAAACCAGCCGACCGTCAGCACCCAGGCGCCCAGCGCCAAAAACGGAATGCTGCTGGGCGGGTGTGCCGATATGCCACCGTCCTTGCGGTAGCGGTTGGCGCGCGCGCCCAACAGCAGCACCGCCGGCAGCGCGATCCAGCCGCCCACTGCGTGCACCACCACGCTGCCGGCAAAGTCGTGAAACTCGGCGCCGGTCACATCCTTGATCCAGCCCTGCACCCCAAAATGATGGTTCCAGGCGATGCCCTCGAAAAACGGGTAAACCAGGCCGACGATGGCGGCGGTGGCAATCAGTTGCGGCCAGAATTTGGCGCGTTCGGCAATGCCGCCCGAAATGATGGCGGGAATGGCAGCCGCAAAGGTCAGCAAAAAGAAAAACTTCACTAGTTCGTAGCCATTTTTGGCGGCCAACTGTTCGGCGCCGACAAAAAAATGCGCACCGTAGGCCACGCCATACCCCACTGCAAAATAGGCGATGGTGGACACCGAAAAGTCCACCAGAATTTTCACCAGCGCATTGACCTGGTTTTTGCGGCGCACCGTGCCCAGCTCCAGAAATGCAAAACCTGCGTGCATGGCCAGCACCATGATGGCGCCGAGAAGAATGAACAGGGTGTCGGCGCCCTGTTTGAGTGCTTCCATGAAAACCTCTTGGGATAAATTGATTTGAATTGGTGCGTCAAGCCTCTAAAAACGAAAAACGCACTACTTTAAAGCAAATAACATGCCTAAAAAAGAGTTTGCGCCCCGTGATTGTGCAAAGTCGCCGTGGCGGCGCCTCAAAGCCGGCATGCGCCTCGACTACCATCGCCCGCATGGACGCATTTTTGATTTCTACCGGTATCGTGGCGCTGGCCGAAATGGGCGACAAAACCCAGTTGTTGGCACTCGTGTTAGCGCTGCGCTTTCGTCAGCCCTGGCCGATTGTGCTGGGCATTTTTGTCGCCACCGTGGCCAACCACGCGCTCGCCGGTGCGGTGGGCGCCTGGGTCACCACGGTGCTCGGACCCGACGTGCTGCGCTGGGTGTTGGGCACGTCTTTCATCGCAATGGCGGTGTGGATGCTGATTCCCGACACCATGGACGACGACGAAGCTGTCAAGCCGCCGCGGCTCGGTATTTTCGGCACCACCGTGGTGGCTTTTTTTCTGGCTGAAATGGGCGACAAAACCCAGGTTGCCACGGTCATGCTGGCGGCGCAATACACCAGCACGGTCTGGGTGGTGGCGGGGACCACTCTGGGCATGATGCTGGCCAATGCGCCAGTGGTTTGGCTCGGCGAGCGCATGACGCACCTGGTGCCGCTGCGCGTGGTGCACATCGTGTCTGCCGTGATTTTTATGGGGCTGGGGCTGTGGGCCTTGTTCGGCTAGCTGGCGCGGTGCGGACAAGCGCTTAAAAAGTCACCCCTGCCGCGCGTTCAGGCCGTCAAAGCAGGTGCTCATGACCAGGTCGATGATTTCTTCGTCGCTGTGCAACTCGCTCATTTTCAGGAACTCCAGCACCGGGTCGCAGGCGCGCGCATAGAGCGTGTAAAGCACGGCAATGGCGGGCAGTTTGGGGTTGAGGCTGCCCTGGGCTTGCGCCGCCTCGATCCAGCCGCCAAGCCGGTCGCTGACCTCAATCAGCCCGTCCATGTAATCCTTGTTGCTCATCAGCGCTGCGCGCAGGCTCGAATTCTGGCTTGGCAGCGACGGCATTTCGCCTACCAGTTTGAGTCGCATGGTCCAGGCCACGGTAGCGCGCAAGTTGTCCATGGGCGCGGCCTCGGCGGACAAGCTGTTGAGAAACGCCTGCGCCCGGCGCATCACGCTGACCATGGCCGCAGCCGCCAGGTCTTCCTTGCTGGGGAAGTGCTTGTACAGGCTGGCCTTGGCAATGCCAACGTCGGCGGCCACCTCATCGACCGTCATGGCTTCAAAGCCCTTGCTGGCGAGCAAATGGTTGACCGATTTGATGATGGCCTCTTCGCGCGCCTGCAGCATTTGCGTCTTGAAAGAAACCCTGGGGCCGATGCGAGTAACCATATGAGAAATGTTGCCTTTGGGGATCGAAAAATGAAAAGTTTGGTGCCCATAATACTATCAGGCTAAATTATGACTATCCAGTATTTAAATAACACTCTCAGTTCAAAGGGCTCAATGTGACGTTGAAAGTTGCCATCGTCGGTTCGGGAATATCTGGTTTGGCTGCCGCGCATGCCCTGTCGGGTCAGGCTGAAGTCACCTTGTTTGAGGCGGGCGCCTACTTTGGTGGCCACACGCACACGGTGGATGTGACGCTGGCCACGCCTCAGGGGCCGGTCACGCACGGGGTGGACACCGGCTTTCTGGTGCTCAATGAGCGCACTTACCCCAACTTGCTCAAGTTGTTTGCTGAATTGGGTGTGGTGACCGCCAAATCAGACATGTCGTTTTCGGTGCAGGCCTTTGACCGGGTGCGCGAGCGCGCGCTGGAGTGGAGCGGCTGCAACCTCAACACCGTGTTTGCCCAGCGCAGCAATTTGCTCAACGGCCGCTTTTGGGGCATGCTGCGAGATCTACTGCGCTTTAACGCCTTGACCACCCGCATTGCGCAAAACGGCACTGAAGCCGAGCTGGCGCAACCACTGGGCGAATTCTTGCGCCAGCACCGTTTTGGCAGCGCTTTTTGCGACTGGTATTTTTTGCCCATGATGGCCTGCATCTGGAGCTGCCCCACGGCGCAAATGCTGCAGTTTCCCGTGGCCACCATGGTGCGCTTTTGTCACAACCACGGCTTGCTGCAAATTACCAACCGGCCGCAGTGGTGGACCGTGCAGGGCGGCGCCAGGCAATATGTGGAAAAAATCACTGCGCGCATTGCCGACAAACGTCTGAACACGCCGGTGCGCTGCATCGAGTCGGTCAGCGCCACGCCTACGCAGGCAGCGGGTGTGCGCATCAGCACTGACGCGGGCCAGGAGCGCTTTGACAAAGTCATCATCGCCAGCCACGCCAACCAGGCGCTGGCCGGGCTGGCCACGCCGACCCGGCTGGAGAGCAGCACGCTGGGCGCCATGCGCACTCAGCCAAACCGCGCGGTGCTGCACACTGACACCTCGGTACTGCCCACGCGCCGGGCCGCCTGGGCAGCCTGGAACTACGAGCGCGCGCCCGCCACGGTCAAGGAAAATTCGCGGGTTTGCCTGCATTACCTCATCAACCGCTTGCAGCCCCTGCCGTGGCAGCAGCCGGTGCTGGTGTCGCTGAACCCGGCGCGCGAGATCGACCCCGCCAAAATCCTGGGAGAGTTTGATTACGCGCACCCGGTGTTCGACCAGTCGGCCGTGGCCGCACAAGCGCAAATGCCTTTGCTGCAAGGCCAGCACAACCGCTACTACTGCGGCGCCTGGATGGGCTACGGCTTTCACGAAGACGGCCTCAAGGCCGGGCTGGCGGCTGCCAAACAACTGCTGCTTGACGCTTGCGCTACAGGAACACAGGCATGACGGCACAAGCGCTGATCGGCTTTGGCGAGGTGCGCCACGCGCGCACGCGGCCAGTGGCCAATGCTTTTGTCTATCCAACTTATTTCCTGATGCTCCCACTGCGCAGCCTGAGCCGGGCACCGACCCCAGTCATTGGCACTTGGGCCATCAACCAATCCGGCCCGGTGAGCTTTTTTGACGTTGACCATGGTGATGGCCGCACGCCCGCGCAAGGCGGCGCTGTGGCCTGGCTCGACGAACTGCTGCACAACGCCGGCATTTATGACGCCACCGGTGAAGCCTGGCTGCACACCTACCCGCGCGTGCTGGGCTACACCTTCAAACCCGTGAGCTTCTGGTATTGCCATCGCCCTGCCGACGACCAGGGCGGTGCCCTGCGCGCGGTGGTGGTCGAGGTCAACAACACCTTTGGCGAACGCCACTGCTACTTGCTCGACAACCCGCAGTACGGCGTCGAACAGCGCGCCAGCAAGGTGTTTCATGTGTCGCCGTTCTGCGAGGTGCAGGGACATTACCGCTTTCGCCTGATGCGCACCTTTGGCCCGGGGCCGCAGCGCACCGTGGCGCGCATTGATTACTTTGATGGCGATGCAAGTGACCCGCAGGCGCAGGTGCTGCTGCAAACCAGCGTCAGCGGCACGCTAGAACCTGTCACCCGCGCCGCTTTGCGCCGCGCCCTGTGGCGCTACCCTGCCATGACCTTTGGCGTGATGGCGCGCATTCACTGGCAAGCGTTCCAGTTGTGGTTGAAAAAAGTGCCTTTCTTTCGCAAACCAACGCCACCGCAAGCCTTCACCACGCGCTAAACCCAGCCACTTCCAGTTATTTTTCAACGCTCAGACCTGACCATGAACACAGCCACTTCTGTTGCCCCCCATTGCGCCATCCCGCAGCACGCGCCCACGTCCGCCCGCGCTGGTTTGCGCTTGCTTGAGCAACTGCGCCATGGCGCGCTCACGCTGGTTCTGCCTGACGGCTCGCATCGGCGTTTTGGTGAACACCCGCATTTGCACGCGCTGCCGAGTCCGCAGCACCCCAGCGCCACGCTGCATTTGCACAACTGGAAGGTGTTCCCAGCTGCCTTGAAATCCGGCGACATCGGCTTTGCCGAAAGCTTTATCGCAGGCGACTGGAGCACGCCCGACCTGACCGAGTTGCTCAAGCTGTTTGCCGCCAACCGCCAGGCCATGGACTCTGTTATTTACGGCACCTGGGGCGGACGTCTGCTGTACCGCATCAAGCACCTGCTGCAGCACAACAGCCGCGCCAATAGCCGCAAAAACATCCACGCCCACTACGACCTGGGCAACGACTTTTATCGCCTGTGGCTCGACGAGACCATGAACTACTCGTCGGCTTGGTTCGAAGGCGACTACGCCCAACCCATGGCGCGGGCGCAAACCGCCAAGGTGCGCCGCGCCTTGCAAATGGCGCGGGTCAAGCCGGGTGACCGGGTGCTTGAAATTGGTTGCGGTTGGGGCGCGTTGGCGCAAGAGGCCACGACCGAATTCAAGGCCTCGGTGGTGGGCGTGACGCTGAGCACCGAGCAGCTCGATTTTGCCCAGCAGCGCTTGCAAAAACTGGGGGTGCGCACTGAGGCGAACGCAAATTCAAGTCCGGCCACCGTGACCGCTGATTTGCGTCTGCAGGACTACCGCGACATCAAGGATGCGCCTTTTGACGCCATGTGCTCGATCGAAATGGTTGAGGCGGTGGGCCGCGCCTATTGGCCGCAGTATTTTCAGACCGTGAGCCGCCTGCTCAAGCCCGGTGGCCGCGCCTGTGTGCAAAGCATCGTCATCAGCGATGACCTGTTTGAGCGCTACATTGGCGGCACCGACTTCATTCAGCAATACATCTTTCCAGGTGGCTGCCTGCCATGTCCGCGCGAGTTTCGTCAGCAGGCGCAGGCGGCGGGCCTGCTGGTCGAAGATGAATTTGCCTTTGGTCTGGACTATGCCGAAACCCTGCGCCGTTGGCGCGATGCCTTTCTGGCGCGCCAGGCCGAAGCCGCCAAGCTCGGCTTTGACGCTCGTTTCATGCGCATCTGGGAGTTTTACCTGGCCTATTGCGAAGCCGCCTTTGAGGTCGGCAATATCGACCTGGTGCAATACACCCTGGTCAAGCCCGCAGCATGAATCCGCTGGCCAGACAGGCGGTGCTGACCGGTGCCGCAGGGCTTTTGAGCTTGCAGCTGTGGGCCAGTCCGCTGCCGCCAGAATTGCGCACGGCGCTGCCCATGGCGACGCTGGCGGGTCAGGCCAAATTGACTTTTTGGGGCTTTGCGGTGTACCAGGCCACGCTCTGGGTGGTGCCGGGCTTTGACGCCAATGCTTATGCGCAACATGAATTTGCGCTGGAACTTGCCTACTTGCGTGATTTTTCAGGTGCCGACATTGCCAAGCGCTCTTTGACCGAGATGGCACGCCAGACTCCCATCAGCGACGCGTTGGCTGCGCGCTGGGACGACCAGATGCGCGCGCTGTTTCCTGACATCAAAGCCGGTGAGCGCCTGACCGGCATCAATCAGCCAGGACTGGGCGCACGCTTCATGTTCAATGGCGAGCCGTTGGGCGAGGTGCTTGATGCCGAATTTGCCCGCCTGTTTTTCGGCATCTGGCTGTCGCAGCAAACTTCGGAACCCAAGCTGCGTCTGGGGCTGTTGCAACAAGTTACGCCCGTCGCCGCAACCCCCGTCACCACGCACTAACGATGACGTAACGATGCCATGACGCTGCCACGACAAGTCGCGCCGCTTTCAGGCCGCAGGACGATGCGATGACTAGCCGCTCTGCCTTCAGCACGCAAGACGGCTGGCGCTATGGCCTGCTGGGTTTGCCGCTGGCGTTTTGCGCCTTGCCGCTGTATGTGCTGATGCCCAACCTGTACGCGCGCCAATGGGGCGTGTCATTGGCCGCCCTGGGCGCGGTGCTGCTGGCTGCGCGCCTGCTTGATGCGGTATTGGACCCTTGGCTGGGCCGGATTTGTGACCGCCTGTTTGCCCGCAGTATTGGCGCCGTGCTGGCCTTTGGCGCAGCGGCGGCTGTGCTGCTTGGGCTGGGTTTTTCGGCCATCTTTTTGCCCCCGGTGCAAACACCCGATGCCTTGCTGGCATGGGCCGGTGGCTGGCTGGTGCTCACTTACCTGGCCTACAGCGCGCTGGCGGTGGCACACCAGTCCTGGGGCGCCATGTTAGGCGGCGACGCGCTCAAACGCAGCCGCGTAGTGGCCTGGCGTGAAGGGCTGGGGCTGGTGGGCGTGGTACTGGCCTCGGTGGTGGGAAACCTGTTTGGTGTGTCGCTGATGTTGACCTTGCTGTGGCTGGCGCTTGGCCTGGGTTGGTGGGCTTGGTCAAAAGCCCCAAGGCCAACGCGCTCAGCACAAAAAGACGCTGTGGTCGCAACACGGGTCAGCCTCTGGCATCCCTTGCAGCAAAGCCCTTTCCGGCGTCTGCTGGCGGTGTTCATGCTCAACGGCATCGCCAGCGCCATTCCGGCCACGCTGGTGCTGTTTTTTGTGCAAGACCGCCTGCGAGGGTCCGAGGCGCTGCAGTCGGCTGCCTTGGGTCTGTACTTCGTTTGTGCTGCCCTGTCGATGCCGCTCTGGTTGCGCGCCGTGGCGCGGCTGGGGCTGGCGCGCAGTTGGGCTGTGGGCATGGGCCTGTCGGTGCTGGTGTTTTTGTGGGCCAGCCAGCTCGGTGCCGGTGATGGCACGCTGTTTTTGATCGTCTGCGCCTTGTCAGGTGCTGCGCTCGGCAGTGACTTGGCCCTGCCCGGCGCCATGCTGGCCGGTTTGATTGACGACGCGGGTGACCGTGGCCGTGCGGATGGCGCCTATTTTGGCTGGTGGAACTTTGCCACCAAGCTCAATTTGGCGCTGGCGGCAGGCCTGGCGCTGCCCTTGCTGGGCTGGCTTGGTTACGCCCCTGGCACGCGTGACGCGCAAGCGCTGCAAGTGCTCACCGTGGCCTATTGCTTGCTGCCTTGCGTGCTCAAAACTGGCGCCGCAGCGCTGCTTTACTTTTCTTTTATCCAACCATCTGCGGCCCAGCCGCTCACACTATGAAACGACGTTTATTGATCCTGACCGCAGCAGTCTCTTCGGCGCTGGCCATGAGCGGCTGCAGCACACCCAAAGTGACCGACTACGCCGCGCAAAAACCGGTGCTGGAGCTGCGCGACTACTTCAACGGCACGCTCGACGCCTACGGCGTTTTTACCGACCGCTCCGGCCAGGTTGTGAAGCGCTTTACCGTCGTCATGGAGTGCAGTTGGCAGGGCGACCAGGGCGTGCTCGACGAAGCCTTCAGCTACGCCGATGGCACCACGCAGCGCCGCGTCTGGCGTTTGCAGCGCCTGGCAGACGGCCGCTTCACCGGCTTGGCCGATGACGTGGTGGGCACGGCCGAGGGTCAGCAAAGCGGCAACGCCTTTCACTGGACCTACACGCTGGCGCTGCCGGTCGATGGCCGCGTCATTGAGGTGCAGTTTGACGACTGGATGTACCTGATGACCGACAAGGTCATGCTCAACAAGGCGGCGATGCGCAAATGGGGTGTCAGCCTGGGCGAGGTCACCTTGTCGTTTGTGAAGCGTTAGGCATGGCACTTAATCCGCGCATGAACGACTGGTCAGGCCGCCGGGTCTGGCTGGTCGGTGCGTCCAGCGGCATCGGCCGCGCCACGGCGCACGCCTTGCATTCGAAGGGCGCGCAGGTGATTGTGTCGGCGCGCGCTCAAGCGGCGCTGGAAGACTTTGTCAGCGAGCACCCCGGTGCACAAGCTGTGCCGCTGGACGTCACCGACGCCCGCGCCGTCAAAAGTGCGGCGCAGGCACTGTTCGCGCAAGGCCCGCTTGACGCCGTGGTGTACTGCGCTGGCCACTACCGCGCCATGACCGCAGACCAGCTGGACCTGCCCGACTTGCTGCGCCACAACCAGGTCAATTACCTCGGCGCCCTGCATGTGCTCGACGCGGTGCTGCCCAATTTGCTGGCGCAGCCGCAAGGCCGCCGTGGCCACCTCAGCCTGATGGCCAGCGTAGCCGGTTACTGCGGCCTGCCCAACAGCCTGGCCTACGGCCCCACCAAGGCCGCACTCATCAACCTGGCCGAGGCGCTGTACCTGGACTTGCACCAGCACGGCGTGGGCGTGTCGCTGATCAACCCGGGCTTTGTCGAGACGCCTCTGACAGCACAAAACGACTTCAAAATGCCCGCCCTCATCAGCCCGACGCAGGCGGCGGATGCCATCCTCAGGGGTTGGGCACGCGGCCAGTTTGAAATCCATTTCCCCAAGCGTTTCACTTTCTGGCTCAAGGTGCTGCGCTGCCTGCCTTACAGTGCCTATTTCGCCCTGACCCGCCGTTTGAAGTCAAGCTGATTGCCGCCGTGAAAAACGCCGTTGATACCATCGCCCACGCTTTCGAGACGCTTGACCCCAAGCACATCGACACGCTTGAGATTCTTTACGCCCCCAACGCCCGCTTCAAGGACCCGTTCAACGACGTGCGCGGCTGGCCCGCCATTGCCGCCATCTTTCGTCACATGGACGTCAGCCTGGTGCAGCCGCGTTTTGTCATCATTGAGCGCATCGTCGACGGTCAGCAGTGTTTTCTGACCTGGGAATTCCACTTTGCCTTCAAGCGTTTTGCGCCTGGCCAGCCGCAATGCATTCTGGGCGGCTCGCACCTGGTGCTCGACGCGGTCGGCCGCATCACCCTGCACCGTGACTACTGGGACGCCGCTGAAGAGCTGTATGAAAAGCTGCCTTTGGTGGGCGGCCTGATGCGCTGGCTGAAGCGGCGCGCCAATAGCTGAACAGCTGCCAACTGTGTCAAAAACGCTGAAAACCTGTTACCAATAGCGCGTCAAGCGCAAGCACTTGTAACCAATGTCACGCCCGGGGCATGGCCGTTACGTTTGCCTTCTCATTGTCAAAAAGCTGCGGTATCTTCGAGCCACATCGATGCAAAGCGGGTTTTGTTAATCAGACCCATTTGGATTTACCTCACTTTTTTGGAGTCTTCACATGAACAAATCTTTCACTCTTATCGCCCTGATTTCCATGCTTGCCGCCGGCAACGCGCTGGCCCAAAATACCGCAGCCGAGGCGCCCGCACAAGCCCGTGTGATCCAGGTCGCCATGCGCAATCCGGCGGCGCCCGCCATGACGCATGAAATCGCCACGCTCATCAAGTTCAGCCACCAGGCCCAGGCGCAGTACCGCCGCAGCGGCAGCCCGCAGGACCTGGCCCGCGTCAAGGCCATGCAAACCGAGCTCGCCAGCCGAGGTTTTGGTCGCGCCACCCAGCCCGCGCCCGCCGTGACCGCACCAGTGCAAGCCGACGGCATCACCAATGGTGCCAGCCAGTTCACGGCCAGAGCTGTCGAGTAAAGCCTGCTGCTCGCCAAAGCCCTGGACTCAAGCCGCCCGGGGCTTTGGCTTTCTTGTCCAGTTGGCTGGCTTAAACTGGGTGCACTTTCACTTTGCACCGAGGCCTCATGCGCCAGTCAGCCCTTTCGTTCCCGGCCGATTCGGCCAAGCCATCACATCGCGGCGACGACATACACGCCCTCTTCAGCAGCCAGGGTGTGCGCGATGTGGAATGCATTTTTCCCGACATTTCAGGTTACCCGCGCGGCAAGCTCATGCCCGCCGCCAGCTTTTTGGCGGGCGGTGAATTGCGTATTTGCCAGGCCATTCCGATGCAAGCGGTCACCGGTGAATATTCGTATAACCCGGTGTTTCCCGACGCCGACCCCGACGTGCGCTTGCGGCCCGATTACGCCACGGTGTCGCTCGCGCCCTGGGCCAGCGTGCCGCGCGCGGTCGCCATTCATGACTGCCTGGAACTTGACGGCGAACTGTGCCAGTTTGCACCGCGCAGCGTGCTCAAAAACGTGCTGGCCAGCTATGCTGCTCTGGGCTTGCAGCCGGTGGTGGCGCCCGAGATCGAGTTTTACCTGACTGCTGCCAATGCCGACCCGGCGCAGCCCTTGCTGGCGCCGGCTATGCGCGGTGGCCGCGCAGAGGTTGGGCAAAGCGCCTTCAGCCTCAACATGCGCAACGAGCTGGCGCCGTTTTGGGACGAGTTTCGCGACGCCTGCTGCACGCTGGGCATTGCCACCGACACCTGGATGCATGAAGTGGGTGCCACGCAGTACGAAATCAACCTGCTGCATGGTGACGCCGTGGCGGTGGCGGACCAGGCCTTTTTGTTCAAGTACGCGGCGCGTGAAATCGCGTTGAAACACGGGCTCAACGCCGTCTTCATGGCCAAACCCATCGCCGCCAGCGCGGGTAGTTCCATGCACTTGCACATCAGCGTGGTCGATGCGCAGGGCACCAACGTGTTCAGCCTGAGCGATGGCAGCGAGAGCCCGCGCCTGCAGCATTTCATTGCAGGTCTGCAAAACAACTTGTCCGAGCTGATGCTGATGCTGGCGCCCAACGTCAATTCCTACCGGCGCTACGTGAGTGGCAGCCAGGCGCCGACCAATTTGCAATGGGGTTACGACAACCGCACCACGGGGCTGCGTGTTCCCGCCAGTGGCGCTGCTGCGCGGCGGGTGGAAAACCGTGTGGCCGGGGCCGACGCCAACCCGTATCTGGCCATGGCGGCGTCGTTGGCAGCCGGGCTCAAGGGTTTGCAGGAGCCATCGACACCATCAGCGCCGCTGAATGGCAACGGCTATGACCAGGCCCACAGCCTGCCCCGCACCATGGAAGCTGCCCTGGAAAAAATGCAGCACAGTAGCGTGGCGCGGGTGCTTTTCGGCGACAAGTTTGTCACCGGCTATTGCGCGGTCAAGGCGCTCGAACTGGCCAGTTATCAGAGCGAAATCAGCGCCTGGGAACGGCGCTTTTTGCTGCCGCAGGTGTGAGCTGCGCTGGCGATTGGGCCCGGTAACCGCCACCCTGTCACGTCCATAGCAACTATCAATCAATTAGGTATTTCCAATTGGGCAAAGCGATAGAGCTGCACTAACATTCGTTATGTGCTGATCGAACCGTTTCTATCAGTCAATTGTTTTAACCCTCAGGAGTTCATCATGACTACAGCCACCCGCCCCGACATCAAGACCATGGCCAATCTGGAATCTGCCTTTGCCGGCGAATCCATGGCGCACATCAAGTACCGTTACTTTGCCAAGCTGGCGCGTGAAATGGGCGACGAAGACACCGCCCGCACCTTCGAAGAAACGGCAGACCAGGAAGTGATGCACGCCTTTGGTCACCTTGACCTGCTCTACCCCAAGGCGACCATGACACCAGCCAAGGCGCTGCAGATTGCCATCGATGGCGAGACCTACGAGTACACCGAGATGTACCCTGGCTTTCGTGCCACCGCCGAGGCCGAGGGCCATGCCGCTGCCATCGCCGAAATGGACGAGCAGATCGAAGAAAGCAAGGTGCACGCGGCCCAGTTCAAGGCCACGCTCGAAAAAGCACAAAAACGCTTTGCTGCGCTCGCCAAGGTGGAAGAGCGCCACGCCAACCACTACAAGGCGCAACTGGCCAAAGTAACCGCCTGAGCCTGTACCAGGCCTTTACCTATCCCCAATATTCAAACTGGACCAAACACCATGAAATCATACATTTGTATCGTTTGCGGCTTCATCTATAACGAGACCGCCGGCCGCCCCGAAGACGGCATCGCCCCCGGCACCCCATGGGCTGACGTGCCCGAAAGCTGGTCTTGCCCCGACTGCGGCGTCGCCAAGGCCGACTTCGAAATAGTTGAAGTCTGAGACCTTGCGGGACAGATCTTTAGCTCTGTCCTCAACAAATATTGACCTTGCGGGACAGATCTTTAGCTCTGTCCTCAACAAATATTGACCTTGCGGGACAGATCTTTAGCCCGGATGCAATCCGGGCTCAAAAGCCCGCAAGACCAACACCCCCGGATTGCATCCAGGCTACAAGAGAACAACATGACCCAACCCATCATCATCATCGGCGCCGGGCTGGCTGGCTGGACTACGGCGCGCGAGCTGCGCAAGCTGGACAAAACCACGCCGGTGCTGCTGATCACGGCTGACAGTGGCGACTTTTATGCCAAGCCTTCGCTGTCTAATGCCTTCGCTCAAAAGCGCAGTCCGTCACAGCTGGTCACCACCCCGGCCGCGCGCATGGCTGAAACCCAGGCCATCGCGCTGCAGGCCAACACGCGGGTCACAGGCATTGACACGAAAACGCACACGGTGCACACCAGCGCGGGCGATTTCCACTACGCCCAATTGGTGCTGGCCACCGGCGCACAGCCTATCCGAATCCCGTTGGCCGGAGATGCCGCCAGCGAAGTGCAGTCAGTCAATTCATTGCGTGATTTTTCAGAGTTTCACAGCCGTCTGACCCAGCCAGACCAAACCGTCGAACAACGCGGTGCGGTGACCAAAAAGCACGTCGTCATCATGGGTGCTGGCTTGATTGGCTGTGAATTTGCCAACGATTTGATTGGCTCGGGCTTTGATGTCACCGTGGTTGATCCGTCCGCTGGCCCGATTGCGGCGCTGCTGCCGTCCGGGCTGGGCGAGCAACTGCGCGAAGCCCTGGCCAGCCTGGGCGTGTGCTGGCGATTTGGCACCACGGTGCAACGGGTTGATCACGATCGCAAGGGTGGCAGCGCCCTCAGAGTGCAACTGGCCAGCGGCGAAACACGACAGGCCGACGTGGTGCTCAGTGCCATCGGTCTGCGAGCCGACCTGAGCCTGGCGCAAGCCGCTGGCCTGGCGTGCGAGCGCGGCATTGTGGTGGATGACCATTTGCAAACCAGCGCAGCCAATGTGTACGCGCTGGGCGACGGTGCGCAATACGGCAATGGCCGCACGCTGCCCTACGTGATGCCCATCATGCACGCTGCCAAGGCGTTGGCCGCCACGTTGACGGGCCAGCCGTCGGCGGTGCAGTTTCCGCTGATGCCGGTGGCCATCAAAACCCCGGGCTTGCCGCTGGTGGTGGCGCCAGCCGCACCCGGCACGGCGGGACAGTGGCAGCAAAGCGAGCCAGGTGTCTGGCTCTTTGTCGATGCGAACCAAGTGGTGAAAGGTTTTGCCTTGAGTGGCGCGCAAACCAGCCGCCGTACCGAGATCGCCAAACGGATGTTGTGACGGGTTTGATGCTGATGTTGCACGGGTCAAAACTGTTTTAGCAACATGGGAGTCAGGTGGGCAGAAAATGTTGCCGAGGCAAGGCATACAATTTCTCGGTCAATTTAACACCAGTGCCCAACCCTTCGGTTGGGTTGCCATAAGCAGGAGACCCCATGACCCAAACCACGTCCACCGCCGAAGAAAAACGCGCCGAATTGCGCCGCGCCACCCTTGAATACCACCAGTTTCCGACGCCTGGGAAGATTTCAATTGCGGCCACCAAGCAGTTGATCAATCAGCATGATCTGGGGCTGGCTTACACCCCGGGCGTGGCCATACCCTGCGAAGAAATTGTCAAAGACGCCAACAACGCCTACAAATACACCAGCCGCGGCAATCTGGTCGGCGTGGTCACCAATGGCACGGCGGTGCTGGGTTTGGGCGACATCGGGCCACTGGCGGGCAAGCCGGTGATGGAAGGCAAAGCCGTGCTGTTCAAGAAATTTGCCGGCATCGATGTGTTTGACATCGAAATCGACGAAAAGCACGACCTCGACAAGCTGGTGGACATCATTGCCTCGCTGGAGCCGACCTTTGGCGGCATCAACCTGGAAGACATCAAGGCGCCGGACTGCTTTTACGTTGAGCGTAAATTGCGCGAACGCATGAAGATTCCGGTCTTCCACGACGACCAGCACGGCACTGCCATCACTGTGGGCGCGGCTATTCTGAACGGCCTCAAGGTGGCCGGCAAAGAGCCCAAAGATGTCAAATTGGTCACCTCGGGTGCCGGTGCAGCGGCGCTGGCTTGCGTGGGTTTGCTGGTCAAGCTGGGCATTCCACGCGAAAACGTCTGGGTCACTGACCTGGCTGGCGTGGTCTATGAAGGTCGGGTTGAGTTGATGGACCCCGACAAGAGCATTTACGCGCAAAAAACGGACGCCCGCAAGCTGGGCGAAGTCATCGACAATGCCGACGTCTTTTTGGGCTTGTCAGCCGGTGGTGTACTGAAACCTGACATGGTCAAGCGCATGGCACCCAACCCGATCATCTTTGCGCTGGCCAACCCCACGCCCGAGATCACGCCCGAAGAGGTCAAATCGGTGCGTGACGACGCCATCATTGGCACCGGGCGCTCGGATTACCCCAACCAGATCAACAACATCCTGTGTTTTCCGTACATCTTTCGTGGCGCACTTGATGCCGGCGCCTCGACCATCACGGTCGAGATGGAAATGGCCGCCGTGCGCGCCATCGCCGAGTTGGCTCAAGCCGAGCAAAGTGAGGTGGTTGCCGCAGCCTATGCCGGTGAGCCATTGGCGTTTGGCCGTGAGTACCTCATCCCCAAGCCATTTGACCCGCGTCTGATGATGAAGGTGGCGCCTGCCGTTGCGCAAGCGGCCATGGATTCGGGCGTGGCGCTGCGCCCGATCACCGACATGGACGCTTACCGGGAAAAGCTGCAAAGCTTTGTCTATGCCTCAGGCACGGTGATGAAGCCGATTTTTACTGCGGCCAAAAAAGCGCTCAAAAAACGCGTGGCGTTCGCCGAGGGCGAAGAAGAGCGCGTGCTGCGCGCGGCGCAAATCGTGGTCGATGAAAGCCTGGCCATGCCCACCCTGATCGGCCGCCCCAAGGTGATTGCCGAGCGCATCGAGAAATTCGGCCTGCGCTTGAAAGAAGGTGTGGATTACGAAGTGGTGAATGTCGAGCATGACGAGCGCTACCGCGACTTTTGGCAAAGCTACCACCGCCTGACCGAGCGCAAAGGCATCACGGTGCAGGTGGCCAAGATAGAAATGCGCCGACGCTTGACGCTGATTGGCAGCATGCTGCTGCACAAGGGTTATGTCGACGGCCTGATTTGCGGCACCTGGGGCACGACGTCGATTCACCTGCAGTACCTCGATCAAGTCGTGGGGCGGCGCGCTGGCGTCAACACCTACGCTTGCATGAACGGCCTGATGCTGCCCGGACGCCAGATCTTTTTGGTCGATACCCACGTCAACTATGACCCCACCGCCGAACAACTGGCCGAGATCACCATCATGGCGGCCGAAGAAATGATGCGCTTTGGCATTCCGCCCAAGGCCGCGCTGTTGTCGCACTCGAGTTTTGGCAGCAGCAACCAGCCCAGCGCCATCAAGATGCGCGACACCCTGGCGCTGTTGCGCGAGAAGGCTCCGTGGCTCGAGGTGGACGGCGAAATGCACGGCGACGTGGCGCTCGACGACGCTGCCCGAAGCCGTTTGATGCCCAACAGCACGCTGCATGGCGATGCCAATTTGCTGGTTCTGCCCAACATTGATGCGGCCAATATTGCCTATAACCTGCTCAAAACAGCAGCAGGCGGCAATATTGCGGTAGGCCCGGTACTGCTTGGCGCGGCCAAGCCGGTGCACATCCTGACCGCCAGCACCACCGTGCGGCGCATTGTTAACATGACCGCGCTGACAGTTGCCGACGCCAACGCGACGCGCGAATAGCCACTCTATCTTGGCTCAAAAGGGTTGTACACAGGGCGTGTTCAACCCTTTTTTCTTAAGCTTGAATTGCTCATGATTTGGGCAACTGCTTGCAAATTTTTGCCAAATCAACGACACTAGCGCCCTTGAATGTTCGGGTTTACCCGAATTTTTTATCGGGAACTGATGCAATGTCGTGGTTGAACCGTTCTAAGTTGGTCTTGACTGGCTTGATGCTGACGGCTGCGCTGTTTGTTGGCTGTGTTCAGTCCAAGGCGCCCTCGTCATCCACAGATCAAAGCACCATTAGCTTGGCCGAGTTGCCGGGACCCGGCGCAGAAATTTACGTACAGATCCACCAGGGTGGGCCGTTCGCCAATGAAAAAGATGGCTCAGTTTTTGGCAACCGGGAGCGTTTGCTGCCCGCACAAAAACGTGGGTTTTACCGGGAATACACCGTGCCAACGCCCGGTTTGAGCCACCGGGGTGTCAAGCGGATCGTGTGCGGTGGGCAGGTCAGGACGCCTGAAGTTTGTTATTACACCGCCGACCACTATGCCAGTTTTCGGCGGATTGCACCCTGAATTTGAATTGTTAGTTTTTATTTTGTGAAAAGAGAATCAAAGATGTCACTCAGTCAAACCCTTGCTGAACCCCAACTCAAAACCGTTTCAGAGACGATTTTGAAGGGTGTCCGGCCCAACATCGTTCAGTCGATCCGTGCTTTTCGGGTGCAGGAACTGCAGGAGGCTGCGCAGGCCATGGGCCACCATTTTCTGTATGCCAACATTGCCAACGCCCAAAGCAAGCAGGACGTGCTCGACATGATCGGCCAGCAATTCATGCTGACGGTAGCGGTCGGTAAAAATTTCGATTCACTCTACGACAGCATGACTGATCCGGTGCACAAATCGGGCCCGCAGCCAGGCTTTATTGTGGTGCTGGAGCACATTCCGGCGCATGCCAAGTTCGACAAGGAAGCGCGCGAACAACTGCTCGACATTTTCCGCGACACCGCCGACTACTGGGGTGACCGCAAGATTCCGTTCCGTTGTTTTTATTCCTTTTCAGTGGCACGCTCGGCACAAACCAGCAAGGGTGATCATGCCCAGCTTGCCAGCAACCCGCCGACCTCGGGCATCGAATTGCTGACCGAAAGCGGCGAAAAAATGCCGACCGACAAGCTGCTCGACATCTCTCCGCAGGCGCTGCGCATGAGCAGCCCGTTCAACGCGGGTTACTGGACCACCGCGTAATCTGTGCCCTGTGCGCTGGCCATGGCCAGCGCCAGTTGCAGGTACTCGTCCACCGGCACCTCTTCAGCGCGCCGCTGCACATTAAACTCTCCGGCAAAATTCTTCGCCTGCAACCAGGCGCCCAGCGTGTGGCGCAGCAGTTTGCGGCGCTGGCTGAAGGCCACCTGAACCAGTTCGCTTAAAGCGCGCTCTTCGAGCACGACCGCGTCCCGGCGCGGCACCATGCGCACCACGGCGCTGTCCACGCGCGGCGGCGGATCAAAACTCTCGGGCGGCACCGCCAGCACGTTTTCCATGGCATAGCGCCACTGCAGCATCACGCTCAAGCGGCCATAAGCCGCAGTTGACGGCTTGGCCACCATGCGGTCGATCACTTCTTTTTGCAGCATGAAGTGCTGGTCTTCGATCAGCTCGACAAACTGCAGCAAGTGAAACAGGATTGGCGTGGAGATGTTGTAGGGCAAGTTGCCCACGACCCGCAGCTGGGTGGCCGCCATGGACTGGGCCAATTGGGCAAAGTCCACCCTCAGCACATCGGATTCAATCACCTGCAACTGGCTGTGGCTGCGCAGGCGCTGCGCCAGATCGCGGTCGAGTTCGATCACCGTCAGGTGCCCCAGGCGCTCCACCAGCGGCTGGGTCAGCGCTGCCAAGCCGGGGCCGATCTCGACCATGGCCTGCCCCGGCTGCGGGTCAATGGCATCGACAATAGCCTCGATGATGCCGCCGTCGGCCAGGAAATGTTGGCCGAAGCGCTTGCGCGGTATGTGCTTGCCGTGTTTCAAGAAACCACCATCACAGCGGCGGCTCGCGTAACTCGACGTAGGCGCGCCCACGCTGCTCCTGGAGCCAGCTGCGCAGGGCTTCATCGAGCTTTTTCTCGCGCAACTGCGCCCGCACCGCTTCGCGCTGCTGAGCCTGGGTCAGGCTGACCTGGCGCCGCTCCAGCAACTGAATCAGGTGCAGTCCAAAGCGCGACAGCAGCGGCTCGCTGACTTCGCCTGGTGCCAGTTGGTTGATCGCCTGTTCGAACTCCGGCACAAACATGCCCGGGTTGGCCCAGCCCAGATCGCCACCTTGCGCTGCGCTACCGTCTTGGGAAAATTCACGCGCCAGCGCGGCAAAATCAGCCTGCCCGCTTTGCAGCCGCTTTTTGAGATCGAGCAAGCGCGAGCGCGCCTGAGCCTCGCTTTGTTGCGCCGAGGGCACCAGCAGGATGTGGCGCGCGTGGGTTTGCGTCACGGCCATGGCAGGCAAGCCTGCACGGGTTTTCTCCAGCACCTTTAAAACATGAAAACCGGCCGGGGAACGCACCACGTCAGAGAAAGCACCTTGAGGCACCTCACGCGTCGCGTTGACAAACAGATCCGGGTAGCGGTCAGCACTGCGCAGACCCAGTTGGCCGCCATTGGCCTGCGCTGATGGTTCTGACAGTTCGCGCACCAACAGCGCAAAGTCTTCTCCGGCACGCGCCCGTTCCAGCGCTTTCTGCGCCCGCGCCTGCAAGTCTTGCACCTGATCAGCTGCGGCATTTTCAGGCACAGCGATCAAAATCTGCGCCAGGTTGAGGTTCATCTTGCTCGCATCCTGCGCACTTTGCTGCTCTTGCAAATAAGCGTCGATGTCGAGCTCCGAGACGCGCACCCGTGGCGTGAGTTCGCGTTCACGCAGGCGCTGCAAGCTGATCTGGTCGCGCAACTGCGAGCGGAACTGGCTCACGCTCAGGCCATCGGCTTCAACCCGGCGGCGCAGCGTGGCCAGGTCGAGCTGGTTCTGCGCGGCAATGGCAAGTTCGGACTGGTCAATGGCCGACTCTTCCACCCGAATGCCTGTGTCGCGTGCCAACTGGAGCTGAATTTTCTGGTTGATCAAGCGCTCCAGCACATCGCTTGAGAGGCGCTGGCGATCGGGCTGCGGGCGTTGCAGCGCGGCCAGCTGCTGCAGGACGCGCTGCACTTCGCGCTGTACTTCCGTGTTGGTAATCGGTTCCGAGTTGACCACCGCCACAATGAAGTCGGCGGTGGCCGGTTCTTTGGTGGCAGCGGCTGCGACCGCAGCGGGCGGCAGGCGCAAGCCCTGGGCTTGTACCGGTATACCAAACACAGCGGCCAGGATGGCGGCAGATAAAAATTTAAGGCGAAAAGTCATGATGCTTCAATCGTAATTGCTGAAACGACTGGGCATGCCAGAGGGCATGCGCAGGTTTTGGTAACCGGGAATATTTTCTTTAAGTGTTTTGAGTGGATCCACCCCCAGCTTGGACAAACCCACAAATTCCAACTGAAACATGATGCTCTGGGTGGTGTCGGTGGCGCTGGTCTGGATGCGCTCCATCACAATCCGCCCCAACCAGCAACCCGCATCATATTCAAATCCCAGCAACCCGTTAACCAGCTGTCGCTCGTTGAGGCTGTAGTTGAGGCGGCCCACGCTGTACCAGCGTCCATCGCCCTGCCCCTGACCCGCTGCCAGCGCTTGACCGCGGTCCCCCCACAAGTCATTGAGCGGCCACTGCCAGCCCAGGTCAATCTGTTCACTTGATTCCCGCTGGTAACGGTAGGCTGCTGAGACGGTGCGGTAACTGCCCGGGTGGTAGCGCGCACCCAGCGTCGAGCGCACCGACTGGTTGGTCGATGGGTTGAACTGCACTGTGCCGTCAAAACCCCAGCGCGGGTCCCAGTTGATGGCACCCGAGAACAACATGTCACTGAATCCCGCTGCCAGGGGCGCATCGGTCGGCTGCAAGGTGACGTTCTGATCGCGGAACAGCAGGCGCTGGGCCACGCCGACCCGCGCTGCCTCGGCGCCGGTAGCGGGGTTCAGAAAGCGCGAGGTGACGCCCAGCGTGAGCAAATTGCTATCCGAGATGCGGTCGTTGCCGACGAAGGCGTTATCGGCAAAGATGGTGGACAAATTGAAGTCGTTGGCGCCCGAGTCGTAATTGGGCAAAAAACTCTGGTCGCGGTAAGGTGTATAGGCGTAAAAGGCACGCGGTTCCAGCGTTTGGCGCACGCTGCGGCCAAACAAGCCGATGTCGCGCTCAAAGACCAGTCCGCTGTCGATGCTGAAGGTCGGCAGCACGCGACTGGCAGACGTGTCGCCGTTAGAGAGCGGCGTCTCGAAATGGTATTGCGTGGCGTGCAGTTGCAACTTGGGCGTCATGTAGCCGGCCGCATTTTTGATCGGGTAACTGGCCTGCATCACGCCAAAGGCGCGCTGGCCGTTGGCCTGGTTGGTGCGGGTAATGTCAGACTGAAAACGGGTGTAGTCGGCGTTGAACGCGTAATTGAACCCCGCCCAATTGTTGCGCGCGTAGCTGGTGCTGAGCTGCGGCAGCCGGTCGTAGGGCGGAATGATGGGCGCAACATCGTCTTGCAGGGTCTGCCACTTGAGCGTGCGCACCGAGTTGCTCCAGGCACCGTTACCCCATGCCAAGGTGGCATCGTTGGCCAGCAGGCGCTGGGTGAGAGAGTCGTCGCTGCGGGAAAAATCACGCCAATAATTGTCGTCGCTGACCCGGTTCAGGCTCACGCTCAAGGCCGCGCCGTTGTTGGTCCAGGCACTGTCGATGTGCCCCTGATGGTTTAATTTGGCCGCCCAGCGGTTGCTGTCGCGCAACTGGTCAGCGGGCATCCAGTCAAGCTGCGCAGCGCCTGAAAAGCTCTTTTGAAGGTAACGGAATTCAGTACCCAGATTGATGCCGCGCTTGCTCATCAGCGTGGGCGTGAGGGTGGCATCGTAGTTGGGCGCAATATTCCAGTAATAAGGTACCGAAAACTCGGAGCCATTGACGGTGTCCAGGCCGATGGTGGGCGGCATCACGCCAGATTTGCGCTTGTCGCTCAGCGGAAAGCTGAGATAGGGCACCGGCAACAGCGGCACGCCCTTGAAGCTCAGCAGGGCGCTGGTGGCGGTGCCCACATCTTCCTCCTGATCCAGACTGAGGGTGCCGGCCTTCAAAATCCAGTCTGGCACCCAGCTCGGGCCCGGTAAGCGCGGGCAGGTGGTAAATGTCGCGTTGTGGATCACCGATCGCTGTTGGTCCAGAAAATCGATCCGGTCGGCTTGGCCGTGCGCCTTGTTGAGCAAAAAATGGTAAGTGGGCTGATCGAAGAAGCCAGCAAAGGTGTCCATGCGCAGTTCCAGCAGCGGGCCTTCATACACGTTGCCCGCGCGGTTGATCAACACGTTGCCCTGGGCTCTGGCCAGTTCCGTGGTCTGGTCGTATTCCAGACGATCTGCCTTGATCACCGTGTCGCCGCGGCGCAAAACGGCATTGCCTTCCAGCACCGTCTCCTGATCCGGCCGACCCGTGATGCGCTCGGCAGCGACAAAGCTGGGCAGACTGCTGCGCGCCTCGGCCGAAATCCGCTCTTGCAAAACCGGAGTCATTTTCAGATTCAGCGGTTCATCAGGCGCCTGCTGGGCGGCCACCAGCGCCGACTGCAGCAGCGCGGCCATAACACCCAGGCGCAGCGGGCGAACGTGACCAGGCGCCCGATGGTCGAGCGGTGCCAGCATCAAATTACGCATTGGGACAACGCGCAAGGTACGAAAGCGGTGAAAGGCATGAAGTAAGCGCGGTAAATGGCAGAGCAGATTTGTAGAATGGATTATCCATGAGCCACGACACAAAACCCCAAGCCGTCTCCAACCCCGCCATCGCCTGGAGCGACGCCACCCGCGCTGACCAATTCAGCCAATGGCTGGCCGACATTTCTGCCCGGCACGGTTTGCAGATTGAGAGCCTGCGCCTGGCCTCGGCCGATGCCAGTTTTCGGCGCTATTTCCGCATCGACGCCCAGGATGGCAGCCGCATCATCATGGACGCGCCGCCCGACAAGGAAAACAGCGCGCCCTTTGTCAAGGTGGCCGCCCTGATGCATGCCGCCGGTGTCCATGCACCGCAAGTGCTGGCCTGGGACGAAGCGCTGGGCTTCATGCTGCTGACCGACCTGGGCGCGCAGACCATGATGCAGGTCATCAAGCGTGATGAGCCCGGCGCCAATCTGCCCTTGTATTTACAGGCGGTGGACGCGCTGATTGCCTGGCAATTGAGTTCCCGGCCTGATGTGCTGTCACCTTACGACGAAGCGCTGTTGCGCCGAGAGCTCGCGTTGTTTCCCGACTGGTACATCACGCAACACCGGGGCGTGGTCATCGATGGGGCCATGCGCCAGACGCTCGACAAGACTTTCGACGAGATCATCCGCCACAACCTGAGCTGGCCCAGCGTCTTTGTGCACCGCGACTTCATGCCGCGAAATTTAATGATCTCTGGCCCGGGCACCCTGGGCTTGCTCGACTTTCAGGACGCTGTTTACGGCCCAATCACCTACGACGTTGCCAGCCTGATGCGCGACGCTTTCCTGAGCTGGGACGAAGACTTTTGCCTGGACATCACCATCCGCTACTGGGAAAAAGCGCGCCAGGCCGGCCTGCCGGTGGGCGACGACTTTGGCGAGTTTTACCGCGGCGTGGAGTGGATGGGCCTGCAGCGTCACCTGAAAGTGGCCGGCATCTTTGCACGCCTCACGCTACGCGACGGCAAGCCCCAGTACCTGGCCGACACGCCGCGTTTCATCACCTACATCCGCACCACCTGCGCGCGCTACCGCGAGCTCAAACCGCTGCTGCGGCTGGTGGAAAAAATAGAAGGTATTGAAGTGCCCAATGTGTTTGGGTTCGGGCGGCAATAAGCGCAAGCATGCGCCAGACCCACTCCGAACAAGTACAAAAACCACGCGATCCTGTCCATGCCCCGTTTTTACTGCCCCACTCCGCTGACCACCGGCGACCTGCTGGACTTGCCTGCCAGCGCTGCGCGCCATGTGCAAGTGCTGCGCCTGCAACCCGGTGATGTGATCACGCTGTTCAACGGCGGGCCAGATGTGCCAACGAGCAGCGGCGGCGAATTTGAAGCCACCGTCACCCAGATGGGCCGCAGCCATGTGCAGGTGCGGGTGGGCGCGCACGCGGCAGTCGAGCGCGAAGCCGCCCTACAGGTGCACCTGGCAGTCGGCATGCCAGCCAACGAGCGCATGGACTGGCTGGTGGAAAAAGCCACCGAACTGGGCGTGGCCAGCATCCAGCCGCTGATGACCGAGCGCAGCGTGTTGCGCCTCACTGGCGAGCGCGCCGACAAGAAACAGGCGCACTGGCAAAGCGTGGCGGTGGCGGCCTGCGAGCAGTGCGGCGGCAACCGGGTGCCGCGCGTGCATCCGGTGCAGACACTCGCGCAATGGCTCAAGGCGCCAGCCCCGCTGGACGCCGCAAAACCACAGCGCCTGTTGCTGTCCTTGCGGCCCGAGTCTGTGGGCTTGCGCGAAGCGGCGCATCACACGGCGTCAGACATCACTTTTTTGTCTGGCCCCGAGGGCGGCTTGAGTGCGGCAGAAGAAGACGCTGCGCTGGCCCAAGGTTTTACCTCGGTCACGCTGGGGCCGCGCGTGCTGCGCTCGGAAACTGCGGCCCTTGCAGCGCTGGCGGCATTGGTGATGGGTGCCAGCCGGGAGAAGCCGGGCTAATTCGGTGGAATTCAGCAGCATATTTTTCTTCAGCCACCGCGGGCCCCAACCAAACAATAACCAACTGACAAGCCGGTTGAAGTGGATCACCTGCGCGCCGCTAGACTGAAATACGTCCGTATACACCCAGCGCCCCTGGTACAAAGCGCCTGCGAGGAGGGTAACTTCGTGTGCCAGTGGATTGGCGCTGATCAATGTAATGAACTCGGTTGGCTTGAATTTGTGTGCAGAAGACCCGAAGCGGTCAGCCACGCGGTACTTTCGTGGGTGGATTCAGACCCGTTGCTGCCAGCCAGTTTGCTGAAATGTTTCAGCCAAACCAGCCGGTCGGACCTGCATTTGAAGGACGGCAATGTCGCGTTGTTTTTATCAATTTACCAGCCATCGACCAGGCGGGTGCTCTCCAACGTTCACTTGAACGTCAGGTCATGCTTGCACAGCGGTCATTGACCGCCAGGTCAGCCTCCAAGCCAGCAAGGCGCGATCGTCAATGAGTTGGAAAGAATGTTTAGGCTGCCAACTTTGCACTAGCGAGACGATTGAGGCTTACACCTTGCTCTGCGGCCATCAGTGCAAGATTTCGATGCACAAGCGGTGGAATGCGAACTCGGAACTCTCCGCTGTAGTTTTTTTCGGCCATGGCCACTGGAACGGGTTCTCCACTTGCCAGCATGTCGGCCACGACATCGCCCACAACCTTTTGGATGCCTTTGAGTGCTGCTTCGGGTGTCTTTGCCAACCAACTCAGTGAAGGAAACTCGGCGCACAAGCCGACATGTTCACCATCTTCTGGCGACCAAGTAACGCGGTACGTGTAGTGTTGGATATTCATTACATTACTCCCAATTTTTCAATGGCTTGAAGCACTTGCCTGACTTGATAGGGTTTCGCCTTACCTTTGGCGTTCTGGATGTTGACGCGTGGATCGCCAGGCCAAGGCGTTTTGAAAATGGCGTGGCTACTACCGTCTTGTCTAGGTTTGCCGAAGTAGGACTCACACACCTTTTTAAAGTCCTTGAAACTTACATTTCCAGGCTCTCGGCGCATCATCTCCAGGATTTTTTCGATTTGTGCCATGGGTGCTAATGGTTCCATTAATGGCACCACATGTCAACCCAATCCCAAATTCTTATCCAACCTGATTGTGGGTATTGCGGTCGATCGTGACCAATGTCTGGAGTCATCGTCATTGCTGTTGTTCTCTGGTATAGGTGTGATCGGAGGCTGAGGGCATGCTGGCGATCGCCGTGCAGGTCGGCTGACCTGTCTACAAAATCTTGAAGCTGGCTCACCCACAACCGGGCACTGGTGGCCGTCAGGAACCGCTGCACTGGCGAAGTAGGTTCCTCTCCAAAGCGGGCACCCGTTTCTTAGCGAAAAGTTGCCACTTTGCGACAGTTTGTCGAATTCGTTGCCTTAGTTCGTCCATCACGAAACGTGATTATTGATCCATCAATTTGGTTGATCACACTCACAGGAGCGTCGTCACTGCGGGCGAAGTGCGGCCTGTCAGTACCGGCCTGGCCGCTGAAGGCTTTATGCGGCGACTGCTTTGCCGACCACTAAAACACCCGAAAATTTTTGAAACACCAACATCACCACCGCCATCATGCGCAACGGATCTTCGGCGCTGATGTCTGCCACCGTCACCAGCTGCGCCAGCAAGACGGCTCTGGCGTCGTGCAATTGCCGGAACTGGCGCACTGCCGCGTCTTCAACCTCGAAGCTGACAGGCTGGCCGTCTGCCCCGCGCACGCTGCGCGTGGCCGTGGCGGCGCAGATGGGCGCGATGCCACTCGACACATTATTGGCCAGCAGGCTGATGGCACCGGCAGGCGCCACCGCCAGCAGGTGGCTGTTGCGAATGCCATGCTCGGCAATGCCATCTTGCAACTCGTGCGACAGCCCTTGCACGAACGGACTGGCGCCGTATCTGATTTTTTCGAAGTCGGGAAAAGCGCCCTTCTTCCTGGCGATCTCGATG
>Ga0210015_1000730_pt1 | contig 33893 bp, 21 predicted proteins | sample CryGeymeta201522_FD_185471 | JGI IMG/M metagenome (GOLD analysis project Ga0210015, IMG submission 185471) | Groundwater microbial communities from Crystal Geyser aquifers in Utah, USA - Crystal Geyser metaG 2015-22 (SPAdes) (version 2) | ecosystem: Environmental > Aquatic > Deep subsurface >...
CTGGAGACAATATCAGTTTTCTTAAAAATTATATTATTTAAAAAAGCGGACATTTCTATTTTGCAGAAAAGCGGACATTTCTATTTGGTATTGACACAATTACATTATTAACTCACTTTATTGTAAGGTTATTAAGGAAATTTTAACAAACGACTAAAAAACATACAGTAAATATCACTTCAGACTCCTTGACAATTGTGGATAACTTTTTTAGGATGTGGATAATTTATGGATACGCGTGATTTATGGCAAGCGGTCATATCTGACATTGAACTTCAAGTCAGTAAGGCAGTGTTTCAAGCTTTGATTTCTCAAACCACGTTAGTTTCATTCAGCGATCAAACTGTGACTATTGGCTGCAAGAAACCAATGTTGGTTAACCTTATTGAAAAAAGATACCACGATCTCTTTAAGAAGACTATTGACCTTTACTCAAAAAGTGATAACCGTTTAATTTTTACCACTGTGGTTGGCGGTGAAAAAAAAGAAAATATTGACGGCCCTTTATTTACTTTAAGAATCCCTGAGGAAAAAATATTTAGTCATCAAATTCAAAACATCAAATTAAATCCCGACTATACTTTTGATAATTTTGCCGTTTCTTCCTCTAACCAAATGGCATACGCGGCTGCCACGGCCGTTGCAAATAATCCCGGATCCTCTTATAACCCTTTGTTCCTTTATGGAGGAGTGGGTGTTGGAAAAACTCATCTTATGCAAGCGATTGCACATGTTATCCTTGTTAAAAACCCGAAAACAAGAGTTATTTATTGTACCAGTGAGGAGTTTACCAATGAGATAATTGAGGCTATAGGAAACAAAACAACCACATCTTTTAAGAAAAAATATAGACAGCTTGATATGTTTTTAATAGATGATGTCCAGTTTATCGCAGGTAAATATTCCATCCAAGAAGAATTTTTTCATACGTTTAACGCAATACAACAAGTAAAAGGTCAAATTATACTAACTTCAGACAAACCTCCTGAAGAGATAAACAAACTAGAAGCACGACTCAAGTCCCGTTTTGAGGGTGGTTTGACTATTGATATAGGTCAACCTGATTTTGAATTAAGAACAGCAATTTTACTGATAAAGGCCAAAAAACAAGGGGTTGACCTTCCTATTAATCTGGCTAAATTACTTGCTGCCAACATTGAAGACACCCGTAAACTAACAGGGGTTTTAATAAGAATTCTAAGCGAATCAAAGATCAAAGACATCCCTATGGATGAAAAACTCATAAAAGAAATAATAGGCAAGTCACTAAAAAACCTCCCGCTAAAAAACCATGTAACACCGAGTAGGGTTATCGATGTAGTATCTTCGTATTACAACATTAAATTAGCACAACTCAAAGGCAATAAAAGAGATAAATTCCTATCTCAACCCAGACAAATATTATACTATATACTTCGTGTAGAACTTGGTATTCCACTTATGGAAATCGGAGATATTTTAGGAGGTAGAGATCACACAACCATTCTTCATGGAGTTAGAAAGATATCCAAAATACTATCAACAGATGAAAAAATAAGGGGGGATGTTTTGGGGATAAAAAACAGGATTTTTGGATAACTTCCATGAGTTATCTACTTATCCACAAAAATAATATTTTTGTCCACGTATTTATCAACAAATGGGGGTGGTTTTTATACACAACGTTTATTTAGGTTTTTTGTTACTCTTGACTGTTAACAACAAATTCTCTACACTTATCAACATTGTCTATTACTATTATTACTAAATTAAAATATAAGTATGCATGTTATTGTACTTAAAGAGAACTTAGGGAAAGCTCTGTCTATTGTAGGAAAAATTGTATCCATCAGACCACAACTCCCAATCCTGTCTAATATTTTATTAAAAGCAGAAAACCACAAACTTCTACTAAAAGCAACTAATTTAGAAATAGGAATGATTTATGAGGTCGCCGCAAAAATAGAAAAAGAAGGAGAAACAACAGTCCCGGGCAAACTTATTACGGATTTTATAAACACACTAAACTCTGATAAAATCGAGATAATTTTAGACGATAAAAAACTCATTATTAAAACAAACAAAAGTCATGCCAGTTTTTCTATTACAAACCCTACTGACTTCCCCACTTTCCCATCCTTAACTGACCAAAAAAAAAGCCTGCCTATAGAAAAACTAAAAGGAGCAATAATAAGAACAGTATTTGCAGCATCCATAGACGAATCAAGACCGGTTCTTACGGGAGTAAAAACTATTATTAAAAACGGAAAAATTTCACTATCAGCTACTGACGGATATAGACTCTCAATGGATTATATTGAAATTCCTGATAAAAAAGAAGATTTAAATGTAATATTGCCTGCTACTTCATTACTGGAAGTAGTAAGAGCAGCCCAAGAAACTAAAAACGAAGAAGTGATTTTTAATATTATCGAAAATAAAAACCAGGTGGTGTTTACCTTACCAAACATATCAATATATACAAGGCTTATAGACGGTGAATTCCCAAATATAGAAAAAATCATTCCCCAAGGGTTCAAAACTAAAGTCACAATTAACAAAGAAGAGTTTACAAGGTCTGTAAAAACAGCCTCTCTTTTTGCCAGGAACGCGGCAAACATCATAAAAGTCAAGATTGAAAAGCAAGGAATAAGATTATCGGCAAACACACCTCAAATAGGAGAAAACGAAGACTTCATTGAAGCAAAGGTTGAGGGAGAAGTAATAGAGACAGCATTCAATTACAGGTTTCTTCTCGACTTGCTAGCGAATTTTCCCGATGATAATGTGGTTTTTGAATCCTCCGGCTCTCTTAGTCCGGGGGTATTTAAACCTGAAAAAACCAATTTGTCGTTTTTACATCTTATTATGCCGGTAAGAATTCAGGAATAAAAAAACTTAAGTACAATATACATATATTCCCCCCCCACTAGAATAATATTGCCATAAATAAGTCAACGTAAACAAAAAAACATACCCCCCACTAAAACACATTTATCCGCCTTCGCAGAAAACCACGAGTGTAAACTCGTGGATGAATGCGATATTGCGGATACCCTGAGCGAATCCTGAGCTTGTCGAAGGAGAGTCGAAGGGTAATGCTTCGGCGGATTTCGCTCGCCGAAGAATTTGAGGATACCACGGGCGTAAGCCCGTGGAGCTTCATTATAGAAGGGAAGCTTATTGGTCTAGGGAAAGGAATTTTTTTTGCGGATTCAAATATTGGTCTTCAAAACTAAACCAATCAATGTTAAATTGCTGATTCCTAAAGGATTTTGCTTCAAGAAAGTTCTTTTCAAAAGTCTTCCAGGAAAGGTTTTGTTTTACAGGCATCAAGCTTTGTGTTGTTTCGCCGGGAAGCGTAGGGATTATTCCTTTGGAAGGTTTATCAAAAAGGACAAGATAAAGGATTAGGAAAACCGGAAGTATGACAATTGCTGCTAAACCCAAAACCGCTTTTTTTCCTACTCCAACCACATCAATCCCGGTTAATTTTTTTAAGCCGTCCGCAGCAAAGCTAAGGGCTGTGCCAACTCCGCCGGTGAGCGCTCCGAGACCGGCTTTGATCAGGGCCGATTTAGCCAAAGAACCTAAACCTGATTTAAACAAACCACCCAAACCTCCTTTGAACAATCCTGTCAATTTGGTAAGGTTATTAGTCAGAGAGGTTGAAATACTTTTGGGTAAGAAAGACGGCATTTTTGGAATTTTCTGGAGGATTCGGGAATATAGATTAGCTAAAGGATTTGATGCTGGTAAAGTAGCCTGTTGTTGTTCAAGAGCAGTTTGGATGGGTGCAGGTTTAGATTCCGGCGGATAGCCCATGATGTCATCGAAGAAAGCACCTTCACCGGGACCTTTAGCCAGTTCTCCCAGGTCATACTCAGGGGCTTTCTGGACAGCAGGTGCCGTTTCTAAAGGTTGTTCAGGGGTGCGTTCCGGAAGGGTTCCTTTCTCAATATATTGCCAAAGCTTTCTTAACTCCTCATCTGAAGCGACTTTTGGACTTTTTGGGTCAAGTATTTTTTCTACAACTTCATGCTGTCTAATGATTAGCTGAGCATTATCTTTGACAGCCTGAAGCCTGGCGGATTCATTCTTTTTGGTTAACTGTGTAGAGCGATCTTTTATATCACCTGGCGCTTTTCCTGTGATTGTTTTTTGCTGTTCCTGGTAAAGAATGTTTCCCTGGTGATGTAGATAATTATCATAACTTCCATTAGGATATTTCTTTTTCCAATCGTCAAAACCGGAAGAGAGTTTTGCCTGATTTTCAGGGTTTAAACCAAAAACATCAACAGTGTTTTGCCGTCTGATGGCATTTTCCTGATTTCCGATGACACTTTGAGTAGCGCTGGCTATTTCCACGGCCTGGGAGATTCTGGTATATTCATCAAAAGATATTTTTCTTCTGAACCTTCCCACGCCAACCTCTATGCTTTCTCCTTCACGCCAATCCTTTTTTTGTCTTTTAATTTCTTTCACAACTAAAGAGTGGCTATTTTGTATTTCTCTTAACTCTTCTGGATTCCCGACTTTTAATATACGCTCTTTGAAATTTTTATCTTTTAAGGCAGAAAAAGCCTGAACCACTTTGGCCCGATCAGAAAGAGGAATAAATCCTATAGCCGCGATGCCCTGTAAAAGTGAGACAAAAAAAGCACTGTCTGTTTCTGTTTGAACATCTTTCTCATTTTGCTGTTGCGTCTGGTTTACATCATCAGCGGATTCACCAGGTTGGTTATGAGGTTTTGCCGAATGCATATAATTTGATTATATACTGGATGCGCTTAAAATTGCATCCAGCATAAACCCTTCTTTGACTGTTAAAGGGTATAAGAAGATGAGTTGTCGTCAAGAGCCAGTTTGTCTGCGGCTATATCCTGCGGTTTAGTAGTAGCCAGCTGGTATTCTTCAGGTGAGGCGATTATCTGAATAGCGGCATGTGACGGGCCGGCAAAAAACAGTCCTTCTCCTACATTGGCAGATAATAAGAAATGTTTCTCTCCGGCTGATAGATAAAACACCTGAGCCAGTTTGTCAATCGCCGCAGGTGATTGTTTAAGCAATATCTGCAGACTTGAATTGGTGATTATAGCCTTGCCGTGGTCAGTGGAGAGAAAATCCTCCACGTCCTGTGTGATTGTTGTTACACCCAGATAATATTTCCTTGCTCTTTTGGCGAGTCCATAAAGGAAGGTGGCTGAGTCGGGATGTTTCATCAAATACCACGCCTCATCAATTACCAATACTCTTCTTTTGACGTGACGTTTGATATTGGTCCAGATAAAATCAAGGATGATGAACATAGCAATTGGTCTTAGTTCCGCCTCAAGTTCCTTAATGTTAAAAACCGTCAATGCGTTTTTGATGTTTAAATTTGACTTTTGGTTAAAAATTCCAGCCAAGCTGCCCTTGACAAACTTCTCCAGTCTTTCAGACAGTCTTTTGGCTTCCGTTTCCTCCATACCGAGGAGTACTTTGTATAAATCCTCGATAAGGGGGGGCTCATTTTTCTGGGTGGCAGGATCAGGAGTGATCCCCTTTTGTTTATAGGTCAGAACAAGAGCCCGATCAAGTATAGCGTCCTGTTCCGGTGTCAGGTCTCCCATAACTACCCTCATCAGCGCATGAAGAGAAAGGATTTTAAGTCCCAGTTCGTTTTCGCCCTCAGTTGCTATACCGGAAAGATCAAAAGGGTTTATTTTGATCGGCGAATTAAAAGAAAACTCAATAAGTTCACCGCCTAGAACTTTGGCAAGATGTGTATATTCTCCTTCCGGATCTATTACAAAAACGTCAGTTCCAAACAGAAGTTGTCTCATTGTTTCCAGTTTAATAAGGAAACTTTTCCCACAACCGGATTTTCCAAACACAACAGAGTTAGAATTTTCCAAGCTAAAGCGGTCAAAAATAACCAAACTTCCGTCGTGCTCATTTACGCCATAAAGAATTCCCTCATTGGCTGTTAACGATGCTGTCGTGAAGGGAAAAGTAGTAGCAAGAGAAGTGGTGTCCATGTTCCTTGGGACGTCCAGAAGGTCAAGACCCATCGGTAAGGACGATTTAAACCCGTTTTCCTGCGTGAGTGTTGCATGTTTTGGAACAAGAAGGATTGATCCCAATGTCGATTCCACTTCCTTTGAAAGCCTGTTTAATTCCTCCAGGGAATCCGAAGGGATGGTAACGTAAAGAGAGAATTGGTAGAAACGCTCTGCTCCTTTAGCAAGTTGTGCCTGAAGAGACAGGGCATCGTCCAGTGCCACCTGGACAGCGGGATCGACCACTCTCCCCCTTTTCATGTCCACCTGAATCGTAGCCTCCATTTCAGCAATTTTCCTTTTTAAATCTTCTAGCACAACCTTTGATTCGGTTGGATAAATATACATGGATATAAAAAGAGAATGATCAAACGAGAGAACAGGATGCAGCCAGTTGGCAGATACAAAACGAGGGTAGCCCGCCACAAACAGAGTGCGGTAATAATAATTATTTATGCGGATGTTGTCAAAATCCACTTCAACCAGCGAGGGGGCAATCAAGTCTTTTATACTGACAGTGCCCCGTATCAGCCTGGCAACAGACTGGTGATATTGTGCCGAAGGAGGTCCATGTGGAATTGCCGTAACAGTAGGTGCAGATGTTTGGACGGTTGTACCCTTAGGTAATGTTTGATTAACTACAGGAGGAATAGCAGCTACTTTAAGATTTTGATTAATTATTTGGACAGGTTCTTGTTTTTGTTTTGTCCCTTTTTTAAATAATGAGAACATAAATTTCTGTTAAATCTTTCCTACTCCCTCGACTAACGTTTTTGAATAACCCTTGGTTTCCGCTAGTTTTTCACCGGTTGTAGTTGGGTTGTATATATTGTAAAACAGTTCGGCCAGTTCCTGGGTGTTGAGTTGTTTGCCCTTAAGTCCGATTCTGCCTAATTGACGCAGAAGATGGTCTCTTTTAGGGAAAAGAGATGTTTTCGCCCGGGAGATAATATAGTCTTTTGGGAACGGCAACCTCTTTTTCTTGCCTGTTGAAAAAGCGCCTTTAACACCCAATTCCAACGGTGAAAAAGAAATTACCAGATAAAATTTTTTCTCAAGCACCCGGTTTTCCTTTATGATTGAAAGAATAAATTCACGATATCTCCTTATGCGTTCCTTTAAGGTTTGGTTTTGTTGTTTTTCCTCCTCCTGAGTTACCAGCTCGATGTAAGAGGAGATGTCCATTCTTTTTGATAAAATAACCACCTGCAGCGGAAAGGATAAGGAATTTAGAAGCGAAGCGTAAGCATAAATCAACGCTTCCTGCTCCTCTTCTGCTAAAAGACCAAAATTTACCGCTGAGGTGATAATAAGTAAGGCGGCTGATCCGTCACGAAGCAGTACAAGATCATCTAGAATGTCCTCAATTTCTAAAAACTCCTGAGTAGTGGCTCTTATCGGCGTTGATGTTGGTTGTACCATATTTTTTATATATTTGGATTTCCAAAAATTTCTTTACTGAGTTTTTCCCTGAGAATCTCTCTTTCTCCTTTGGCGATTATTTCTATCGGTAAAAAGATCTTACCAGAGAGTGTGATTTGTGCAATGTCGAATATATAACGTTTTAATGGGTCTTCAATTTCTAAATTGAATGTACCATTCGATAGAGGCGTGGCAGAGGCAAATTGTCCCAGTTTATTTGTTTTAAATGCTCGAAGAGGCATCCCTTTATTATCTTTCACGGTGATAATGATATTGGGAAGGAATTTTTTTTGTGAATCCTTGATAACGCCGATGATTAAGTTAGGGGTTTGTGGCAGATTAGGCAGGCCTAGTTCATTAATGATTTCGGCTTTTCCGGTAATGGTTTTTATAGTGGGTTCTCTTCTGGTTTCAGTTGAATTTGATGGTCTGATAATGTTTGGTTTCTCAGCTGTCTCCAGTTCCCTTTTTAAATTATCCAACTGCTTTAGCAACGCGTCTTTTTCTGATGTCATTTCCGACAGTTTTTTTTGCATCGCTTCCTGTTCTTTGTAAGAATCGTTTATCTGTTGATTTGGTACAATTTCTGGCGTTCTGCCGAAGTTGTTGATTATAGTCGGAATTTCCCGTGCAGGTTTTACTTCCGAAGGTATTGAATGCGGTGGTGGCGGAGCTGGATAGCTTATTATTCTGTCTTGTGGTGGGGTCGTGGTGACTCTAGCATGTGCCAGGCCAGCAAAATCTTTTTGCAAGGCGGGATTTGCGTTGCTGTTTGCTTGAGAGGAAGACGAGATCGGTAAATTTTGATTCATTTTGGACAAAGAAGTGAGCGAGACATATGACGATTGGGTACTTGAAGGTACAGATGGCAGAACAAGCTCATTTTTGAAAAGTGACAATGTTTTTTCCACATACTTTCTTTCTCTCTCATTTAACGTTTCATGCGGGGTTGACGGAAGAGTGGCCAAATAAGACCGTAGCTTTTCTTTAGCGTATTTATGATTCTCTATTTGATTTTTAGAAGCGGGTTTTACATGGATTGTTGCCTGTTTTAAAAGTATATCAGGCATATTTCCCTCTTTTTGCCACAAATATTGTGTGGGTGAATAAATGCTTTTTACGAAAGCTACAATCCATTTGTCTAGCGGTCTTTCCTGTATAGGCAAAAAAGCAAAAGCAAAACCAACAAATCCTACCAATCCTGCAATTGAAAGATTGATGATTGAGGGAAAGGGGGCAAATCTAAAAATAAAATAGGCAAGAGCGCCTCCGGAAGCGACATAGAGAAACTGTCTTAAGGTCATGTCCCCTATCAGATGAAACTGAAAACCTGAAATATTGCGTGGTACTTGATGTTGTTCCATATTTTCGTAACGATCGGTTTACTATACTGAAAAAACTCAGGTTTGAATTAAATTTTTCCGGCATACATCCATCTAAACCCCCGAATCGGAGGTTTAGTCAGCTATGCAACCACTTCGATTGTAAACCTGAGTAAGATGGGTATAACCATCTCGAAATTTAATTAAGTATTATTAAAGGCTACATTTAGCGTAGAATGTGAAAAATCCCCTTTCAACTATAGCATTGTTATACAAATTACTACCAAACCAGATAGTTTTTCGTGAAAACAATTTTTTCTCAATCAAATCCTTGACATACAGCTTAAACTCATGGTTTACTAGAAGTAATGCCGTCACAGTTTTTTAATTTCTCGCGATATTTTAAAAAAGGCAAAGACGATAAAGATGAGGATGCCCAAAAAACCGAGGTAAATGAAGCTACAATTTCATCCTCAACGCCTGCTGACGTCCAATACAGTGGGACACGACAGGCTTATTCCGGCATAGGCAATCCTCCTTCCCCCGTGGTTAAAAAAACCCCTTTACCACAGACAAACCAAACAGATGGCAACATCGGAGCAAATTCTTTATCAAATTCTGCCAATACTCCCGCCGCTAATTCATCTATTGATCATAATAAAAGAGTTGGTATGGACGTCTTATCCAGATTTACTCAAAGGTCAAATAAAGTGCTTCTTGTGGCTGCAAACAAGGTGAAAGAATTAAAAAATCAATATATCGACACAGAGCATGTCTTATGGGGGCTTCTGCAGGACAGCAGTGTCTATCAGCTAATTTCAGAATGTAAGGTAACCCCGTCAGAACTTCAAGCTTCACTGGAAAAAATATTCAAACACGGTAATTTTACAGGGGTTCCCCAGTTTTCTCCGAGAGTGAAAAGAGTACTGGAGTTGTCGCTTTCCACAGCCCGGTCTTTAGGATATGAGTTTATTTCACCTGAGCATATTTTACTGGCTCTGTCACATGAGGGGGAAGGTGCTGCTGCCCAAACTTTGGTTAAGAATAATTTAACCCGGGAAGTATTAAACAAAAAAATTACCGGTAAAAAAGAAATTGAGAAGGAAGAAGATAATAAGAGAACATCTACACTGGAGCTTTATACGGAAGACCTTACTTCTAAAGCACTGCGCGGGGAACTGGATCCGGTGGTGGGAAGAAGCTGGGAGATAGAAAGGATAATTCACATCCTGTCAAGAAGAACGAAAAATAATCCCGTGCTTATAGGAGATGCAGGTGTGGGTAAAACTGCCATAGTTGAGGGTTTGGCTTTAAGAATTGCCAATGGTAACGTGCCGGAAACCCTGCTCCATAAAAAGATACTTTTACTGGACCTGATGTCGCTTATAGCCGGTGCCAGACACAGGGGAGAGTTTGAAGAAAGGTTAAAAAATCTCATAAAAGAAGTGAAAGCTTCAAGCGGAGGCATAATACTTTTCATAGACGAGCTTCATAATATGGTTGGTGCTGGTAGCGGTAGCGAAGGCACCATGGATGCTTCAAACATACTGAAGCCGTCACTGGCCAGAGGAGAATTGCAGACAATCGGAACCACTACAGTTACAGAATACAGGAAGTATATAGAAAAAGATCCGGCACTTGAGCGAAGATTCCAGCCTGTAAACGTTTCCGAACCCACAGCGGAAATAGCCATAGAAATGCTTTTGGCCATAAGAGACAAGTACGAGGCTTTTCATCGGGTAAAGATTTCCGATGAAGCTGTTGAGGCGGCAGTCAGGTTATCACAACGCTATATCGGCGACAGGTTTTTACCTGATAAAGCAGTAGATCTGATCGATGAAGGTGCAGCCTCTGTGAGATTGCCGGCAATTTCCCTTCCTGAAGAGATAAAATCCCAGGAGGAAAAGCTTAAGAAATTAACAAGCGAACAACAGGAAGCAGAAAAAATCGGCGACAGAATAAGAATTGAAAATTTAAAAAAAGAGTTGGAGGATCTAGAAGTAAGCTTAAAAAACCTAAAAGACGAATACCAGATAAAAAAATCAACTACAACAAACACGGTTACGCCTGAAATTATCGCTGAAATTGTATCAAGGTGGACAAATATTCCCATAAAAAGACTGACTGAAAACGAATCGGCAAAACTGTTGGATCTGGAAGAAGTTATTCATAAAAGACTGATAGATCAAGACGAAGCAGTAACCGCTGTAGCCGAAGCAGTAAGACGGGGCCGGGCAGGGCTTAAATCAAACAAAAGACCAATAGGGAGTTTTATCTTCATGGGGCCGATGGGTGTCGGGAAAACAGAGCTTGCCAAAACACTGGCTGAAACCCTTTTTGGTTCCGAGGATTTGATGGTGAGAGTTGACATGACTGAGTACATGGAAAAGCATGAAGTGGCCAAGCTGATAGGCGCTCCTCCGGGTTATGTGGGTTATGAGGAAGGTGGACAGTTGACTGAGGCGGTCAGAAGACATCCTTACAGCGTGGTTCTTCTCGACGAGATTGAAAAAGCCCATCCGGATGTTTTTAATATTCTTATTCAGCTTCTTGATGATGGGAGATTGACGGACAATAAAGGGCACACGATTTCCTTCAAAAATACGATTGTCATCTGTACTTCAAATTTAGGCAGCGGTATCATCCAGGAAGAAATGTCTGGATGGAAAAATGATACAGACAAACAAGATGCAGACGCCGCAAATCAGAAGCAAGATATTTTTACCACTTATACAATTTCGCCAACCGGCAGGGAAATTATTACTCTAAAAGACAGAGTCTGGGAGAGAGATGCCCGGGATAATAAATGGAAAAGCCTTTCTTTGACAGATTACTTTGCCGGTTCAGCTGTCCTGGAGGGGGAGAATGTGTTTCCGGCGGGTGGCATAGATACACACCTGATAGCTCCTGACGGTTCGGAGACAATAACCAAAGGCGACCTTTTGTGGTTCAGGACTTCTACGATAATGAAAGAATGGAAGGTCCAAGTCTTACTTTTGCAGACAAAAGACCATTTGGTTACGAACGCCTTACCTGATAAACCGGAAGAACAGTTGCCTACCGCCAAATGGGACACCCATGCTATTTCTACTTTAGACTCGGAAATGATAACCTTGGATAACCGATTCTGGAAAAGAGAAAATTTGAAAACACAGGAATGGGTTACAGATATTCTGGATAAGTATTTTGAAGGAGCTGTTCTTGAGAAAGAGATGAAAGAGAGCGAAGATCCTGACAAGAAGATGAAAAGCGGCAACAACCTTATAAACAGAGATACTTCCAAAAACAGGAAAGAAAATTTCCCCACCCGTAAATGGGATATCCACCTTTTTAGATCCGCAGGAGAAGAATTGATAATATCAGACGGAGAATATTGGCAGAGGAAAGATGCGGGTACCGCAATATGGCAGAGCGGTAGCGTCGCGGATCTTTTTACGGTCAAAGACGTATTAGGAGAAAAGGAGGAGAGTAAGATACCGGTATTCCAAGAGATGCAATCTGTTAAAGAAGAAAAAGATAACGACAGATTTAATCTTTTAGCAGACAGGTTGATGGAGGAGTTAAAAAAATTCTTCAAGCCAGAACTTCTCAACAGATACGATGAGATTGTGATCTTCAAACCCCTGACCAGGGAACATATGCTGGAGATTGTCAATTTGCAGGTGAAAATCCTTGGCAAACTACTTGAGGAACAAAATGTTAGGCTTAAGATGTCCGAAAACGCCAAACTATTCCTGTCTCAGGTAGGTTTCGATCCGGTATTTGGAGCAAGACCCCTAAGACGGACCATGCAAAGACTGGTGGAAAACCCTGTTTCCTCCATGCTTATCAAAGGGGAGGTGGTTTTGGGTGATACGATTGTGGTTGATTCAGACGGAGACGGATTAACGTTTGACGTAGAAAAAATGGCACCAAGAAAAAGCATCCCTGCGCCCGTTGACACCAGCAAGACTCAGGAAGAAACTCCCAAAGATGACAATGGAATAATTCCCACTCCGCCGGGATTCAAATGCGAGAAATGCGGTTATACATGGGAAAAAGCAGCCGGAGAAAAAGACAGTAAAAATGTTTGTCCGAAGTGCCAAAGCGAATTGACGGTTATAAAAAATGAGTCAACTGACAGTAAGGACAAAGCTCCCAAAGATTTGAGTCTGTCAATGGATAAAAAACCGGAGGAAAAGAATGAGGAATTAATTTCCCCTCAGGAAGAGAAAAAGGAAGAATCACCCAACCCTCTGGAAGAATTTTATAAGGGAGTGGAAAACTCCCCCTCTACCCCTTCCGACAAAAAGCCGGAAGAGGACAATACTCCATTATCCTCAAGTGTTTCCTGAGAAAACTATTTTACTTTAATCACGTTTCTTTTGAGGATTTTTTGCCAGAATTTGATATTTAAGATAAGGAATAGATAAACTAAGAAATTGATTATTGCCGCAAGGACAAGATAGGAATTTAAGTTTTTTAAAACAGTATCAATTTTTCTTATAACCGGTTCCTCAAGAAATATTCTTATTCCCAAATAATACAGGGAAATCAAAGTAATCAGGATGATTGGTCCGGCAATTTTCAGACCCGCAAGATCCCTTTTGCTGGTGAACATAGTATTTGTGGTGATAAATAATAAATATGAGCCGATTAAAGAATCCGGAATTTGGAATTTAGAATTTGGAATTAGGAAAAAATCATTAAGGAATATTTTGCCTATTACATATATTATTAAAACACCTGTTATCAATGGAGCAAGACCGATTAAAGTATGGCGGAAAGGATCAGTACCGGCCATTTCCAGCCTGCCGGTTCTCACTTCCCCACTCCTTTCCACCTTCGGGAAAACGGTTAAGTTACCGGTGGGAACCCTAAGAATGGTAGCGATAAAAAAATGGGACAATTCATGGATAACGGTACCCGGCAAAAGGATACCAGCAAGTACAGCTAAGGCAAACCGGTTGCTTTTGAAGATAAGAAAGGTAAGAAGATAAAGGCTTGAAGTGATTTTCCTTGAAAGAAATAAGAGGATAATAAAAGATATGATAAGAAGAAGCCACATGATAAAATTTATCCTCCGTGACCTTGAGGAGCAGATTGCGCTGGTTCAACACCCTCATCCAACACTTTGAGACTACTAGTTATTGCCATTGCAAAAACGCCGCCAAAGTTTCTAACCCCATTTCGTATTGCAGCAATAACTCCTCCTTTTTCTGTTTTTTGAAATAGATGGGAAAGATCATGAAGCGCCTTTTCCATCGTCTGTCTTGCTTCAGTTGTGCTTTCGCCAAAAGTAGTATCGACCATTAGACCGATGGCTGCAGGTTGCTCGTCAAAATATTTGTCAAGTTTCCTGTCATTCAGTAATTTTGATCCTTTGAGTAATCCTTTTCGGAGTTTCGCTTTCAGTTTCGGATCAGCATTCGGAATCATATCTACTGAATATAGAGTTGCCATAAGTTCGCTCATATTTCCCTCGGCAATAACAGCTCCTATTTGATCGTTCCATGGTACATTTTTTGTCTGGAATTTGGCCTGGATATATCGAGAAGCAGCTTCTGCCGCTTGAGTATCCGGGACGGCTTTTCCCGCAACTTCGCCAAGTTTGGTATAAAGGCTTGTACCGTCTTCTGCCATAAACGACTCTTCGGGTTTTTTTCCTTTAGCAGGATGCTTGTCTAAATATTCTTTGTAATTCCGAAGTACGCTTCTTCGGTAAAGCTGGATGATACCTGTGTTTCCCAGAACGCTTTCCGAAAGGTGTCTTGCCAGAGCGAGTTCCGCCCACATGCACCTGGTATCTTCAGCTAACTCATACTTATCGCTTTCAAAAAGTTCAGCATTGGATGTAAGGATGCCATATGCCTGTTCCATAAGGGCAGTTTCTTCCATTTGCTCCTGCTGTTCGGCTGTCAGGGTCTGTTCTCCGGCGGCTTTTGCGGCATCAGGATGGTTTTTTTGATAATCCGGATGGGCTCGGGCAACTTTTTCATCATAAACAGCATGCTTCCAGAACATATCCTCAAGTTTTTTAGCTATTTTTTTCGGATCTGCTTTCTCGTCTTTCATTATTGCTTCCTGTACTTTCCCGGGAATAGAAGCAAACCACTCGTCTTTGGTCCATTGGGTGGTTTCACCTATTTTAAAAACCGCCCCCATTTCCGCTTCATGTACCATACTTGCGTCGCCTAACGCTCTGGCAGCCTGGATCACGTTGTCAGGATTGACCCCTTGTTCTGCAAATGCTTTTGCGTTTTTCCGTCTCTCTTCCTCACCCGTGATTTCCAATTCAGTTTGGGCATCAACGTATGTCGAAAAATCGGCATGATCTTTTGAGATATGCATTACATTGGTTACGTAATTTTCCGCTCTTTGCCTGGCAACAATCCCGTTTTGTTTTAATACATCCATTAACGCCTGATTGACCCTGTCAGCGAAAGACTGTTTTACAAGTTCGGGTGCAGTTCCGCCCTCTGGAGGGGGCTTTGCTGCCAGGGCAGCAGCTTGATCACGTTTTTGTTGGAAGAAATCCTGTCTTACTTTTTGAGGTGCATGTACTATTCCTGGAGGAGCAACGTCTATCATAGTGTTTTAATGATATAAAATTTGTCGGTTGAAGTAAAGCTATCCCGACTTATTTCCTGAAAAATAATTTGATCTTCCAGCAATTGACTCTTAAAAACCGACTGTGCTATTGTAAAAGTATATGGCAGAAACCCCTCCAGCTCCAAGACCAGCTGAACCGTCGCGGCAACCGCCTGCTGATGCCCTGAAACAGGGTTCAGACCGTCCTGTTCCGCGGGGAAGGAAAAGCCTGATTGACAGAGTGCTACACCGTCCAGATCCGCAAAGCCGATGGCAGGATCATGATGATGTGGCTGACAGAGGCAGGGATCCGGATAGAAAAAAAGAGATGAAGGAATCTGATAACGAGGTTTGCGTGGAAGTTCTTTTGGACCGTTATGAAACCACGATAAATGCAGAGCCTAATGTGCGTGGATTCCCTCAAGCCCAGGAGCTTGATTTATGGTCAAAGTATCTTGTGGAGGAACTGGCAATTGCAGCGGGATTGGATTTTCAGGAGCCAAGAGCAGACGGCGGGGTAAGAAACATTCTGGAAGAATCAGACTCTGAACTAGCAGCTTATATCTACCGTAACAAGGCTAAATTAAATCTTTCACATCTTAGTCCGCAAATGAGATCAGCTGCTTTTTTTGTCATGAAAGGCACTGAATGGGAGTTGTCTTTAGCTTTGGGGAAGAGAGGAGAATTTACTGCAGAGCCTACTGCAGGTACTCATCTGAAAGGCGCTGGAAGAGAAGGATTGAAAACAATGGGACAACTCGCAAAATTAGGTACTCCCTGGCATGATGTGCCTGGACTGGGAAGGGCAGCGCTTGGATTAGGAGATGAGACTGCAGAAGCAGTCAGACAAATATATCAGGATGTAAGTTTAAGTGGTGTAGTCTTTGCCGTCAAAAGATTTTTCAATCCGCGTGAGACCGCTGACGAGACCAGATTTATGGAACAAAGGTTGAGACAAAGACATGTCACATCCTATGAGATGGATTCCCCTGGTTATAAATCCAGATATGCCAAACTCCTAGAAAGTAGTGGCGAGACGGAAATCTATAGAAGGTTATTTGCCGCCCAAAGAGCCTCTATGGTTTATACGGAAGCGGCAACAGGAAAAGGCATCCGTGATCCGGAATATAAGAAATTATACGACATGACGCTGGATGACGATCCGGACAGATTCCTTACAGGAAACAGGTTTAACAGAAGAACTGAGTATGCTTCTTCCTTAAGATCAATTTTAGAGAGAAATTATCCTTATGCCAGAACTTTGAGCGATTTAAGGGAAGAAGACAGAGTTCCCGCACTGATGCAGGCTTTGAGGGAAACCATTACGGTGGTAGCCAAAGAACATGCAGAAGCTGTGATAAAAATGGGTTCGGAAAGGACGTTTTATGAGACGGATGTCGCTGAGGCGAGAGGGAAACTTGCTGCCATAAAAATTAATGAAATTCATTCGCCTGACGAGGAATTAGCTAAGTACGAACAGGAAGCTATAGACAGCTGGACTCCGACTCATGAATCGTACAAATCCAATGACGAAACGTTAACTGCGAAAAATACCTTGAAAGCTCAAAACGGTAAAGCAATTTCTGACTTGGATGAATCCATTTTATCATGGGGTAAAGTTCTTGCAGATCCAACTTCAAGTGCTGGTAATAGAACAACCGCTCAGCAAAGAATTGATAGTCTTACTGAATCTCGAAAAGCGTTAGTGCATACAGATACAACATTAAGCACAGATATTCTCCAGTTTGAAAAAACTTTGGCAGATGCTGAAGCTAAACTAATTGGAGAATTACAAGGTACCTATACTTCTCCTTCCGATTTAGCTGAAATTGTTGCCTTTGTTACAGGCAGCAAAATTTCTGACAAAAGCAAACTTGAAGGATTTATCATTATGAAAAAAGCAGCAGCAGCAGCGAAAAAGAGAGAGGCAGGGAAGGCGACAAAGTTAGAACAGGATTCAGCCAAAGAAAGACAGAAAATCGGCGATAAAGTGTTGGATGTTATTGCCGAAAAACGGGATGAGATTGCGGAAAATTTCATCGGAGCCACCTCTCCTGAATCTATAGCAAAGCTAGGAGATCTCGAAAGGCCGGAGGCTTTTATCAAATACCTTGGGCTTGACAAAGATGCAATCGGCGATGAAAGGGTGCTTCCTCCTCTAAGACTGGCCAGACTGATGTCCTATCACTTAAATATGGATATTGACCCCAACGATATTACTGAGGCGAACTTGGGAGGTTATTGGACTAATATTTACCGTAATTTTTGCGATAACGCGGACGGATATGCCAGGGCAAAAGTAGTCATAGAAATATACAATGACAGATTCAATGCCATCAGAGAAAAACTGGATCCTTTCACAGATGTGCTGCATTACGAGAGACCAAGACAAGTACAGGAACTGATCCCGTTCAGGAAAGATCATGCGGAAGGATTTGAAGCTACACTTGAAAAGCAGGGAATATTCGTAGGCAGGGATGCTGTAGTTGACAAAGTCGGAGGTCTTGCTCTTGTGGCAGTCAACGGCCAAATTACAATGTATAGGGATGAGACTGTGGGTTTGCCGGGTAGTGAACATAGGGAATACAGGGTGATAAACGGGATAAGCGGAGGGGGAGATTTGGGGATAGAAGCAGATGCTACAGGCAATAAAGTTCTCGTGACAAAACCGGGTGAGACCGATGAAATGACTGCAAGAAATACCCTTTTGACCGAATACAGCAGAAGGTCAGTTATGGCAAAATGTTCCGCCTTAACAGCAGGAGCTGCCTTGACCATAGTAGACAGTAACGGGATTAACAGGATAATTACAAAAACTGCTGGTCCTCCTCCTAATGCGCTTATGGTTACAGCCGCGCCGGAGCTGGCGGTTTTAGGGTTACCGGCATTACCTCTTGACCAGTTTGTCACCGCCTCAGCAGCCACGGAATTCAATCTGGAAGAAGGGGGAAAATTAGTATTGGATAAATTTAGGAAAAGAAGTGAGCATTTACATGCTTTATCTCATGAAAAAAGATCAGACAGCAAAGATACAGGTTTCCAGGAACATGTAGTAAGCGTGGATAACGTTCCGGAAGAAATAATATGGGTTCAAGAAGCGCCAAGTTCAACTAATCCTTTCGGAAATGCAGTAGCAATTGAATTTAAAGGAGATCAAGTATATTTTGAACAAAGGTCTTATAACTTGACTGACGCCAAATGGGAACAATCAACTTATGCTATTGTTGGCAGTACAGACGCACGAATATCTCTGAGTGATTTTTTAGCGCTTACAGGTACTGTAGATACGGGAGGATTGAGAATTCAAATGTTGGCCTCGACTTTTGATTTATTAACTCAAATGCCTCCTGAACAAAGAAAGAGATTGGGTTTTCAGAAAGCGGGAACAGACATAAATGTACAGGATTTGCCAAACGGATATAACGGAAGAGCGACAGTTGAGGTTGACGCAGAAGGAGAAATCGTGGTTAACGACGTTTTAGCCGGTATGCCCAGACCTCTTTCAGAGATTCTAAATTTTGCAGTATACGGTAATGATGGTACTGCTGCGCCAAGATACGATCAGTTACCCGTGGTTCCCGCTACTTTATATGACCAGCTTAACCTCCGTCTGCAGGCTGATGTCGGTGCGGAATTTTTGAGAGCTCTTCACAGAAGGAAAACGGGGAAATAAATTAATCCATTAGAGTAGTATTCATGATTCCGGGAAAAAGAGTTTTCTTCAAATAATACTTTTCTTCCCTCTGTTAGGAAAAGTTGAAAAGTGGACACTTGAAACTTCAAAAGTGGACTGATTTATATCCGTATATTGTTGTTCGTCATCTCGAGCGAAGTGAAACGAAGTCGAGAGATCTACCACATTCTATACCTCAGGTTGGAAGATTTCTCCACGCGCTTCGCTCGGTCGAAATGACAAGACGACATTTTCTGTATAGTCCACTTTTCAACTTTAAATGCGTCCAGTTTTCGATTTTAAATAATAATATTTTTCTTCCCTCTTCCCTCTTGACAGGCATGCAAATATATTGAATACTTTTTATATATATGTTACCAGAAAGTCCACAAACACCATCACCCGCAGATGCTCTTCCCGCGCCCGCTTCGGATAAAGCGCTTGCAGCTGAAGCGATAGAGCACCAGGCCGAAATCACAGCCCGGGAACCCCAGCAGATTGTAGATCTTATGACAGAAGGGGATGTAGGCAAGAGGCTTGATGTGATCATGGCAGATGGCGAAGGAGTGATAGTCGTAGAGGAGTTAAGAGCCCAAGATCGTTTAAGGGGGCTTGATGCGGAAAGCGCAAAACATCACAAAAAAGGAGAGGGATTGGGTGTATACCGGCCGCTTGTCACCAAAAAGGACGGTAAATTAGCTGTTCTGCCTCAAACAAGCAAAAAAGCGGAAAAAGCACAAGGAGATTTGAACGCGTTACAGAAACGGAAAACCGCCACACAAAGAAGACGGGAGGAAGTAATCAGGCTTAAAGCTAAAAATCCTGAGACTTTCCAATTATACGATTTGCTTGAAAGGGCAATCACAGGTTTTGAAGCGGATGCTCAAACTGCATCTTCTGAGCCGGCCAGGGCTGTAGCTCTTGAGCAGGCTGAAGATGCCAGACTGAGGCAGGAGAAGCTGACTGGAGCAAAAAGGTTGGTAGAATTGGATACCCAGTTAAGAACTCTGGCTGCAGAGCTGGGCCAATCCGGGGAAGCTGCAGGAAGGGAAGTAGGTAGATATGAAGATTGGAGAAAAGAAGAGGCAAAGATGCAACCGGGAGAAGTAAGATGGATGGAGGTCCAGGAAGCAGCCCAACACGTAGAAGAACTTGTCTCCACTAGGGAGTTTCTTGACGAATACCGTACCGAATATGTAGATAAATCTGCAGAAATTGCGGCAGCAAAAGCAAGAGCTGAGGCGAAAAGAGCAGATGCCCAGGCTCATCTTACTGCCGGGCCGGACGAGGATGGAATTGTAAGCGGAACCAGGGCAAGAGTGATGGCAAAAATATTTAAACCTGTGTTGGTAAATGCTGAGAGGGTGATAGCTGCAACCACGCACGAGCAGGAACTTGTCACAAACCCGGCGCTTTTAGCAGATATGGACGGTTGTCCCACCGGATTGCGCTGGGCACTAAGAGTGCTGACCGGTCAAGAACCACCAAGAGTTGATGATGAGGCCAATCCTTTGGTTACTTCCGAAGACGCTTCTAATCTGAGGATAGCCGCAGCTCTACTGGGTCCGGCGGCACGTGATTCGTATACAGTCAGCCAAGTAATTCGTGAGGCCATATTAGCTTCTACAGAAATCCGTCTTTCTGAAGCAGGCGAGGCGCCTGTAGAACCTGCAGTTGAGAGTATGGTTGTTTCGCCATATACAGTAGATCATGATTCAGGCACGTTGTCGGATGAGGAAGTAGCCGGATTGAGTTCTGACATGGTGGCGTTACTTAAACCACATCAGAGAGCGGAGCTGGCTTTCCGCCTGCGTCCGGAACAGGTAGCCACGCTGCCTACGGGAAATGAAACTATTCACGTTATTATTAATTGTGTCTTGCCGGCGGTGATAAAAGCATACACAGAGCAAAATTTTACACAAAGAACAGCATTTTCCGCCCATGATATTCTGGTGACTATTTTGCCAAAAGTGATATTAGGTTTCCCAGATGAACCAAAGAGAAGTTTAAAAGCTGATGAGATGGTGGCTGTGGATGAAGCTATTGCCAATATTGCCAGCCAGCAAGCGGCCGCAGAAGGCCAGGAACTTGACCATAATCCCAAAACACCTCAAAATGAAGCCCTTGTTTCGTTAATAAAAAAAGGGTGAGCGTTCAATAATTGATTCATATGCCAGCAGAAGGAGGAACTATTCAAGTTTCCGGTTTAGACGATCTTTCAGTTGCGAATTTATTTGGCCCAAATTTGCCTGTTCCGGGCCAGCCTTCAGTTGATTTTAGGAACACTCCTGTGGATGCGGCCAGGGTACAGGCATTATTAAGGCCGGGTGTAACTCCTGCGGTTGACAGGCCTCCTGAGCCTGTGGTTTCCGCCCTGCCTCCAAAAGAAAGGACAAGATTAGGAAGGTTGGTTCATGATACTTTGGCAGATGTGGATATTGCAGTTCAAAACATCAGGCACGGTTTACAAGAAACTGGTTGGCAGGGTGTTGCACAAAGGACTTTAGACATGGGTAGAGATATGATAAGTCAGCCGAGAGTCCAATTTGCGGCAAAAGCTCTGGGAGGGATTGCAGCCAAAGAATTTGCAGTACAGGTTTTTAATATACCCAGACCTACGGTTGAGACTGTTACCTCTTTAGCCATTCCGGCTTTGGCAGCAGCCAACAATGTTTTAAGACGATACGAAAGAAGCAGGACGGCAGAAAATCATCCCCGTTTATGGCAGGCGGCCATAAGATTTACCCAGGATGCGATAATCGGCGCTGCGGCAGCCAGGATTGAAGGTGCTGTAGTTTCTACTGCCGGTGTCACACCGCATGCGTACGCCGAATCTTTACAACAGCAAGCTCCTTCCTCCCCTGACGCAGCTCCTCCGCAAACAGGAGGACCGGCGCAGGATGTGGTCTCCGTAAGTCCAGGCCATTTGTCTGCCCATGATGTTTCCGCCACTTGGGATCCTTTAAAAATTCCTGTAGGTTCTCTTCAGGGAGACACTGTTCCACTGCGGTCAGTTATCGTACCAAACCAGGATCTTCATACAGGACCGGCAGCCGTAGCACATCCCAATATGGATTTTGGCGTGGCCGGGGCACAAGTTAATCTGGGTTCAGGCGGAGCCTCTGCCCAAGACGTGTTTGCACAAACCACAGCAGATTCAGCCCAGGTCGGTATACACGGCCCTGCAGAAGCACATATACAAGGAGTACATGTTGATTTACAACATAATGTTGGATTGCATGTGCCCAGATTGGACATAAAAGTACCTGATATCCATGTTCCCCTACCAGGAGGAGCAAAATTTGATCTGACCGGTCCGGGAGTACATGCCGACAATTTGACTGTAGGGTTACAAGGCGTACATGCTGATGTCGGTCCTGCTTCGGCAACCACACAAGGAGCAATGGTAGGTATTGACAGTACTGGTGCGCATATCCAAATCGGTAAAACACACATCCAAACTCCCCATATTGGAGCATCTGTACAAAAAGCCGGCATCCAGGCTGACACTCTTTCCGTTCAAAGACCCGGCCTTGAGGTACATCTTCCCCAAGCCAATGTGGATTTGCACGTTGGGGATGGAGGCCACGCTACTGTTTCCGGTCTTGATGCCTCAGTACAGGGAGCACAAGCCCATATTGAACCGGGTATATTGCATTCAGCCGGCGCCGATGTCCACTTGGGAAAAAGTGGTTTAAGAGTGGATCTTGGTCAAACTACAGGATCTGTTCCTTCCGGAACAGCCAGTGTAGATGATGTAAAATTCCACGCTGATGGTGTGGCAGGAGCTTCCCCTGATATTAGCCTGAAAACTTCAGGTGCAGATGTAACTGTTCCTTCCCGGAAATTTGATACGGGTATTTTAGACTACCAGGGAAAAGACCTAAAAGCTGCCTGGGGACAGCAGGATTTCCAGACGCCGGGGGCCATAGTTGATAACGAAGTGGTTACAGTATCTCCAAGTACTTCCGGAGATACTGCAGTGGCAGTGCCTGCTTCCGACGTGCCACCTCAAGCGCCTATTTCCGGACCTTCACATGGAGAAGTTTTAGGACCTCCTTCGCCTCCTAAGGGTGCTGTTGAAGCAACCGTGGACGTTCCTCAAGTAGCAGTTACACCCGCCGTAGCTCCACCTCAAGCAGAAATACCAGCAGCAGGCACTCCCTCCCCTTCCCCTGACGCAGCCCATCCGCAAACAGGAGGACCGGCGCAGGATGTGCTTAAAGTAGATGTACCTGCAAGTCATGTTGCTCCTTCAGCCGTTCACCAGGCAGTTGCGCCTTCTGTAGAGCTTCACCCGCAGACTACCACTCCCGATCATATCACTATAAATGAAAGAGGGATTTGGGGCGGTTTAGATGATAGTCTGTTTGTAAAAGAGTCAGGTTTAAGCCAGGCAGGACAAAACATCCTTGTTGACGCATATAAAGATGTTTTAGCTCCAAACCACACTGGAATTTTACAACCTCAAGTTATACCAATTACCCCGGAGAATCATACTGAAGCTGCTGACTACATCATCCAAACTGTAGATAGAATCCAGGCATGGTTAAATCTGACTTCGCTAAAGGGAGACAGAGCTGTCGAGGCTTTAGTTGATAACGGGACAGTTACACAAGGCTTCACCTTAGAAGATCTTGACATACTTAGAAAATTAGCAGAAAATTTATTAAAGAAATAGAAAAAAGTTATTATGCCTGATGATATATATACCCTATTTATCGATAAGCTGAAAAAAGACAAAGGGGAAAAAGAGGCTAAAAATTATCTGAACAGCCTTACCAAAATAAGCGCTGTTGATCTGTTTACTACCCTGCTTTCTTTTATGTCTGAAAAAGATATGGAAGAACTGGAAAAAATGTCTGACGATGATATGAAAAAAGAGATGGAAAGAAGATTTAAAGAAAAGACAGGTATTGCTCCATGGGAATTCGTTAAAGGCCTGCAGGACAGAATAGCTGAAGAATACCTGATAAGCGAAACTTAGAAAATCAGCTAAATTTATTTCCTCATTTTTGACTACCTAAACCATTAAGTATTACCATTTATCATAAAACCATGGATAGAATTCTTAGTTATTGTATGTCATTTTGATTCAAATTATGATTCAAAACAAAATGCTTGACAGGTAGTTTATTTTCGTGCAATACTAAATTTATTATGGCAGATGTAGCTCATGGAGAATTACCTCAAGGCGGCGGGCGTCCGGCAGGAGCAGCCGCGCAGGTTGCCAATCCCGCTGAAGGCAGACAGGCAGGCGCAGGAGGAGGAAGACAGCGCGATCAGCAACAGAGAGAACGGGATGAGAGAGGTGTGGCACAAATAGGAGCAGACATAGACGCAGCCAATGCCGCAGAAAGAGCCTACAGGCAGCAACAAGCCCAGCAAAATGAAAACCAAGGACAAAATAGGGCTCTTCAGGCTGAAGCAGGAGGCGAGGAAGAAAGAAGACTGGATTTAGGCAGGCTTCATGAAGGAGTGTTAAATAGAACAATGCTTAGATTCCTCAGGGCCCGGACCATGCCTGCATACGAGGGAGCCAGTGTAGAGGTCAGGAGAAAAAGCTGGTGGAGACGGATTCTCCGGTTACCTTTGATAGGAGCTTTAGTACCCGGTCAATTTGATGCGGCAAAAATCCAGGCAGCTTTGACCGTACCGGCGGGTGCAGGCGCATTTGTTCCTGGTATTGCAGAAGGTGCAAAAATCGTGGCAAAAGGCGTTTTGCAAGGTACATTACCTGTAGCTGCAACTGCTGCAGTCTTGGGTTTCGGGGCAAGAGCTACCATAGACGGAATCAGAGCTGCGGTTTTGAAAAGATCTAGTGTATATTTTCTAGCTGACAGTATCATTAACGAATCCACCAATCACCGCAAGAGCTGGGACAGGAAAGCAGCCTGGGGTACTGTCTTCGGGAACAAGGGAGACGCTGCAGATTTGGCCCAGCTCAGGTATCTAGGGCAGGAATTGGCAAACGCCGATCAGTTGGGTATGGATAAAACCGCCATGAGAAATCTGATCCGTAAGGCTTTCGCTATGAAGCTAGACAGGGAAACCTTGGCCAGAGTGCTTCCTGTCTTCGAACAGCAAAAACTGTCAGACGTGGAACTCGCCCATCTGGCCCAGATTGACCAGACATACGACATAGCCAACCAGATGTTGCAGGGACAATTTACAGCCAGGGAAAGGATGGAATTCATGGAAAATGAACTCCCTGGATATGTCAAGAGACGTGAATTTGTAAACACGCTTAAAGTAATCGGCAAAAGGAGCCTTATTGCAGGTTTTAAGACCAGCATACTCGGATCAGCAGTATCTATCTTCAGAGGTCTTGCCCTTGGAGGAGTGATAGAACGGACAGCGGCCAACCTGTCTACAGCAGCAAACCAGGCATATATTAACACCCAGCAGGCGTTGGGGACCGTACCCGGTTCAGCCAGGACAGCATTGGACAACTTAACTAAAAATTTAACCTGGCCTGATTTGTCGAAACTAGGCCTTACAGCTCCTGTGGCTGCGGCGGTACCAGCAGCAGCTCCATTCATAGGGCCGGTTAGACCACCGGTACCTAAGTGGGGTGATATGTTAAAATTTATAAAATAAATATTTAATTTTAAAAATATGGCATTAACTGATTTAACCAAATACGATTTATTGGACTTACTGGCAGCAAATTTCTATCCTGACGAGAAGAAAGAAGAAATAGTAAGCAGTTATATGAAAGCGTTTGCCGATTATTTGTCTGACAGGGTAGCGGATAGACTTAAAGAGGAAGACGGAGAAAAACTGGCAGAGCTTTTGAGAGACCCATATGTGACTCCGGAGGTAATTGAAAATTTCTACAAAGGCAGGATTCCGGAATATGACATATTATTGCTTGGAGGTACCCTGCTTTTTAAGAAAACCTTCCTTCTGGATTTTTACAAAGAAATGCTTAAGAAGACGAAAGAGGTAGAAGATGCAAGCAATGTTCTTTGGTCTGATATGGTAACGGCTGCAGAGAAGGACGAATGGGGTACAGTTCTGGATTATGCCAAACAAATAGAAGAAAAGTTCCTCCCCTCCCCTCACCCTTCAAAATATCTGGACTGATTTATTTCCTCTCAAACACCTCGTTGCTTTCGGTAATGTATACAGCTAAAATTATTATTATTCTTTGAAAATAACATGAACAAAATATCTGTTTTTACTGATGGTGGGTCCAGGGGTAATCCCGGTCCTGCGGCAATTGGGGTAGTGGTAAAAGCCGAAACAGGTAAAATTCTGGCCACGATTTCCCGAAAGATAGGAGAGGCTACTAACAATGTAGCCGAATACCGGGCTGTATTATCCGCCCTCACCTGGATCAAAGAAAACAAAACTATTGTTTTACAGCAAAACGTTTCACGCATCCAATTTTTTTTGGATTCCACACTGGTGGCAAACCAGTTAAACGGGATATTCAAAGTGAAGGATGGCCGGTTACGGGAGTTTTTACTGACTGCCAGAATTTTGGAGTCGGAAATTGGTCTGGATATCCATTATCAGTATGTTCCCAGGGAAAAAAACTTTGAAGCAGATTTTCTGGTAAATCAGGCTTTTGATAATTAACTCATCTTCTATACTGGATCCGATATATAGTAAAATGAAATCTGTATGGTCAGAAAAAGGCCGGTCTCCACATTCACAGAGACCACTAAACCAATAGCTCTTATCATCGGAGGCGGTACTGTTTCCTCATACCTTATCCATACATTGGAGGACAGGTCGTGCAAGGTGGTCATCCAGGATTCCTACAAGCCGATGATTGGCAAGTTTGATTACATTTTCCAGTTTGGGAATTTCCACTTGGCCAAAGATATACTCTTTAAACATCTACGGGAAAACGGCAAGTATCTTTTTATTGAATTTGAGGAGGAGGAGAAAATAGGCAGTACTGATGATAATAAGATTAGGATAATCCGGGTCGGTGAGATAAATTTTTGGAGCATTCCGGTATTAGTAGATCATATATTAAGAGCCATGTTTTCTCTAGACGGACCAAATATTATGGATATCAGAAAAAAAGCACAGGTAAAAAGGAAAGTACTTCCCAAAAAAAAAGAAACGGTAAAAGAGGAACTATATGGAATCACCGATAAGAAAAATCAAAAGATTCCTACGTTTCCTACCGAAAAAAGCGATAACCATAATGCTGACCACTCTCCCCTGTCCATAAAGAAAGCGACGTCAATGAAAGTTATTGCTACAAAAAGGATTGCACTCTTTTTCCTCTTAGTCGTACTTGTTATTTCACTAGTCGGAGGTAGTTTGTATTTTTATATAAATTCCCTGAAGAAAATCTACACTGATTTCAAAAGCGATCTGGCTTCTTCCAACTGGGCGGCAGTTTCATTGGATATCACACAGGCGGAAAAACATCTCCAAATCGCCAGAAAGATTTACGATTACTCATATAAAATTCTTATCCCTTTCAGAAATACATCTTATTTAAAAGATTTTGACACGATTCTGACAGTTAATGAAGATCTGTTGAAGACGGGTAAGGAAACACTGGTTTTTTTCCAAAAATTCAAGCCCCTCAGTTATTCTGCCTTTTCCGATGATAATAAAATTACTAAGGCTGATTTTGACAGGTCAATTTCCCTTGCCGAAAACCTGACACAAGTCTTAACCGATGCAAGAAAGAAAATGGATGCAACCGCAATCCCCTACTTTCCCAAAGATACTTATGCTTTACTCCTGTCATCTTACCTGGATAAATTATCGGTAGTACACCAGGTTCTTCCCTTCTTTGAGCAGGTCTTAATAACGGACGGAGAAAAAACTTACTTGCTACTTTTTCAGAATAATATGGAGATAAGAGCCACAGGAGGCTTTATCGGATCGATAGGACTATTGATGGTCAAAGACGGCAGTATAAATAAATTAAATATCATGGATGTTTATACAGTTGATGGTCAGTTGAAAGGACATGTAGACCCTCCCCTGCCTATAAAAAAATATCTGTCTCAACCGCATTGGTTTTTACGTGACAGTAATTTTGATCCGGATTTTGCCGCTTCAGCAGTGAAAGCCTACTGGTTTTTGGAGAAAGAATTAGGTCAGAAAGTAGACGGGGTTATCGGAATCAATCTTTTTTTGGCGGAAGACCTGTTAAGAATAATGGGACCTGTTAATTTACCTGATTTTAATAATGAAACGATTAATGCAAATAATTTCTTTTTTAAATCTCAATACTATGTAGAAAAAGATTTTTTTGCAGGTTCGACCAGCAAAAAAGATTATCTGACGGCTGTTTCCAATGCCCTTCAATTAAAATTGGCAGAGGGACAAAATCTGCCATGGCTGGATTTATTAACAGTTCTTAGAAACTCTTTAGAAGAAAAAAAGATTACTTTCTTTTCCAAAGACGATGTCCTTCAGAAAGACATAGAAAAGGCCGGTTGGGCCGGGAGAATGGTAAACGTCAGTTGTGTTGACAATAAGGATCAAAATACTGACGCAGTCAAACCAAGAGAGGTAAGCTTATGTTTACCTGATTATCTGTCTGTAATAGAATCAAATTTCGGGGTTAACAAAGCTAATTATTTTGTAAACAAATCCGTCGCTATTGAGAAAAAGATTAACGATTCCGGTTTGGTGGTGACTATTCTTACCCTGTCATACGAAAACAGCAATATTCCTGAACTTTTCAAAGGCGGGGATTATCATAATTACCTCAGGATTTTTGTACCAAAAGACAGTAAACTCCTTAACGCCACCTTGAATAATATGCCTATTTCTCCTTCGGAGATTGAAGTATCACCATATGAAAACGATAAGACTGTTTTTGCCATGATGGTAAAAATAGCTTCCGGGAACAAAGGAGCGGTGAAGATTTCATATACTCTCCCCTCTTTGTTTACGAAAGATAGCACGTCCTATCAATTTTTTTATCAAAAACAAATGGGTGACAAAAATTCCCCCCTGGTTTTATCTGTCTCTTATCCGGAAAGATATAGTTTAACTCCGGTTAATTTTAATTCAACATCAGGTAACAAGCAGGAGATATTTTATTCTACAGACACGTCCGTAGACAGAATTTTTGCCCTCGAAAACAAGATAAGATAAAGGGTGTAACATCTCAGATTTACGGACACTTTAGCCTCACAGCCTTGTCACCGCGATCCGTCGGTTGGAGGAGTGGCGACCCCGTGCGGCTTCAATGTTTCTTTCATGACGACAGAAGTCAGGAGTTTATAAGGTGTTTGGGTGGGAAAAAGATCCGAGATCAGATAAATAAGTTCGGGGAAATAAGGATTTCCGAAGTTTTTTTGAAACACGGTTGTTAGAGATGAATCGATTGGATTGGTAAGCAAAGGTAATTTGTATAAAGTAAATCTCTCCAATTCCACCCGTCTGGTAAGGTAATCCTCCTTTTTGGCCAGTCTTTCCATCTCCATGGTAATGAGCTTGAAAAATTCCTCTGTATATGATTTGGTTAATCCTCCCTTTTTAATAGTATCCAGTTCTTTTTGCCTGCCAGATATATTGGAGTCGTCTGTCGTTTCTTTCTTATTTTCAAAATGAGAAGAATAAAATTCATTGGAAAGATCTTTCAGTATTTCTTCCTCCTGGTTTTCTATTTTTTGTCCGATTTGTTTTAAACCAAGGTATTTACCCTTAAGACTTTCTCTTATTGCTACAGATAACAAGTATAATCGAGAATTTACTTTAATACTGTTTACGGCGAATTTCCTTAATTCAATTATCTGCGCGTTTTCTTCCATTTCCTCCAAAAAAAGAGCTGTCGGGGCTGATGGTTTATAAATTTCTTTAATCGCTGTTACAGCAGAATTGCTGATATCCAGACAATAAAGATTGAAACTATGGTCGTTTATATTCTGTTGAAACTGATGCCAGATATGAAATAAATATTCGGGAAATATCGCGAAATATTGAAAAATCAATGGAACTGTGTATAAATCAAGGCTATTTTTAATAGATTTGTAAATTTCCGCAACTTCCCTATTTGCGTCTTTTTCTGAAACAGGTTTAATTTTCAACATATAAGATCTAATTAATGGTCGTTAACAAATTTTTCCCTTTGTTAAGATAATCCATGTTACTTAGTATTTCCATTTCGGTAATAAAGTCAAGAATTAATGTCGAATTATTCATACGATCAGGTGAGGTTAGGACATAAAGTCTGAGAAAGTCGTATTGATATTTCAAACGCAAAGAGTTATTTTCTATCTGCAGCCAAATTTTTTGTGCATAAGGAGTGCTGATAATTTTATAAGCAGCATCCTTATTATTATTTTTAATAAAGGTGTCGGTATGGCTTATAAGGTTGTCCATATATTGTTTCAGATTATTCTGGTAAGCATTGTAATCCGGGTCTTTTGTGAGAGTAGTCTTATTTTCAGTTAAAGCCAGATGGATATCCTTCACATACGGCGAAGCAAACGGTTTGGTCTCGAGTACTATGTTGTTTTGGTCTTTATAAAATGCAGTTTTTGATAGAAGCTCGAAATACATATTCGCTTCCTCAAAATCCAGATCCGTATCCAGAGTTCTATAAGCAAGATACCTTAAGGGTTTTGGAAGTTTAGCAAGAAGTTCGAAATGTTTGGTAATCATGTCTTTAAGAAAAACTGCTTGGTTGTGGCTTCTTTGATAGTCCCCTACGGCGTAACTTCTGTTTCTTAAAAATTGCAAAGTTTGGGTTGTTGGAACTTGGAGAGTTCTAAGTATTCCTAAAACCTGTGAGAAACCGATTTTTATCGTGTAATCAACATGCTGTCCTGCGATTTTCTCGATCTCGGGAATCGTACTGGCAATCCCGTTTGTATGGCAGGAATTGGCCAAATACACGCTCTCATTCTTACCGGAGGGTCCTTCAAGCGCAGTTCCTCTGGGGATACTGATGATAGTTAATATATTTTTTTTAAAGTTGAAATTCAGAAGATGAACGGCGTCACATCTTGGGTTTTTATCCCCTTTTCTACCATCCAGACCCAAAAGAAGCAGATGAACCTCTTCTTTGAGATCGTTTCTGATATCGATATTATTTACGGCTATACTTGAACTCTCTACTTCCTTTAGAGATTCAAAGCTGTTGGCGGCTAATATTTTCCCCAAAGGACTTAACATTACCTCATTCCCCTTTTGGATTATCGGTATTTTAAAGAAGAAGTAGATAGCAAAAATACTAATGGTTATGATGATAATGAACGGGAGATAGATTCTTTTCATTTTGATTTATACCCATCTTACTCAGGTTTGGACATTCGGTTGAGCTCAGTCGAAGCCCAACTTTTTATCACAGCAAAGCTGACTCGCCTCGCTGACCTGTCCGCCTTAGTCTTGACGTAGGTGGAAGCTACGGCGAAGCGGGTCAGATAGGTCTATACTGGAACATTCCTGAATTGTTTCAGTATATTATATCAGTTTATCCTGAAAAATATTGATAAATGAATATCCTGTTGTGATAGTATTTTTTAAACAGATGAAAAAGTTAAAATACATATGCGACATTGAAGAAGAATAAGCGGAGTAAAATTCGGCAGTACCGGTGTTCCTTCCAAGGCATATCCCATCTTTAGTAGAATACGAGGCTACTGGAGGTATATAAATATGCTCTATTCCTTAAGGAAATTTGATAAAGATGAGGTAGCTTGTGAGAGAATGAGGATTATCAACTTTTATGACCAATATGGGGAAAAAGCAACAAAGGAAGCATTTGGCGCAGATAGGAAGGTGGTTAGTCGTTGGAAAAGGAAATTAAAGAATGGGAATGGTGTTCTTGCTTCATTGGTTCCCTGCTCAACTGCTCCCCATACCGTAAGACAGTCAACGATTCCTTCTGAGATGATTGATTTTATCAGGAATCTCCGAAAGAAAAGACCACGGACTGGAAAAGAAAAGGTCAAACCATTACTGGATAAATACTGTTCTCAAACCGGGCTCAAAACAATTTCCGAGTCAACAGTTGGTAATGTTATTAAGAAGAATCATTTCTTCTTTCAAAAAGCAGGCAGAGTGTATCATAATCCTGCTTCAAAATGGGCAGATAAAAGACTGGTTAAACCAAGAAGAATAAGAGTTAAGCATGCTCCAAAACCAGAGGATTTTGGTCACATTATGGCAGACACTGTTATGAGGATTATTGACGAAATAAAACACTATTTTTACAGCGCGATAGATATTAAGCTTAAGTTTGTCCTAACCCTTCACTACAGAAGATTAAACAGCCGGAACATGAAGGACTTTTATGGAAGGTTTCAATCTGTTTATCCGGGTATTATTAAAGACTGGCAGACAGATAACGGGCAGGAAAACTTGGGAGAATTTGATGATGAGTTATTAAGACGCAATATCCCCCATGTTTTTTCCTATCCTCGTTGTCCCAAGATTAACACCTACATAGAAAGATACAATAGAACCATACAGGAAGAATTTATTGATAACAATCTGGATATTATTCACGATGAGAAACTGTTTAATCGGGAACTGGCTGACTACCTGATTTTTTACAATACAGAAAGACCTCATAAATCCCTGGATCTTAAAAGTCCAATTGATTATTTAATATTAAATGGAGGAATGTCGCAAATGTCCTTGACTTATACAACAGATTGACTTTAGCTGTATTTACCTCTAAAATACATCTTTATCATATGGAAAAGCATATTCTTAAGGCAGTCAAAAGAACTTTAGTCGGAAGGAAGGTAAGTAGTCTCCGGAAGCAGGGTATAACACCAGCAAACATCTACGGTAAAAATATTAAATCCGCAGCCGTACAAGTAAATGTGAAAGATTTTATTCAAGTTTTCAAACAGGCAGGAGAAACAGGTTTGGTTGAACTGCAGCTTGAAGATAAAAAGCTACCGGTCCTAATACACAATATTCAAGTAGATCCGATTACAGAGGAGCCTTTACATGTTGATTTTTATCAAGTGAATCTGAAAGAAAAAGTAAACGCTGCTGTCAAGCTGGATATAATCGGTGAGTCGGTTGCCGTCAAAGATAAGATTGGCGTCCTTTTGAATCTTCTGTCAGAATTAGAAGTAGAAGCACTTCCCGGAGATTTACCTGAAAAAATTAACGTTGATGTCAGTATTCTAAAAGCTGTGGGTGAAACTATCAAAGTAAAAGATTTGAAATTATCGGACAAAGTCAAAATAATCACGGATGGAGAACTAGACGTGGTAAAAGTTGTACCCTTAGTATCCAAAGAGGCTGAAAAGATGGCACAGGAAGAAGCAGCTGCTGCAGTACAGGCTGAAGAGGCAAAAGAGGGAGAAAAACCAGCAGAAACCAAGGAAGAGGATGGGCAGAAAAAGACAGAAGAAAAAACTACAGAAGCTCCGGCAGACAAGCAGACCTCAAAATAGAATTATCTTTTTTCTCAATTTTCTATACTATTTAAAATTTTTGTTAAATTCAGGGTGTTTTCATCGACGGGGTTTCTTTGTACCGCTTGGTTGAGATAATTCCGGCTTTTGTCATAGTCATTTAGAAGAAAATAGTCATAAGCTAGTTTAAGATAAGCATACTGGTAATCAGGTAAAGAGGATTTCACCTCATCCCAATAAATTATCTCTGTTTCAATTTTTGCTTTTTGAGACTTAATTTTCAACCAAGCTTGCCATGGAGATGAAGAAATTCCCAAAACATTTTGCCGCTCAGCCATACTTTTTCTGGATAATTCATCAGCTAGGAAATACTCTTTTTCCGAAATAGTCTCATTTATCTTTAAGTATTGTTGAGCCAATTCCTCATGGAGATTGCTGTCAAAAGGATCAGCCATTATTTTATAATTCAGATGTTGCAAATCATTTTTATTGTTTAGAACTTCATAAATACAATTTACCGATATAGCTGTAATAAGAAAAAGGCAAATAAATATTTTAATCTGTTTTG
>Ga0210015_1000735_pt1 | contig 33769 bp, 31 predicted proteins | sample CryGeymeta201522_FD_185471 | JGI IMG/M metagenome (GOLD analysis project Ga0210015, IMG submission 185471) | Groundwater microbial communities from Crystal Geyser aquifers in Utah, USA - Crystal Geyser metaG 2015-22 (SPAdes) (version 2) | ecosystem: Environmental > Aquatic > Deep subsurface >...
TGACCGATGCCCAGAAACGCACCTTTGAAGAAGAAAATGAACTTGATCTATCTTTTGGGGTCAAGGGGTTGTCGCGTTTTCGTGGGAATGTTTTTCTGCAACGCGGAGCCGTAGCCGGAGCCTTTCGTGCCATCCCTTTCGAAATCAAGGGGTTTAATGAACTGGGCCTGCCCGCAGTGGTTAAGACTTTATCGCGTAAGCCTCGTGGTCTGGTTTTGGTCACCGGGCCGACAGGCAGCGGCAAATCGACCACCCTGGCGGCCATTATTGATGCAATCAACAGCGAACGAGCCGAACACATCATTACAATTGAAGATCCCATCGAATATCTGCATCCCCATAAACGCTGTCTGGTCAATCAACGGGAAGTCGGGGCCGATACCCAGAGCTTCCGCAAGGCCTTGAAATATATTTTGCGTCAGGATCCCGATGTCGTTTTACTCGGCGAGCTGCGTGACATTGAAACTATCGAAGCCGCCTTGACTATTGCCGAAACGGGTCACCTGTGTTTTGCCACCCTGCATACCAACGGCTGCGTGCAAACCATTAATCGCATTGTCGATGTTTTCCCGACCAATCAGCAGGCGCAAATTCGCACCCAGCTTTCCTTTGTTCTCGAAGGGGTCTTATCCCAGGCGTTGCTCAAAAATGCCTCGGGAGGGGGACGGGTGATGGCGCTGGAAGTCATGGTGCCGAATTCGGCAATTCGTAACCTGATTCGCGAAGATAAAATTCATCAGATCTATTCGCAGATGCAGATTGGACAAGACAAGTTTGCGATGCAAACCCTGAATCAGGCGCTCTTTATGCTGGCGCACAATCGTAAAATAACTCAGGAAGACGCTTTTTCGCGTTCACCCGATATGGAGGAACTGCGACAGATGTTTGCCAACCCGACTGCGATTCTTAAACGCCAACAGGCCATGGCGCCTTCTGGTGCCAGTCTCTAGAAATTATTGACAAGCTAACGAACCGTTCCTTGTCCAAAACGACTCCATTCCGTTCATATACAAAGGGGATCTGAGCATGGCCAAATTTTCCTGGAGCGGTCGAACCCGCGATGGCAAAACCACGAAAGGCGACATGGAAGCATCGAGTGAAGATGCGGTCAGCGCACTCTTGCGTCGGCAAGGAATTATTCCAGTAAAAATTAAACAGCGTGGCGGCGGTCTTGATATGGATATCAAGATTCCGGGCATGGCGAAGAAGGTCACCACCAAAGATCTGGTGGTTTTCACCCGTCAGTTTGCCACCATGATTGATGCCGGTCTGCCGCTGCTTCAGTGTCTCGATATTCTTTCTGCTCAGCAAGAAAACAAAACTTTTAAAACGGCCCTGGAACAGGTGAAAGACGATGTCGAATCAGGTTCGACTTTCGCTGAGGCGCTGGGCAAACACCCGAAAATATTTAACGAGCTTTATGTGAATCTGGTCGCTGCCGGCGAGGTTGGTGGTATTCTCGATACCATTCTTAATCGTTTGGCGGCTTACATTGAAAAGGCCCTCAAGTTAAAGAAACAGGTCAAGAGTGCCATGACCTATCCGACGACAATTATCGGCATTGCCTTTGTGGTCATTGCGGTGATTCTGATTTTTGTCATTCCGGCATTCGAAAAAATGTTTGCTGATTTTGGCGGGGCCTTGCCCATGCCAACCCAGGTAGTTATCAATATCAGTAATTTTGTTCAGGACTACGTGCTGTTGATTATCGGCGCTATTATTATTACCGTGGTTGGCACCAAGAAAATTTATGCTACCCAAAAAGGTCGCGAAAAAATTGATTACTGGGCATTAAAGGCACCGATTTTTGGCATTTTGATTCGAAAAGTTGCCGTCGCCAAGTTTTCGCGCACCCTGTCAACCATGATTTCCAGTGGGGTTCCAATCCTTGATGGCCTGGAGATCGTTCAGAAAACTGCCGGCAATCGCACCGTAGAAAAGGCGATCGGCCAGGTGCGTGAGAGTATCAGCGAAGGGAAAACTATTGCCGAGCCCTTGAAGGAATCGGGTGTTTTTCCGCCGATGGTGTGCCAGATGATTGAAGTTGGCGAGCAGGCGGGCGCCCTTGATGCCATGCTGAGCAAAATTGCTGATTTTTACGACGATGAAGTCGATGATGCTGTTGGCAATCTGACGGCGATGATGGAGCCACTCCTGATGCTCTTTCTCGGTACCACGGTGGGTGGTCTGGTTATTGCCATGTATCTGCCGATTTTCAAACTGGCGGGCACTGTCGGCGGTTGATACCTCACCATTCCCCCGCAGAATCCCCTGATCGGCGGGGGCTGGCCTGGTTCCTGGCGTTTCGTGTTGCAGTTATTACCTTGTTTTTGGGGGGGACCGCAGTTTTCTTTCTACAGGGGAAAATGGGGGGGCAGCGGGCCCCCTATCTCTTCTTGCTCCTCGCCCTGTCTTATCTGCAATCGCTCATTTCAGCGCTATCCCTGTTGCAGATCAAACGTTTTCATCTGTTCGCTAAATTACAACTTTTATGGGATTTGGGTTTTGTTACCTGTTTGCTGCTGATTACGGGCGGCATCGAGAGCCCTTTTGCCTTCATTTACCTGCTGGTGATTATTTCCGGCAGCTTTTTGCTGCCGCGCCGTCAGACCCTGTATATGGCGGCAATCGCGGCCATCTTTTATGGCGGTTTACTCGACCTTCAGTATTTTGACTATTTGCCGAACATTTTCCCCCGGCCTAACCAGGATGCGGCCGTTTATCTTTACACGGTTTTTGTCCATGTCTTTGCCTTTCTGCTTTCGGGCCTGCTCAGTGGTGCCCTGGCTGAGCGTTGGCAGCGCAGTGAAGCTGAGCTCCAAAGAAAAAAAATTGACTATCAGGAGCTTGAGCAACTCAACCGCATTATTGTGTCACATATCAGCAGTGGCCTGATGATGATTAATCGCCAAGGACGGATTCGCTCCTTTAATCACGCCGCCCAGGAGATTACGGGATACCCGTTTGAAGCTGTCTACGATCGCAGAGTGGATGAATTTTTTCCGCAACTCCAACTTAAAAAACACGCTCAATATCCCTTAATTTCACGCGCCGAAGCCCAAATAGAGAATCAACAACACGAAAAAATTGTGTTGGGATATGCCACCATGCCAATCCGGGGTCATCAGAATGCAGAAGATGGCTTGCTGGTTACTTTTCAGGATTTAACCCAGTTGAAAATTGTTGAAGCCCAGTTACAGCGTGCCGATCGCTTGGCTTCCGTCGGCCGGCTAGCGGCGGGTATGGCCCACGAAATTCGCAACCCTCTGGCCTCCATCAGTGGTTCCGTGCAACTCTTGTTGGAAGAATCGCAATTAAGGCCGCAAGATCAACGCCTGATGCAGATTGTTCAACGCGAAGCCGAGCGCCTGTCCAAGCTTCTCAGCGATTTTCTCGATTACGCCAGGCCGCGACCCTTGTGCAAAATAAACCTCTCACTGGCGGGCTTTTTGAAGGAATTTCAAGATTTTGTGAGTGGTGACAGTCGTTTCGGAGAAATCCACATCAACATTCACTGCCCGGCTGATGCCAGACTTTACGTGGATTCGGACATGCTGCGTCAGGCTCTGTGGAACTTGCTGGTGAATGCTGCCGACGCCATGCAGGGGCAGGGGACTTTATCGCTGGATTACGACCCGGTGAAAAAAATTTTACAGGTTTCAGATACCGGCCCCGGAATTGCTCCTGATATCCGTTCGACCGTTTTTGATCCTTTTTTTTCGACCAAAGAACAGGGCACGGGGCTGGGGCTGGCGACAGTCCACTCGTTTATGGAACTTCATGATGGTCAGATTTATCTGACCGAAAGCACTCGCGGTGGGGCCGCATTTCAGCTGATCTTTAACCAGGAGTCTAAGGGAAACAATGACGGATAAAAAAGCCCGTATTCTAGTGGTCGACGATGAAGCCAGTATGCGCGAAGTTCTACAGATTCTGTTGGAACGCGACGCTTATCAGGTCGATTGCGCCGAAAATGGTGCTGTCGCTTTGCAATATCTCCATGAAAACGACTACGACCTGCTGATTTCTGACATTAAAATGCCGCGGATGAGCGGCATCGAACTTTTGCGGCAACTGCGCGCCGAAGAGCAGGATCTGACCGTTTTGATGATGACGGCGTTTTCATCGACCGAAGAGGCGGTCGAAGCGATGAAGCTTGGTGCTTACGATTACATCACCAAACCTTTTAAAAATGATGAAATCCGCTTGGTCATTCGTAATGCCTTGGAACGCAAAGTGCTGCGCCAGGAAAATCTGTTGCTCAAAAAACAGCTGGATCAACGCTTTGGTTTTAAACAACTGATCGGCAAGAGTGCCTCTATGCGTAAGTTGATTGCCATGCTCGAACGCATTGCCCCCAGTCAGGCCAATGTGTTGATTGAAGGTGAGAGTGGTACAGGTAAAGAGCTGGTTGCGCGGGCTCTGCACTTTAATAGTCCGCGTAAAAGCAAGGCATTTATCGCGATCAACTGTGGGGCCATCCCGGAAAATTTGCTTGAAAGTGAGCTTTTTGGCCATGAGCGCGGCTCCTTCACCGGCGCCGAACGCAAAAAAGAAGGTTTACTGGAAACGGCCAATGGGGGCACGGTTTTTCTGGATGAAATTGGTGAGCTGCCTATGAGTATGCAGGTTAAACTGCTGCGGGTGTTGCAGGAGCGTGAATTTCGTCGCGTGGGGGGAACAAAAACCCTGGTCCTGGATATTCGCCTGCTTGCGGCCACCAACTGCAACCTGGCCGAAAATGTCGCTGTCGGTCTTTTCCGGGAAGATCTCTATTATCGCCTGAATGTGGTCGCGGTTGCGGTTCCGCCCCTGCGGGCCCGCACGGAAGATATCCCCTTGCTGATCAATTTTTTCTATCACCAACTCACAGGTCAGACCAGCTATCCGATTCAAAAACCGGCCCTCGACCTGTTGCTGAACTACAAGTGGCCCGGCAATGTGCGCGAACTTGAAAATCTGGTCGAGCGTTGTGTGGTTCTTGGAAATGTCAATGAGCTAACCACCGAATTTCTTCCCGAATGTTTTCAGCGTAAAACGTCAGCTGCGGGCGTCTTTCCCGCCGAATTGCCGGAAAACTTCCAACTCGATCAATGGATGGCCGACATTGAAAAAAACATTCTGCTCAAAGCCCTCGACCAGGCGGGTGGGGTCAGAACCAGAGCGGCGGAACTTTTGGGAATCAGCTTTCGCTCTATCCGTTATCGGCTGGCCAAACTGGGTCTCAATGATGAGGAAGATCGTCCCTGAAATATTAGTCACGAAACCGTTTCAACAGATCTCCATAGGCATCAATGCGCCGATCGCGCAAAAATGGCCAGATACGTCGGGTCTGTTCGCTTTGCGCGAGATCTATATCGACAAGCAAGGTATCCGGCGTCTCTGAGGCTTTTCCCAACCATTCCCCCTGGGGTCCGCAGGCAAAGCTATGGCCCCAGAAATCTATCAAACCCTCACCATCGGGCTCGGCTTCGCGGCCACAACGGTTGACGGCGAGCAATGGCAGGCCATTGGCAATCGCATGGCCGCGTTGCACGGTTTGCCAGGCTTCGAGTTGCCGTTTTTTTTCGGCGGTAGAATCCGTCGGATCCCAGCCAATGGCGGTGGGATAAATTAAAATTTCTGCTCCGGCCAGGGCCATCAAGCGCGCCGCTTCGGGAAACCACTGATCCCAGCACACCAGCACGCCCAGCTTGCCGACAGAGGTTTGAATCGGCTCAAAACCCAGATCGCCCGGGGTGAAATAAAACTTTTCATAAAATCCTGGATCATCGGGAATGTGCATTTTTCGATAGCGTCCGGCAAGGCGGCCATCGACATCCATCACCACGGCGGTGTTGTGATAGAGCCCGGCGCTGCGCTTTTCGAAGAGGGAAAGAACCAGCACAACTTTTAATTCTGCCGCCAGTTGGGAAAAAAAATCCGTTGCCGGGCCGGGAATTGCCTCCGCCTGGTCAAAATGTGCGGGTGCTTCTGTCTGGCAGAAATAAAGTCCGGCATGCAATTCCTGTAAAACGATCAGTTGCGCCCCCTCTGTTGCGGCCTGGCGTACGGCGGCGGCGGTTTCCCGGCGATTTTTTTCAGCAGAGTCGCAACGCGCCTGCTGAATCAAGGCGGTTTTAAGGATCATGGCAAAACTCCAGCGGGTAATTGCATGGTTACGCAATGCAGTGAACCATGTTGTTGAATCAGGCTGCGGCAGTCAATGGGGATAATCTCCCGCCCCGTGAAGGCCGCTTTGATAATCTCCAGCGCCTGGGCATCAGCCGGATCGGCATAAACCGGCACCAGCACCGCCTGATTGATCACTAGAAAGTTGGCATAGGTTGCCGGTAGCCGCGCGCCCTTTTCATCGAAGCAGGCTTGGGGCCAGGGCAATTCCAGCAGGCGGAAAGGTTGCCCCTGAAAAGTGCGGAAAGACTCCAGCTGCTGCCGCATCTGCGCCAGGGGGGGGAAGTGCTCATCCTGCGGATCATCGCAGCCTTGAAAAATAAGGCTGTTGTTGGGCGCCATGCGCACCAGGGTGTCGATGTGGCTATCGGTATCATCCCCCAGCAAAGCACCGTGATCGAGCCACAAAATCTGTCTTGCACCGAAAAGTTCACGCAAGTGCATTTCTATAGCTTGCTGGCCAAGCTCTGGGTTGCGATTTTTTTCAAGCAGGCAGGCCGATGTTGTCAGTAGGGTGCCCTGGCCATCGGATTCGATACTACCACCTTCCAGCACCAGGGGCAGGGTGTAACAGGCCGTTAAGCCGAAGGCTCCGGCAGCATGGAGGCCGCGCGTCAGGCGATTATCCTGCTCGGCAGCAAATTTTTTGCCCCAGCCATTGAAGGTGAAATCGAGCAGCAGCGGTTGCCCTCCCTCATAAACGCAAAGGGGGCCAAAATCCCGCGCCCAGGTGTCATTGCAGGGCAATTCGAACAAAACAATTTGTTCAAGTTTTATCTGATGTTTAGCAAGATAACTCTCTGTTTCTAAACAACTCTTTACCACTAGAATTACTTTTTCAAATTGGCTGATTGCCTGAATGATGGCGCAGAAGGTTTGGCGAGCGGCGTCCAGTTGATTGGACCAATCCGTTTGTTCATGAGGCCAAGCCAGTAAAACCGCAGATTGGGGTTCCCATTCGGCAGGTAAGCGGCGCTGATGATTATCCTTGGTCATTATCCGTTCCCCAGAGTGTGCTCCAAAAGTATTTTTAGGCCAATTGCCAGCAGCACCAGACCGCCGCCGAATTCGACCCTGGGCCCCCAGTGGTCACCAATTTTGCGTCCCAGGTACATGCCGACCAGGGTTAAAAGCGCACAAACAAGCCCGATAATCAGGGCTGGGACAACAATCGGGCTGCCCAACATCGCCAGGGTTAAGCCGACGGCAAGGGCGTCGATACTGGTGGCAACCGATAATATCACCAGTGACCAGCCGCGCGTCGGGTCTTGCTGCGCTTTTTCTTCGGTTTGCTCTTGCCAGGCACCATAGCACATGCGCCCACCAACAATGGCCAGCAAGACGAAGGCAACCCAGTGGTCATAACTTTGAATCAAATCACGCAATTCGCGCCCGGCCAGCCAGCCGAGCACCGGCATCATGGCCTGAAAAAGACCAAAATGAAAACTGAAGCGAAACAGGTGCCGTCCGGTCAGGCGCGGCAGGGTCAGCCCGGCACCCAGAGCCACGGCAAAGGCATCCATTGCCAGGGCCAGGGCCAAGCCGAAGAGGGTTGGTAAATCCATCAAACTTATTGCCTTGTGGACAAAAGAAGGCCGTCTTCATCGCGAAGGCGGCCTGTGCTTAAGAAGAAAACAAGCAGTGCTGTCGCGCTCAGGCGCAGAGACTGGCTTTTTCAATGACGACGGCCTCTTTCGGGACATCCTGATGGCCATCTTTGTTGCCGGTTGCAACTTTTGCAATCGCATCAACCACGTCCATGCCGGCGATAACCTTGGCAAAGACCGCATAGCCAAAGGCGTTGGCGGCCTGACCTTTATGGTCGAGAAAGGCGTTATCGACCAGATTGATAAAAAATTGACAGGTTGCGCTGTCAACCACCTGCGTTCGGGCCATGGCGAGGGTGCCGCGCAGATTTTTTAAGCCATTGCCGGCTTCATTTTTGATGGCAGCCTGGGTGGGTTTCTGGTGCATGTCGGCGGTAAATCCACCGCCCTGAATCATGAACCCGGGAATAACCCGGTGAAAAATGGTGCCGTCAAAAAAATTGCTTTCAACGTAAGCGCGAAAATTTTCGCTGCTGATGGGCGCATTTTCGTGGTCAAGTTCAATGGTGATTTCACCCAAAGTGGTTTGCATAACGACATTGGTTGTCTGGCTCATTTCGGTTTTCTCCTGGTTGAATAGGTGTCAATTTACGCTGAATGTTGCAGAATATCTTCAAGGGTTTCGACCAGAAGCATCAGGTCAAATAGGGGCTTTTGCATAATATGCCGGGGTAGAATGCCAACTGCCTGTAATTTTTCTGAAAACAGATAACCGACAGATCCCGTCAAAATAACATATTGCATACTGGGGTATAACTCATGCGCCTTGACAATCAGGGTATCACCCGAGATGCCGGGCAGGCGCAGATCGGCAACCAAAATATCAATGGGTTGTTCCTGTAGCAGTTGTAAGGCGGCTTCGGCACTGGCCGCCGCAGCCACCTGAAAATCAAAATCTTCCAGAAAATCCTTGAGGCTCTCCCGAATAGATTCTTCATCATCAACAATCAGAATGCGCCTTTCCATGACCCCTAATGCCTCGGTTAAGTTTAAGGCGGAACTATAACACAGGGTTTTTGTTGCAGCGAAACGCTTTTGTGCTGCTGGGGTGCCGCCTCTGGGTTTTTTACGTGTTGGGCAGGGTTCAATCGGCCGCTACCAGATTTTGGGTGTTCAGGTTGAGCTTGCGATAAAAGCAGGTTTCGCGGGTTTTGCCGCTGACGGGATTTTTGGTGTGACAGGCGCCGCCACCCTGAGGTTTAACCCGATAAATCAGCGCATCCTGGTCACAGTCGGTCAGAATGTCGACTATTTTTAAAAAATCGCCCGAGGTTTCGCCCTTGGTCCAAAGTTCGTTACGCGAGGTCGACCAGAAGGTTGCCATGCCCTTTTTCAGCGTGACGTCAAAGGCTTCGGCATTCACATACGCCAGCATTAACACGCGACCGTCGCGCACATCCTGAACCACCGCCGGTAGCAGTCCGCCGCGTTTTGCAAAATCCAGCTGCAGTTGGTTGCCTTCTTCCACGTGTTTATTGTCCATTTTACTCTCCTCTAAAATTTTCGGGCCTTGACCATGTCTAAAGTAAAGACCTTGGGGGCCGGAATTGGCACTATGCCATCAACCCCAAGCCGCAGCAACTTAGGCGCCAGAATGTTCAGTTCCGATTCACGAATAACTACCGACACTGAGCGCCAGGTTTCATCAATCACCGGGCAGACGGTGGGCGAAATCACTGAAGGCAGCATTTGTTCGACCTGTTGCAGGTTTTTTGCCGGCACATCCATGAAGACCATATACACCGGTTCGCGTTCAGCCTGGAGAACCGCATCGAGACAAATGCGGATGTCTTCCATTTTTTCGAGCTTGCTTGCATCTTTACTTGCATCTGGGTTGGCGATCAGTTGCGGATTAGACGTGAACAACTCGGCGACAATGGTATTGCCGTTGGCTTTAAGGGTTGCGCCCGTTTCGGTAATATCGGTAAAGGCATCACATTCGCCCATGTTGACCTTGGCTTCGGTTTTGCCCTCGCTGCGCAAAATTTGGAGATTGGTGACACCGAACAGATCTGCCATGCGGCGACGCGTCAGATTCGGGAGCTCGGTAGCGATTACCTTGCCACGACAATCGGCTGCGGTTGCAATGCCAAGTTCGGGTCGGCTGGCGAGCACCAGACGCGATGGCTGGTTGGTGTATTTGGAAAAAATGAAATCACCCAGGACGTCGACCTCTTGTTCCATCCCCGCTTCAAAGACATAGTCCTTGCCCGTAATCCCGCAATCAACAACGCCGTCTCTGACCTTTTGGGGCATTTCCTTGCGATCGAGCACGCGAAAGATTACGTCGGGGTCGTAGGCGGTGGTCAGCTCGTACTGACGCCCCTTTTTCAGGGGGCGGCCAGACTTCTCCAGCAGACGCATAACCTGTTCGTTCAGACTTCCAGAGGGAATGCCAAAGTACAGTAGATTCTCTTTCTTGCCGTAAGCCATGGAAAAGAATCCTTGGGTGATGATTCTGACTGGAGCCGCAGAATGTGTGAAAAGTAAAAGACGCGGCATTCTGCCAAGAACGCGCTAAAACTTCAACTCTGAATTTCTTCATCACCAGGGATAGCGGTCAGGGAGGGATTAGGGTATGCTCGCCCGTCAATTGAACGTCGCGATGGTTGAGCAACCCTACTGGCGTCAGCAACGCTGGTGCTAAAGGAATTTTCCCCATGGCTCTTGGTGCAAAAATTTTTAAGATTCAGTTGCAAATTTCTGATCTGAATCGTCCCTATTATGCAGAACATGGTCTGACCCTGGCGCGTCATCCTTCGGAGACCGATGAACGCATGATGGTGCGTGTGCTGGCGTTTGCCCTGCACGCCCATGAACGACTCAATTTTACTCGCGGACTCTGTGCCGATGAAGAGCCCGACCTGTGGCAACACGATCTGACCGGTACCATTGAGCTATGGATTGATGTCGGTCTGCCCGATGAACGGCGTTTGCGCAAGGCCTGCAGCCGAGCCAAGCGCGTGTGTCTTTATCTTTATGGCGGGCGTTCTGCGGCGATCTGGTGGCAACGTCATGGTGATGTCTTGAAACGTTTCAGCAATTTGCAGGTGGTTGACCTGTGTTTCGAGCCAGCCGCATTAACGCATCTGGTGACGCGCAGCATGTCTTTGCAGTGTACCTTGCAAGACGGAGAAATCTGGCTGAATGCAGCGGATTTGTCCTGTCCGATTGCGCTGAAAATTCTCCAGACTGTCCGTTGATCTTTGTTTAAAGGTAACTGTTCAGGAACCTTGGAGTAAAAATGACCGTGAGAGTCAAGGGCACCTCGCGCAGAGCCGCAAAGGCGCAGAGAAAACCCAAGGTCGTATGGCTTGAATTCAGATCATAAATTTTGTTTTTCTCCCGCTTCATCGGTTCTTTGTGCCTTTACTCTCAAAGGGTTTTGCCCTTCTTTGCGGCTTTGCGGCTCTGCGCGAGCAAGCTTTTTTGACCGTAAAGGTCTCTCGACCAAGAAAGAGCTGAATGGTTACGTTTAAAGAAGGGAATTCCATGTCTGAGCCTGGTCGTAATGAACTCTGTCCTTGCGGCAGTGGCAAAAAATATAAGAAATGCTGTCAAGAGCGGCATCACGCCGACAAACTTGCATTGCGTTCACAGCGCAGCGCAATTCATACTGCGATTGACTGGTTGCGTGAAGAATATGCGACCGAAGTTCAGGAAGCGATCAGTCGCGATTTTCTGGGCGAACGCAGTGAGGAAGATCTGGATAAAATTCTTACACTGCCACGGCCCCTAGCCGAACTCGTACACGCCAATATGGAAGAATGGCTGTTGTGTGATGCTGAATTGATGCTGGATGACGAGTCAAAACCGGCCCTTGAATTGATTTTTGGTCTGAAAGGCCCGGCATTGGCTCCCTTGGGCAAAGACTGGCTCACCGCTCTTGCCGAGCAGCCTTTAAGTCTTTATCAAGTTCTTGATGGCAGCAGACCAAATGAATTGATCATTCAAGATCTGCTCGTGCCGCAATCTGATCCTTTGCGGGTCACCGGGGGCGGCAGCTGGAGCACAACTGATACAGGAGAAATTTTGGGGGCGCGTCTCGTCAGGCAAAATAAAAGCTTGGTTTTTAGCGGTGCTTATTATCCCCTGTTTGATGAAATTGCAGATGAGTGTCTGGCGGCCATAAGAGTGGAACTTGCCCGTGAGCAATGGACTGCCTGGGAACGGCGACAAATTATTGCCGCTGTGCTGATAGATTTCTGGTTGGAGGGCCTGATTCAACTGGTGGAGGATAAACAGGATTTAAACCCTTAGCTTCTTTAATGTTCTGACAAGATAATCGCATTTTTTTTACAACGAAAATATTGACAAGCAATGTTGAACTTATTAATTTAATCGGTTGTTTCGTCACGGATATAACTGATTTAAAACAGAGAAAGGAAGACAAATAATGACAGAAAAAACCAAAAAAGAGACGGGTGAAATCTCTATCCATACGGAAAATATTTTTCCGATCATCAAAAAATGGCTCTACAGCGAGAAAGAAATTTTTCTGCGTGAGCTGGTGGCTAATGCGGTTGACGCGATCAGCAAACTGAAAAACATTGATCTGCTTGAAGGACTCAGGCTCAGCGATGACTTTGTTGTCGAAATTAAAATCAACGAAGCCAAGGGCACTTTAAGTGTCAGTGACAACGGGCTGGGGATGACGGCCGACGAGGTGCGCAAGTACATCAATCAGGTGGCGTTCAGCTCGGCCGAGGACTTTATCGAAAAATTCAAGGGACTTGAAGATAAAAACGAAATCATCGGCCATTTCGGGCTGGGATTTTATTCCTCCTTCATGGTGGCGAAAAAGGTTGAAATTAAGACTCTTTCTTACCAGAAAGAGGCCGAAGCCGTCGATTGGGCCTGCGCCGGCACCACCGAATATTCTCTGACGGCGGGTAAACGCAAAAAACGCGGCACCGAAGTCATTTTACATCTGGCTGACGATGAAAAAGAATTCCTCAAAAAGGAGCGTGTGCGTGAAGTGCTGGTGAAATTCTGTAACTTCATGCCGGTTACCATCAAGCTGGATGACGAACAGATCAACGATAGCAAACCCTTGTGGACGCAACCGGCTACCGAGCTGAAGGAAGAGGATTACCGCGAATTTTATCGCAAGCTTTATCCCCTGTCGGGTGAGCCGCTGTTCTGGATTCATCTGAATATTGATTATCCGTTCAATTTAAAAGGGGTGCTTTATTTCCCTCGTCTGACCACGGAATTCGATATTACCAAGAGTCACATCAAGCTTTTCTGCAACCAGGTGTTTGTCACCGATAACTGCCCGGAACTGATTCCAGAATTCCTTACGCCTTTGCAGGGCTGTCTCGATGCTCCTGATCTGCCCTTGAATGTGTCGCGCAGCTATTTGCAGAACGAACCCCAGGTGCGTAAAATTCGTGAGGTCATCAGTTCACGGATTGCCGCCAAGGTTGTGGAGCTGGCCAAAAAGGGCACGGATGAATTTGCGCCCATCTGGGAAGATATTAATACCTTTGTCAAGTACGGCATGATGCGTGATGACAAGTTTTACACCAAGGTCAAAGATCACGTCATTTATCGCAGTACCGGCGAACATAAATACACGACCCTGCCGGAATACCTGGATCGCGCCAAGGAAAAGCATGAAGGCAAGGTGTACTACTCCAATGATGAAGGCACGCAGTCGACTTATCTGAAATTGTTTGAATCCCAGGGCACCGAAGTTATCATTCTGGATGCGGCGATTGATAACCATTTCATTCAGTTTCTTGAATCCAAAGAAGAAAAAACCAGCTTCCAACGAGTCGACTCGGATATTACCGAAAATCTGCTCGAACATGACGAAGGCCAGCAGGTCGTCGATGCCGACAACAAGACGCGGAACCAGCGGATTGAAGAGCTGTTTAAAACGGAACTGACATCTATCAAGGGTTTAAGTATCCGCATCGAAACCCTGAAGGATGATTCCGTACCGGGCATGATTCTGCTCAACGAACAATCGCGGCGCTTTAAAGAGATGATGCGTAACATGGGGCAGGGCAAGGACGCTCCAGAGCTGGATATGTTTGCCGAGCATACCCTGATGGTTAACGCCGCAAGTCCGGTGGTGGCCAAGGCGCTGCAACTGAAAGGGGAGGGGGATGAAAAAGCCCAGCTGCTGATCGAGCAGATTTATGATCTGGCGATGCTATCGCACCTGGCCTTAAGCAAAGAACGCATGGCCAAGTTTCTCGAACGGAGCAGCCAGCTGATGGGGTTGATTTAAAAATCTGCGGCAGCAGGGAGGCTTCTCATCCTCCCTGCTGCCACAGATTTTATGATGTTTCCAGTTGACCCGTTTGACGCAAGGCTTCGTAGAGAATGATTGCGGCCGAGTTGGCCAAATTAAGGCTGCGTACGGCTGGCGAAAAAATCGGAATCCGCAGGGCCCTATCTCTTGCTTGTTCAAGCAGGTCTTCCGGCAGGCCGAGAGTTTCCTTGCCAAAAACCAGAAAATCCCCTTCAGAAAAAGCGACCTGGGTATAACCCCGGGTCGCTTTTTTTGACATATACCAGAAACGCCCGGCGGGATACTGGCCTTTCAGTGCGTCGAAGGAGTCCCAACGGTGCAGTTTGACTTCGGGCCAGTAATCAAGCCCGGCGCGTTTCATCTGTTTGTCATCAAGGGAAAAACCCAGTTTCCCCACCAGATGCAGCGGGGTGCCGGTGGCCGCGCACAAACGGCCAATATTGCCGGTATTCGGCGGGATTTCCGGTTCTATCAGAACAATATGAAAGGGATTCACGTGCATGGTGGTTCACTCTCCATAAAAAAGCGGGCAACGCAAAACATCTTGTTGCCCGCTTAAATTTTGGGTTTAACGCCGGTTTCAACCGAGGTTGAGGGCCTGGTCGAGATCGGCAAGAATATCCCGAATATCTTCAATCCCGACGGACACCCGAATGTAGTCAGGGGTCACTCCGGCCGCCAGTTGCTGCTCGGCGGTCAACTGCTGGTGGGTTGTCGAAGCCGGATGAATGACCAGGGTTTTGGCATCGCCGATATTTGCCAGATGGCTGGCCAGCTTGACGCTGTCGATAAATTTCTTACCGGCCTCGATCCCGCCCTTGATACCAAAACCGAGGATTGCTCCCTGTCCCTTGGGCAGATAACGCTGGGCGTTAGCATAATCTTTGTGGCTTTCCAGACCCGGGTAATTAACCCAGGAAACGAGGGGATGGCTTTCCAGGAATTGCGCAACTTTCAGGGCATTTTCGCAATGGCGCGGCATCCGCAGGTGCAGGGTTTCGAGCCCTTGCAGGAAATAGAAAGCATTGGTTGGTGACAGGCAGGGACCCAGGTCACGCAGCAGGGTCAGACGCATTTTCAGAATATAGGCTAATTTCCCCAGGGCTTCGTGATAAATCAGCCCATGATAGCTCGGATCGGGGCTGGTGTATTCAGGAAAACGCCCGTTTGACCAGTCGAAGTTGCCGCTGTCAACCACCGCCCCACCGATGCTCGTGCCATGCCCGCCAATAAACTTGGTCAGTGAATACACCACAATATCTGCACCATGTTCCATCGGTTTAAAAAGCAAGGGCGTGGCCACCGTATTGTCGACAATAAAGGGCAGGCCATGGTCGTGAGCGATCTTGGCCAGAGCTTCAAAATCGTCAACATTGTTTTTGGGGTTGCCGATGGTTTCGGTGTAAAGGGCTTTAGTATCGGCATCAATCGCCCCTTCAATTTGGCTCAGATCAGCGGTGTCGACAAATCGCACCTCAATGCCCATGCGCTTGAAGGTATGGTGGAACAGGTTATAGGTTCCGCCATATAAATTGCTGCTGGCAACAATGTTTTCACCCGCACGCGCCAGGTTCAAAATAGCCAGAGTCACCGCCGCAGATCCCGAAGCAAGGCCCAGTGCACCCACGCCGCCATCAAGCTCGGCCAGACGCTTTTCGAGAACATCGGTGGTTGGGTTCATCAGCCGGGTATAGATATTCCCCATTTCCTTAAGGGAAAACAAATTTGCCGCATGTTCCGCCGAATTGAAGGTGTAGGAACTGGTCTGATAAATTGGCACTGCACGCGCATTGGTGGTCGGGTCAGGAACCTGGCCGGCATGCAGGGCTAGGGTGCCGTCATGGTATTTGCTTTCTTCTGTCATGGGGGTTCTCCTTGTCCGCTAAGTGTTTTTAGAATTTTAATACCCAATCACTTTACTGGTAAATTGTTTTCGGAGATCTATATCAAAACGATAGAAAACGTGCAAGTGAATTGAAAGGGTCAATGCACCAATGCACGATATTGAGTGCAGTTTTCCAGATTTCAACCTGTTTTACAACCGCCGGGTTCCGGTTTACGGGCAATACCCGGAGGTGCCTTTTTTGAAAAGATGGCCATTTGGGTTGAACTGCCGTAACGAGGGTGGTATGTGCCGATCGGGGCAAAATCAACCTGATAACCTTGGCGTTGTGCCACTCCGGTGGCCCAGGCCGTGAATTTGGCGCGAGTCCATTCGAACTGATGATCTGCATGGCGCAAAGTGCCCTCAGGGAGACCATGCAGACGGTTGTATTCGCGGTTGGGGGTTGTTATGACAATGGTTTGGGGCTGAAGCGTGCCAAAAACGCCGCGCTCGACCGCCGACAGGCGGCGGGGCTCAATGTGTTCGATGGTTTCGACCATGGCCGCCGCGTCAAAACCGGTCATTTCCGGAATAAAGGCGGTGAAAGATGACTGGAGCAGTGACACTCGGGTTTTGGCCCTTTGATCTTGCGAGCAAGCCAGCAACGCGCGTGCTTCTGCCAGAGCCACTCCCGATTGATCTACTCCCATTATTTTTTCAAACTGTGGCTGCGCGGCCAATCGGAGCAGTAAATGGCCTGCTCCGCAGCCAAGGTCTAGCACCGATGTGCAACCTTTGGCCAGAAGGGCCTCGATCACGGCTGTGAGACGTTCTTCGTGCAGGCTGGTGGTGTGAAAATCGGCGTTTCTTTGTCTCACAGCGTTCCTCTGGCATTTTTTTGCAGTTTTTGAGTGCATCCTACGCGAGTTTCCCATCAAACACACGGAAAACTCACGGGGCATCGGTCTTTTTGTGCTTGCATGAAAATTGACAGACTTTCTCTTTTAACGCGATAATGCGCCCCGATTATCACTCTTCTCGTACGCAGGTTCATTTAATGCAAATTTTACTCATTGGTATTTTTGGTGGTCTGGGTTGTATTTCACGTTATTTGGTGACCGGTTGGTCCTTCGAATTTTTGGGTCGATTCATGCCTTATGGAACTTTGCTGGTTAATACCGGGGGCTCTTTTCTGCTGGGTTTTCTCAATGCTTTTAGTCTGCATGCTTCGTTTTTGCCCGCATCGGTCAGGCTGGGTTTAATGGTTGGTTTTACCGGAGGGTTCACCACCTTTTCGACCTTTTCCTATGAAACCTTGAAGCTGATAGAAGAAGGCAACCTGGTACAGGCGGGGGCTAATATTTTCTTGAATATTGTCCTTTGCCTGATTTTTGTCGCCACAGGTATGCTGTTAGGCCGTCAATTCCAGGGGTGATGTCTTTGACTTTTCTCCCGCTGTAAGGAACTTTTTTGCATGTTGAAAAAAATACTACATCTTTTTTCAAGTCCACCAACTTCGGAGAAACCACTTGAGCGTATTTCTTTGGCCGCGGCCGTTTTGCTGCTTGAACTGGCTTATGCTGACGGTGATTTTTCTGCCAACGAAAAACAGCTGGTAAGCCAGGTGCTGGAAGAACATTTTTCCTTGGATGATGATGCGCGTCAGGAATTGCTGGAACTGGCGCAAAAGGCACAGCGCCGCAGTGTAGATCTGCATCGTTACACCCGTTTGATCAACCACAATTTCAGTCAGACCGAAAAAGAGGCCCTGATTGAAGTCTTTTGGCAGATGACTTTTGCCGACGGTCAATTGGATGCCAGGGAAGAAGCCATCATGCGTCAATTGAGCAGCCTGATCGGCCTTTCCCATCGTCAGCTGATGGATGCCAAACTCAAAGTCCGGGGCGGGTGAGGGTAAATGATACCCTTTGCTTTGACGCATATTGTCGGTCGCGCCCAGCAGCTGCTGGCCGAAGTTCTTCGCCCGGGCGATATGGCTCTTGACCTGACAGCGGGTAATGGTTGTGATACACTCTTCCTTGTGCAACAGGTGGGTCAGTCTGGTTGCGTGCTTGCGTTTGATGTGCAGCAGCAGGCCCTTGATCAGTGCTTGAAACGTTTGTCTGATCATGGTATCTGGTGCCGTCAGTTGTTTGAGCCCCAGGCGTTGAGTCCGGGTGTGAGTCTGGTGCGAGACGATCACGCCGGAGTCAAAGCCTGGTGCCCTCTGGCTCCTAAGGCGATCATCGCCAACCTCGGTTTTTTACCCGGCGGCGACAAAGCTCTGGTGACCAGGGCCTCAAGTACGGTGAAGGCTTTAGTCTGCGCCGCGGAAATTCTTGCTCCGGGAGGACGTCTGACGGTAGTTGTTTATCCGGGCCATGCCGGCGGGGCGGAAGAGGCAGAAGCGGTGGAAACTTTTTTTGGTCGGCTCGACGCAAAAGGCTTTTCCGTCTTGTGCCTGACTCCTTGGAATCGTCAAAGTTCCCCTTATCTGCTGGCCGCAGAAAAGTTCACAACGGGTTAATGGAGTGACGCCGGTTATGGTGATACTGTTGGAAAAACTGGGGGATTACACCCTTTACTACTTGGAACAGGCTGGGCGCATGGGGCTTTTTCTTGCCCAGTGTCTGTGGCGGATACTAACGCCACCTTATCGAGTTTTACCGGTTGTTCGCCAAATAAATTTTATTGGCGCACGTTCGGTTTTCGTGATTTTTTTCACCGGACTTTTTACCGGGATGGTTCTGGCTCTCCAGGGCTACTACACCCTGCGCAAATTTGGTTCAGAGGGTTTGCTGGGTTCGGCTGTCGCTCTCAGCCTGATTCGTGAGCTGGGTCCGGTCACTGCGGCACTTATGGTGATAGGCAGAGCCGGTTCGGCGATGACTGCTGAAATCGGCATCATGCGTAATTCCGAACAGATCGACGCCCTTGAATGCATGGCGGTCGACCCTTATCGCTATTTGATGGTGCCGCGTTTTTGGGCTGCCATTCTGAGTGTCCCCTTATTGACCGCCATTTTTGATGTTGTCGGCATCCTTGGAGGCTATCTGGTGGGGGTTCAGATGCTGGGTGTCAGTGGCGGGATCTATTTCCAGGGGATGTATCAGAGCGTTGATTGGCACGATGTGCAAATGGGATTGGTTAAATCGCTGGTTTTTGGAGTGCTGATTGTGTGGATTTCGACCGCCAAAGGTTATTTTTTGCACTGGGAGCGCAGCGGCGGTTTCGGCGCTGAGGGTGTCAGTCGTACGACCACTAGTTCGGTGGTGCTCGCTTCAGTGACTGTGCTGATCTGGGACTATCTCATCAGTGGCATTATGTTATAGGTGGTAACTGTTTGAACGATAAGACCAATACGTCTGAATGCCCGGTAGTGATCGAGCTGGCCGGTGTTGCAAAATCTTTCAGTTCCCAGAAGGTGCTTGCCGATATTAACTTGCGGGTTTGTCAGGGGACGACCACGGTTATTGTTGGGGCCAGTGGCCAGGGGAAAAGTGTCATTTTAAAGCACATGTTGGGGTTGGTAAAACCAGACCATGGCAAGGTGTGGGTTTTGGGACAGGACATCAGTTCCGCCTCCACGAGGCAACTCAAAGAAATCCGCCGCGATTTTGGTGTGCTTTTCCAGAATGTGGCCCTGTTTGATTCGATGACAATTTTCGATAACGTTGCGCTGCCCTTGCGTGAGCGAACCAAACTTTCTCCCCCTGAGATTAGCCGGCGGGTTGTGGAATTGTTGCAGATGATGGATTTACCCGGTATTGATGAAAAATACCCAGCTCAGGTTTCCGGCGGCATGAAAAAAAGAGTCGGTCTGGCCCGTGCACTGGCGCTTAATCCCAAGATTGTTTTTTTTGACGAACCGACAACCGGGCTCGATGTCCATAAAAGTAATGAAATTTATCGACTTTTTTACGCCACCCAGGAAAAATTAGGTTATACCGCCGTCATTGTCAGTCATGATGTGCCTAAAATATTCAAACTTTCTGACCATGTTGCCCTGTTGGCCAATGGTGTCATTCAGGGACAGTTAACGCCTGAAGAGTTTCAGCGCTCTGAAAACCCATTGATTAGAGAATTTGTCGAAACGACCATGGGCCCCATTTATTCCAGTGAAAGAGAGGAAGTTGCGCTCTGATGAAAAGAATCAATCTTGAAATTGCGGTTGGCCTCTTCATGATCGTCGGTTTTCTGTGCTTTGCCTGGTTGTCGGTGCGCCTTGGTGATATCGGGCTCTTTGATAAACCAACCTATCAGGTCAGTGCACGTTTCGGCTCGGTTTCCGGCCTCAAATCGGGGGCGACAGTGAGTATCTCCGGGGTGCCGGTGGGCAAGGTTGATTCCATTCGACTCGATCCCGAACGCTATGAAGCGGTTGTCAGTCTCCTGATTCAGGAAGATGTTGTTTTGCAGGAAGACGCCATTGCTTCAATTCGTACCGCGGGGATTATCGGTGATCGTTATGTCAGTATAACGCCGGGAGGGATGGAGGAACTCATCACCGATGGTGGGATGATCGAAGAAACGGAATCGGCGATTAATCTCGAAGAATTGCTCAGTAAATACATATTCCAAAAATAATGGATTGCCCCATGCGCATGATTTTTCTTTCTTTTTTCGTGGCACTGCTCTTCGTCTGGAGCAGTGTGGCGGGGGCGGCACCGGACGACGGATCTTCTCCGGTTGCGGTTACCGATGATTTTGATCAGGCTTTTAATGATGATTTTGACGAGCCCGCGTTAATTCTTATCACCGACCCCTTGGAAATAGTGAATCGCGGCACCTTCTGGTTAAATGACAAACTTTACTTCTATGCTTTAAAACCCGTGGCGCGGGTCTGGCGCGTCGTCCCTCGGGATGGTCGCCAGGTAGTTAAAAATTTCTTTACCAACCTCAGCAGCCCCCTGCGCATTCTTAATGCCGGGCTTCAGCTCAAACCTGCGGGGGTTGGCCAGGCGTTGTCGCGTTTTTTGATTAATTCCACCTTCGGGATTGCCGGTTTATTCGATGTTGCCGGCAAGTGGGGCATAACGAAGGTGGATGAAGATTTTGGCCAGACCCTGGGACGCTACGGAGTTGGATCGGGTTTTTATTTGGTGCTGCCCTTGCTGGGGCCATCGAGCCTGCGCGACCTGGGAGGTGCTGTCGTTGACGACTTCGTTTTGCCGGGAAACTTAGTGGATCTTCGGCTCAGCCTGGCAGAACAGGTCGCCCTGCGCGGAGGCTTGGCCATTAATGACCTTTCTCTCGACCGGGACAGCTACGAAAAATTAAAACGAGACAGCCTCGATCCCTATCTTTTTTTACGTGCCAGTTATGCACAATATCGTACGGCCAAAATTCAGAAATAAGACGTTATTCATACGGGCATCGGCGGCAAGATGCCGACAAGGGAGTTTGTTATGCGCATTATCGGTAGTTTGCTGGTTCTTTTATTCTGTGCCTCTGTTGCTCTGGCTCAGCTGTCTCCACAGGAACAGATAAAAAAAATGGTTGACGATGTTCTTGTCATTTTGAACAGTTCGGCTGCGTTGGAAACCAAAAAACAACAAGTGAGTGGCATGGTTCAAAAATACCTCGGGATTCACGAGCTGGCTAAGCGAACACTGGGTATTTACTGGAAACAGGCACGTAAGGATGAGCTTGCTAAATTTGAGCAACTCTATATTCGTCTGTTGGAAAACACCTATTTGAATCGTATCGGAGACTATTCAGGCGGGCGCGTCGATTTTCTACAGGAGCGCATCAAAGACGACAAAGCCATTCTTGATACTCTGGTGGTGAACGATAAAATGGAAATTCCCGTGCAGTATAAAATGGTGCTGAAAGAGGGGGTCTGGGAAATTTACGACGTTAATATTGAAGGCGTTAGCCTGATTCGCAGTTATCGTTCAAGTTACAGTGAAATTGTTCGCAAGAACGGTTTTGACGGATTGTTTGCGCAGATGGAAAAGAAATTGTCCGAAGCCCAGTTAACGGATCAACCCTAATGGCCGAAAGTGTCGAAACCCTTTGTGCACGCCTTAAAAAAGATTTTCGTTTTTTTCATTATTTAAACGAAGAAGAGCGTCAGCTTGTGACCGACTATCTTGATTGCTGGGAGCTGCCCGCTGGAGCAATGTTGTGGCATGAGGGTGACCCCGGCGGTTTTGTCGCGTTTGTGGTCAGCGGTCGGGTCGAGGTCAAAAAGAGAACCGAGTTTGCTGACCACCATGTTATTGTCGGGATTTATTCTGAAGGTTCCGTCGTGGGGGAGTTTTGTCTCCTCTCTGACGAACCACGGGTGGTCTCAGCAACGGCCATGACCGATGTCTCGTTGTTGAAGCTCGAGATCCACCGGTTTGATGCTCTGTTACAACAGCATCCTGAGGCTGGGAGCAAATTACTGAAGGGGATGTTTTTGGCCGTTACTTTGCGCCTGAATCAGGCGTTTGAACGTCTTGCCGCAATTTTTTAATCCGGCATTTCAGCTCAGGGCGCGTTGCACCAGATAGTTTTTGATCTGCGCGACATCTGCCGGTAACACAGCCAGTTTTTTGTCGCGCTTTTCCAGGTCGACAAAAGCTGGGGGGCGCTGGGGAGAAATGCCGGTTGCTTCTTTGACCGCGGCGTCAAATTTAGCCGGGTGGGCAGTGGCAAGACAGATCAACGGGTAGTTTCGGTCTCCAACTTGCCGGCCGGCACAAACCCCGACGGCGGTGTGCGGGTCGAGGAGATAACCGGTTTTCTGGTAGAATTGACCAATTGTTTCAAGGGTTTTCTCATCGTTAACCGTTGCCGCGGAAAAAATGTGTTGCACCTGCTGTAATTCTGCCTCAGTTATCGGCAATTTACCGGTTTTCTTGAATTCCTCCATTGCGGTTTTGACCCGCACCGCATCCTGCTTGTAGAGATAGAAAAGATAACGTTCAAAGTTGCTGGCGACCTGAATGTCCATGGATGGGGACAGACTATGATGAACCTTTGCCGCTGAATAGTCGCCTTGATTCACAAAGCGGCTCAGGATATTGTTGCCGTTGGTTGCGAGAATCAGGCGATGAATGGGTAATCCCATGCGCATGGCAATGTAGCCGGCAAAAATATCACCGAAGTTGCCGGTCGGGACAGAAAACTCCACCTCTTGAGCGCCACTTGCCTGCTGCACCTTGAAACAGGCATAGAAGTAATAAACCACCTGAGCCAAGACCCGTGCCCAATTGATGGAATTGACGGCTCCAAGAGCATACTTTTGCTTGAAATCGAGATCACCGAAGATATCCTTGACCATCGCCTGGGCATCATCGAAAGTCCCTTCGACCGCAATGTTAAACACATTGGCATCGGTCACGGTCGTCATTTGCAATTCCTGAATCGGCGAGACTTTGCCCTTGGGATGCAAAATAAAAATATTGATGCCTTCTTTCCCGCGAACGCCATAGATAGCGGCGCTGCCGGTGTCGCCGCTGGTCGCTCCGATGATATTCATATGGGCATGGTTCTTTTTAAGCAGGTAGGCAAAAAGATTCCCTAGAAATTGCAGCGCAACATCTTTAAAGGCCAAGGTTGGGCCATGAAAGAGTTCGAGAATATACAACCCATCTTTCGCAACCACCGGGGTTACTTCGGGATGTTCAAAGCCGGCATAAGAGCGTTCGACCAATTCCTCAAGTTCGGCGGCGGGAATGTCGCCGATATAACGGGCGAGGATCTGGTACGCCAGCTGAGGATAAGCTAATTTGCTCAGGGCGCGGAGTTCTTCCGCCTTCAGCTTCGGAAGATACTCCGGCAGCAGCAGGCCGCCATCATCGGCGAGGCCCATCATCACGGCTTCTGAAAAGGCAATATCGTGAACCTGCCCACGGGTTGAACAGTATTTCATGACCACTCCTCGTTGCGGTGGTAAAACTGCCAGGTTTTTATGTGAGTGTCCGGCAGGGAATTCGCGCGCGATACTAGCAAAAAAGAGTTGAAAAAGGGAAGTAGTTTCACGCAAAACGCCCCGGAAGATCAGCCGCTGCTGCGTCCCGGGGCGTTGCTGATTGCAATTTTTGTCGAAATTACGAAAGTTTCTGAGCGTCAACCACCGCGACTGCCGCCATGTTGATAATGTCGGCGACATCATCGCCACGCTGCAAAACGTGAATCGGCTTTTTCATGCCCATCAGAATCGGACCGACGGCTTCGGTGTCACTCAGTTTGTTCAGCAGTTTGTAACTGATATTGCCCGATTGCAAATCAGGGAAGATGAAAACATTGGCATTCCCCTTGAGATTTGAAAAGGGATATTGTTTTTCGACCAGATCCGGATCAAGGGCAACATTGGCCTGAAGTTCGCCATCGATCATCAGTTCGGGTGCCATCTGCTTTACCAGTGCGGTTGCCTTTTGCACTTTACTGACCAGAGGGTGATTCGATGAACCAAAATTAGAAAACGATAGCATGGCAACCCGCGGCTCAATATCGAAACCACGGGCCACTTCAGCGGTCAGAATAGCGGTTTCGGCAAGTTCCTCAGCCGTGGGTTCGATGGTAACGGTGGTGTCGGCGAAGAAGGAGATATGCTTTTTGGAAACCATCATGTAGGCGCCGTGCACCTTGGAAAGGCCATCCTGTTTGCCGATAACTTCCAGGGCCGGACGAATGGTTTCCGGATAGTGATGATCGATACCCGACAGCAGGGCGTCAGCGTCACCCAGGTGAACCATCATGGCACCGAAATAATTACGGTCATTTTTCATCATGCGCTTCCCTTCAGCGCGGGTCACCCCTTTGCGCTGGCGCATGGCAAACATTTCGTCGATATACTCGCCACGCCGCTCAAAGGTTTTGGGATTAACGATGTCAATTTCACGGCTGAGTTCAATGCCTAAATCTACACATTTTGCGGCAATCTCGTCGGCGTCACCCACCAGAATGGGTTTGGCGATGCCTTCTTCAAAAAGGGTTTGAGCGGCGCGCAGAATTTTTTCTTCGTCGCCCTCGGGGAAAACCACGCGTTTGGGATTGGACTTAGCCTTGTTAATCAGGCTGCGCATGACCTCTTTGGATCGGCCTTGCAATGCTTCGAGATGCTCAACATACTTAGCCATGTCGGTAATCGGCTTGCGCGCCACGCCCGAGTCCATCGCCGCCTGGGCCACCGCCGGGGCAACGTGCAGCAGCACCCGTGGATCGAAGGGTTTGGGAATAATATACTCGCGACCAAACACACATTCTTCGCCACCGTAGGCGCGACGCACCGAATCGGGCACGTCAAGTTTAGCCAGATCGGCCAACGCCTTGACCGCCGCCGCTTTCATCTCTTCGTTGATCGCCCGGGCGCGCACGTCGAGGGCGCCGCGAAACAAAAATGGAAAGCAGAGCACGTTGTTGACCTGGTTGGGATAATCGCTGCGTCCGGTGCCGACAATCGCGTCAGGACGCACGGCTTTGGCCTCAGGTGGGGTGATTTCGGGGTCAGGGTTAGCCATGGCGAAGATGATGGGATCTTTGGCCATAGATGTCACCATCGCTTGCGTCAAGGCCCCCTTGGCGGAAACACCGAAGAAAATGTCGGCCCCCACAATCGCTTCGCTCAGGGTTCGAGCCGAGGTCTCGTTGGCCAGGCGGGCTTTGTAGTTATTCATACCCTCGGTGCGGCCCTTGTAAATCACGCCTTTGGTGTCGCACAAAATCAGGTTTTCGAGTTTAATTCCCAGGGTCAGGGCCAGGTTGGCACAGGCAATCCCGGCGGCACCGGCACCGTTGACGACCATTTTGGCAGAATCAAATGACTTGCCCACCAACTCCAGCGCGTTTTTCATACCGGCTGCGGCAATGATCGCAGTGCCGTGCTGATCGTCATGAAACACCGGTATGTCCATGATTTTCTTGAGTTCTTCTTCAATATAAAAACATTCCGGACCCTTGATATCCTCAAGGTTGATGCCGCCAAAGGTTGGCTCCAGCAGTTTAACCGTGCGAATAATTTCGTCACTGTCCTGGGTGTTGAGTTCGATATCGAACACATCGACATCGGCAAAACTTTTAAAGAGAACCCCTTTGCCCTCCATGACCGGTTTGCCCGCCAGCGCACCGATATTGCCCAAGCCCAGAACCGCGGTTCCATTACTGACGACTGCGACCAGATTGCCCTTGGCCGTGTATTCATAAGCATCTGCTGGATTTTTTTCAATTTCAAGGCAGGGTTCTGCAACCCCGGGGCTGTAGGCCAGGGCCAGATCACGACTGCTGGCACAAGGTTTGGTCGTAATGACTTCAATTTTTCCTTTACGGCCTGAGCTGTGGTATTCAAGTGCGGCGCTTTTTTTCGACATGGATCGTTTACCTCCCATAGAATAGTTGTCCAGCGCGTTTGTTCCGCCCGGATTCTGTGCTGCGTACGTGCATAGATTAAGGGCAGAGTTCACTTCGGAACCCTGCCCAGGCTAAATGCTTAGTCGGGCTAAAAAATTATAGTTTCACTAAAAAAATGTCAAGTTTATTCTGTTGAGATAAAACGCAGTTAGTCTAGCACGCAAAGCCGATGCCAAGTGGATTTATTTGCCACAACCCGCAAGATTATGCACGGAATCAAAGCAAAACAGAGCTCCGCCGCATCCAAAAATATGATTCAAACGGTAAAAATACACACATTTTGGCTGAAATTAGCCATGGGGGAGTATTTTTAAAGGAGATTTTCCCCCAAGAGGTATAAACTTTTTATGACTCAAAAAATAATGTTGGGGGTTTTGTCCGACACGCATCTGGTAAAAACTTCTACGGCAATCTCGCTATCTCAAGCGCTGTTGCGCGGCCCCTTTCGGGAGGTAGCAGCGCTATTTCACGCCGGAGATATTATTGATGACGCCCTGGATGGCTGTTTTGGTGACATCCCCTTTTACCCGGTGCGGGGGAATATGGACACCTCCAACTCTCATCGGCCCTTTAAAAGGCTGGTGACGATTGAGCGCTGGCGGATTGGGTTGATCCACGGCTGGGGGCGTCCGCACGAAGTTGTCGAGAATGTTTTGCAGGAATTTGCCAACGAAAACCTGGATGTGCTCATTTTTGGCCACAGCCATACCCCCTGTGTCTCACGGGTGGGTAAAACTTTGTTATTTAACCCCGGCAGTGCGACCGATCATCGGGGCCGCGCCCGTTTGTGCAGTGTCGGTTTGCTTGAGCTGGGCGATGACATAAGCGCCCTACATATTTATCTGCCCGGCGCTTCTGTCTGAATGTCGTATCTCTTCAGCTCCGTTGTCGCAGAGCCGAGACCCCATTCCACTGGCCGCATGAATCCAGGGCGGCCTCGGTCGCTGCATGGTGAATAGTTACCGAATTCACTTTGATTGAGCCGACAACCGGCAGTTTTCAGGATGTGTCTCTTTTACATTTTCAGCTTTTGAGGAGGTTCTTTTGTCACACTACAATCTCTGGTCTGCCCGGGGGGCAATCAAGGCACCACGCCGCTGTGGTGCCGAGGTACGCGAACTATTGCTGAACGCACAAATTCTGCCCGAAGTGCATCTTTTCCCACGTTCGGACGGGCCGGGCTCTTCACAGGATCTGCCGCAGTTTGCAGCTATGGGGCACCGGCTGCCGGTCTCGACCCCGAACTTTACTGACCCTGATTGGGCTTGGTCAAAGGGGTGTTTGCGCACACCGGGCGCCTGTATCGATGGTGAGCCGATTGTCTTTCGTGCTCTGCCCGCCGAGGATCCGCAGGCCACGGAATATTTTGCCCCCGATTTTCATGCGGGCCCCCTGGTCGCCCATGAACCCCTTCCCGGACGGACGGAATTTTTTGTCAATAATATTCTGCAACAGTTCGGTTTATCCGGCGTGCGGATCGAAGCTTTACCCATGCCCGCCCTCTATCGTGGCACCGGGCTGGGTGGATCAAATCTGGCGCATCTGGCCGCTTTGCTGCTGGGTTCGGCCTTGTCGGGTCTCGATTTGACCCGCGGGCAGTTGTACATAACCGCAACCCAACTGGAAAATTATTTTGGCGTCAACGCGCAGACTCCCGAACATATCAGTTACGGGGTCAGCCTCACCGGTGGACAAGAAGCCCTCGCTGCCTTACAAGGCGGGTTCTGTGACAACGTTCATTTGCCCTGGTTTAACGGGCCATTTTCGGTGATCAGTCGTCCCTTATTGACGGAAGAGCATTATGCAGAAGCCGCACGTCACCTGTTGCTGGTGAATGTCGGTCGGCGGCGGGGCAGGGGGGTCACAAGTTCGAAAATCAACAATGTCTGGATGTCACGCTGGGCCGACACTGCGGGGGCGGCATTGCACGGCGCCAAACCCCTGCTAGCTTACACCGCGGCCGAAACCTTGCGTCAACGCGACTGGGGCGGCTATTGTGCGGCGATTGCGGAATATCGTCAGTTGCGTCGTTTACTCTGTGCCGATTATGTCAGCGGGCAGGAAGAGCTGGCGGCCCTTTGTCGTGAAGCGGGGGCCGAATACTTCCCGCTGGGCGCCGGAACCGGAACCTGTCTGGTGGCTAGTGAACAGCCTGCGGTTATCGCCGAGTTTTCACAGCATTTTGCGCAGAGTGCCGACCCCCAATCAGCGCGTACGGCGATTCCCTTTAAAATTCGTTCCCAGGGGGTCAGATATCTGGGTTTTGTTGAAAATGGATTAGCTCTGCCTTCGAAGAGGGCAGAGCTATGAAATTTTGAGTCGTTTCATTTTTTCGACCAGAGTGGTGCGATTGATGCCGAGAAGTTCGGCGGCACGTGCCTTTACGCCGTGAGATCGTCCCAGAGCCTGGAGAATCAGCTGTTGCTCAATTTCGGCAATCAACGCAGGCATATTGGTGCCGGATTCGGGCAGTTGAGTGCTGGGTACCAGCGAAGCAGATTCGACCTCGGCGATGTACGACGGCAGGTCGGCGAGAGTTATGGTTTCACCCTCAGCGAGGGCGACGGTTCTTTCAATGACATTTTCCATTTCGCGGACATTGCCGGGCCAGACGTAAGATTCAATCGCCTGCAAGGCTTCACGACTGATGGGCATCAGCGGACGATTCATGGTACGACAGATGGCTTCCAGAAAATGCCGAACCAGCAGGGGGATGTCACCACGGCGCTCGCTCAGGGGGGGCAGGGTGATGGGGATAACATTCAGACGGTAATAAAGGTCCTCGCGAAATTCCCCTTTTTTGACCGCCGCGGCCAGGTCAACATTGGTTGCCGAAATCAGGCGGACATTCAGGCGAATTCTCCGACTCGACCCCACCCGTTCAAATTCATATTCTTGCAAAACGCGCAATAATTTCATTTGCAATTGCAGGGGCATGTTGCCAATTTCATCAAGAAAAATTGTGCCCCCATTGGCAACTTCAAACTTGCCGGGCTTGTCGGCGTTGGCGCTGGTGAAGGCACCCCGCACATGACCAAAAAGTTCAGATTCAAGCAGATCGGCAGGGATTGCACCACAGTTGATGGCCACAAAGGGTTTTTCGCGCCGGTGGCTGTTGTAATGAATCGCTTTGGCGACCAGCTCTTTGCCGGTTCCTGAGGCACCTAGAATCAAAATCGTTGAATCCGTGGCGGCAACCTTCTCCATGCGCGAAAAGACTTTCTGCATGGGTTCGCTGACCCCGATAATCTTATCGAAGCGATACCGGCCATGAAGCTGTTGCCGCAGGTAGATGTTTTCGGCAATCAGCTGGCTTTTTTCCAACGCCTTGGCGACCTGAAGCTTAAGTTTTTCAAAGTTGAACGGCTTGGTGATATAATCGAATGCCCCTTCTTTCATGGCTTCGACGGCGGTTTCCGCTGAAGCGTTTCCCGTGATCAAAATAAAACAGGTGCGTGGCGATGTTTCTTTGACCCGTTTTAAAATATCGATACCACTGATGCCAGGCAGAAAGAGATCACTGATAATCAGATCATAGGGCTGGTCTTGCAGCAATTCGAGGGCGGCCTCGCCACTATGAACCGCACTGATACGATAACCCGTCTGACGCAGCAGGGTTGTCAGCGCCAGACAATTATCTTTTTCGTCATCTACCAGTAAAATTTGGTTTAGCTGGGACATATCTCGCTCGCGTCAGATGTTTGACGCGAACCTAGCATATTATCGTCACGCTGACAACTTCAAATACATCTTGTTTTTCAGACGCTTACCTGATAGTTTGGCCTATAGCATAAATATTTTTCGGGAGCTGTCGCATGCAGCCACTGAGTCCACCCACAAAAAACCCTCTTGCCCTGATGACGGGTTCCGTCGCCGAACCTGGCGAAGCCCGACCTTACCCGTCTCAGCTTGATCCCACTGCCTCCCCAGCGGATGCGTCATCGCCGACCGCAAAAGATGTCGTTGCCGCCGCGGATAACACGGCGAAATCACAGTTCTTCAATCCAAAAAATTCACTGGATGCGGTGCAACTCAGTCGCGAAGCGCGCGAGTTGGCCAAGCTGGCTGAACGGGATCGTACCGTCAGAACCCACGAAGCAGCTCATGCCGCGGTTGGTGGCCCTTACGCAGGTTCACCCACATTGACTTACACCTCTGGCCCCGACGGGCGTTCTTATGCGGTTGGGGGCGAGGTGGCGATTGATATGTCGCCCGTAGCGGGTGATCCTCAGGCAACCCTAGAAAAGGCCCAGACCGTTCGGGCCGCGGCCTTGGCTCCCGCTCAACCTTCAGCACAAGACATGCGGGTCGCGGCCCGCGCAATGCAAATGGCCGCCAGGGCTTATGCTGAACTCTCAGCCCCATCGCAGAAGACCTCAAGCTTCACGCCACCCGATAGGACTCCCGCTCCTGCTTCAATTCAAGATTCCCCCCCGCAAACAGACGCAACCGGCGCGTCACCTGGGCCGGATGCTGTGTCCCCTGCTGCGAGGCCAGTCCAGTCCCACGCCAGTCTTTCTCTGCATTTATAGTTCGACCCCGCAGCAGACACGGTTCTAGCAAAAAATAATCAGGGAAACTCTGGCTCTGTGCAAGAGGCAGAGTTTCATCCGAGGTGGAGCAAAATTGTCTCAGGAGCAGATTGGTGCTCAGCGGCAAAAACAAACAATAAATGGTAGTTTTTGCTCGACTTGTTAAACTGCCGGAATCACACCAAAGTCGGCTTTTTCTGTTCTTTTTTGAATCTGTATCTAAAGCTAAAGACAAGTCTAGAACAGCATTTTAGCTTGACTTTCCCGAGAAATTTCGTTTTTATCACCCAGGAGAAGTATTCTAACTATCGAAAATAATTCAAAATATTTTATTTATAATGAATTTTTTTAGTCAGCCCAAAAAGCTAGGCATCCGCCTGACCTTGGGTCATTTGCCAGGAGATTTCCATGTCTGTAACAAAGTTTAAGAGAATTATGGCCGCCAACCGTGGTGAAATTGCCATCCGCATATTTCGCGCCTGCACCGAACTGGGGATTGGCACGATTGCCATCTATTCGGAACAGGATCGGCTCTCTCTGCACCGCTACAAGGCTGACGAGGCCTACCTGGTCGGCAAAGGAAAGGGTCCGATCGACGCCTATCTCGATTATGCGGAAATTGTCGATCTGGCGCGGCGTAAAGAGGTGGATGCGATTCATCCCGGCTACGGTTTTTTGGCGGAAAATGCCGATTTTGCGGAAGCCTGTGAGCGCGCCGGCATCGCTTTTATCGGCCCGACGGCTCAGGTTATGCGCAGTTTGGGCGACAAGGTTGCCGGACGCGAGGTTGCCGGTCTGGCCAAAGTTCCTCTGGTTCCAGGCACTTTGAAACCCGTAGAGTCTGAAGAAGAGGCGCTGCTTTTTGCCCGTGACGCCGGTTATCCCATCATCATCAAGGCCTCGGCCGGGGGTGGCGGACGCGGCATGCGCGTGGTGCGTAACCAGGGCGAACTCAAAGAAGGCTTGCGTTCGGCGGCCAGCGAGGCGGCGTCTTCTTTTGGTAATGCCGCCATTTTCCTGGAAAAGTACATAGAGCGCCCTAAACATATCGAAGTTCAATTGCTTGGCGACAATTACGGCAATCTGGTGCATTTCTACGAACGCGATTGTTCGATTCAGCGTCGTCACCAAAAGGTGATTGAGGTTGCCCCCGCCTTGTCTCTCACCAAAAAGCAGCGCAGCCAGGTATGTGATTACGCTCTCGCCATTGGTCATGCGGTCAAATACAGCAACGCTGGTACGGTTGAGTTTTTGATGGATAGTGACGGCAAATTTTATTTCATTGAAGTGAATCCGCGCATTCAGGTCGAACATACGGTTACTGAGCTGGTGACTATGCGGAATCTGGTGCAGGCGCAAATTCTGGTGGCTGCCGGGCATAAACTGGCAGACCCCGAAATCGGCATCAAACGTCAGAGCGATGTCGAATTACGTGGCGCTTCGATTCAGTGCCGGGTGACCACCGAAGATCCCAATAACAATTTCGCCCCGGATTTCGGCAAGCTTAAGGTCTATCGCAGTGCCGCCGGACTGGGTGTCCGTCTGGATGCGGGCAGCGCTTATGCGGGGGCGGAAATTACCCCGCATTACGATTCGCTGCTGGTCAAGGTTTCGACCTATGGTCGCGATCTATTGCAGGCCTCGCGCACCATGAATCGTGCGCTGCAGGAATTTCGCGTCCGGGGGGTAAAAACCAATATCGGTTTTCTGGAAAATGTCATTACGCATCCTGATTTTCTGGCCAGCCGGTGTGATACGTCTTTTCTTGAAGATCATCCCGAAGTCTTCAAATTGCCCATCAAGCAGGATCGCGCGAATAAAATCTTGTCGTGGATCGGCCATACCAGCGTTAATGGTTATGCCGGTATTGCCCCGGCCAAGCGCCTGCATTACCGCAATTTGCGCACGGCTGAAACCCCACTGATTCAGGCCGGTTCCCAGTTGCCACGCGGCACCCGGGATATTCTGCGTGAAAAAGGGCCGGAAGGTCTGGCGCATTGGGCACGTAAAAATAAACAGCTGCTGGTAACCGACACCACCATGCGGGATGCCCATCAGTCCCTGATGGCAACCCGTTTTCGCACCACAGATCTTGAGCGGATTGCCGCAGCGACGGCGCATTTGGGTGGCAGTCTGTTTTCCCTGGAAATGTGGGGTGGTGCAACCTTTGATGTAGCGATGCGTTTTCTGTTTGAAGATCCCTGGGAGCGCCTCGATCGTCTGCGTGCCAAAATACCGAACATTTGTTTTCAAATGCTGCTGCGTGGCTCCAATGCCGTCGGCTACACCAACTATGCTGATAATGTGGTGCGAGAATTTGTTAAACAGGCGGCCAGCAGCGGGATCGACATTTTCAGGGTCTTTGATTCGCTTAACTGGACCCAGGGAATGCAGGTCGCGATGGATGCCGTGCGCCAGGAGGGTGCGGTCTGTGAGGCCTCCATCTGCTATACCGGCGATATTCTTGATGCCAAACGCGACAAATACCCCCTGGAATATTATGTCGGCATGGCCAAAGAGCTGGAAAAGATGGGGGCACATATTCTGGCGATTAAAGACATGGCCGGACTGCTTAAACCCTTTGCGGCGGAAAAGCTGGTGAAGGCGTTGAAAAATGAAATTGGACTCCCCGTGCATCTCCACACCCACGACACCTCCAGCAACGGTGGCGCCATGTTGTTAACCGCAGCGCAGGCCGGGGTTGACATTGTTGACGCCGCCCTTTCGTCGGTGTCGGGATTAACCGCACAACCCAATATGAACGCCCTGCTTTCGGCTCTGGAGGGCAGCATCTGGGATCCGCAGCTTGAAATGCAGGGTCTGCAAAAGCTGGCCAATTACTGGGAAACGGTGCGCACCTATTATGCCCCCTTTGAGTCGGAACTGCGCAGCGGCACCGCCCAGGTTTATGAACACGAAATTCCCGGCGGTCAGTATTCCAATTATAAGCCGCAGGTCGAAGGGCTGGGATTGGGGCATCGGTGGGAAGAATGCAAGCAGATGTACCGCAAGGTCAACGATATGTTCG
>Ga0210015_1000736_pt1 | contig 33740 bp, 29 predicted proteins | sample CryGeymeta201522_FD_185471 | JGI IMG/M metagenome (GOLD analysis project Ga0210015, IMG submission 185471) | Groundwater microbial communities from Crystal Geyser aquifers in Utah, USA - Crystal Geyser metaG 2015-22 (SPAdes) (version 2) | ecosystem: Environmental > Aquatic > Deep subsurface >...
CTCAAAGTATAGATTCGACATCTGAGCTGGGAATTCCTATTCTTTTGTCCTAAATATTTGATTTAATTTGCCCTGAGTTTTTCAGGGGTAACTAAGTAGGGAAATACACTTTACGAAGAGCTGTCCCGCCTTTAAAAACAAAGGCTTGAGACAAGATACCATCGGCGTAAATGCCGCTTAAGAACCAGGAAATCACGTAATCGCGCTCGATTGTGTTCGGATCAACCTTAAGTTCCCTGGCAACTTTCATAATTTCTTGTTTTGTGATCATTTGCTACCCTTTTTACTTATTAAGTTAGGTTCTAAAACGTTTATGATTAAGTGCCACCTTGCATTATACTGACCTTGCTTGGGTTGGGTGGGATCGAGTAAGCTATACCCCTTTGATATGCTCTTTTGCCAATCATCTAACCATGTCTCGACTGGTAACTCTAAACTCTCAGCCAAGAATCCAAGCCGCTTAAATACAGTTGCATTACCGATTTGCCGTGCATATGATGACAACTTGCTAAAATCAATGCCATCCTTAAATCCTTCAGATAAGCCCTTAGCTGCCTCAACTATGCCGCCGCAAAGCCTTGGACGGTCAAGACAATCAATTATCGTCTTTTCCTTATCAGTAATTTGCACTGGTTTGTTATCTTGCCACACAATTGCCAAGCCAAAGAACTTCTTTGGGGACAAGAAAACTAGCCTATACGGGACATCAAGGATCGCTTGAGAGGTTGAAGTTTCCCTTTTGGGTGCGCTTACAAAAACGGTCCTTGGTATCTGCTCGGTGTAACCATAATAATTAAGAGCCGACCAATAGGAAATCGCATATTCTGCATACTGTATTTTAAAATTAGGGTTACTGACATGAGCCCTTGCTGGTACGGTTGAAGACCCTGACACACTGGCAGATGCCAACACAAAAGAATCCTCACTCCACATATCTGGCGATTCTGCTTCAAGTGGAACCATGAGGTACTTACCACCCTTTAGACGAATTAACCATCCAGACCGCACAAGCCTGCTTAAAAGCTGCCTCAAGGCATCATAGCTCTTTTCAGGAAGAACATATTGTGCGTCTTCCACAGTAAAGGTAGTTTTATTTATCGCGCTTAGTTTAGAGAGTAACTTTGATCCTGATTTTCCTAACGTCCTAATTTCGTTCATTATGATAATTCCTTCATAATTTGTATCGTTATATGTCACATATTATGAACATTTTATTATTGTCGTCAAGAGTTTTGTTTGTTTTACTACTTCTTGGATCTAATTGGATTAAATTTGCGAGGATCTACGGCCAAAAAAGCCTATTCTAATTTTAGGTGTCATATTAGAATGGTAGAGCTTGCTATTCTAATTCATGCCGGGTTTTTGGAATAAATCAAGTGTGCGTATTCCGACGATTTCGGCCACCGATTCCGATTTATTCCGGCCACTTTCGGAGCAAAGCGACGCTGTCTGTTTCAATGATTTACTAGTGGCCGGAATCAGTCAAGGGCACGTCTAATTTTCGCATGGATCCTCCCTTCAAATTGATCTTGTACGAGTTGTGAACGATGCGATCTAAGACAAGCGTCGGCAATGGTTGGGCTTGCCACCACATCGTGCCATTTATCAACCGGTACCTGGCTTGCCATTATCGTTGATCTAACTTTGTACCGATCCTCGATTACCTCCAACATATCTCTTCTTTCCGAATCCGAAAGAGTGTTTAGCCCCCAGTCGTCGATTACCAGAAGATCCGTTTTGGCCAGTTTGTTAAGTAATTTTACAAAAGATCCATCGGCTCTTGCCATCTTTAGTTCGTTTAGAAGCCTCGGGGTACGATAATAGATGGCGCAGTATCCCTGCCTGCAAGCGGCATTTCCCAGAGCACAGGCGATGTAGGTCTTACCCACCCCGGTTGGACCGACAATTATTGTATTGTAGTGTTTTTCTATCCAGGCGCAATTTGCCAAAGAGAGAATAAATCCTTTATCGAGTCCGCGCTTTGCCCTAAAGTCGATGTCTTCAATGTGACCAGGTCAACTTGCCTGATTACAGGGTTAAGCAGCTGACAGAGCTATTTCAAGAAGAGATCATCGATAGACAAAGCAAACATGCTCACGAGAAGCAATTCATCATGGATAAACTAAATAAGCTCAATAACAAACGGACTAAGCTACTCGAACGCCTACTGTGCAGAGGCGATATCCCTAAAGCTCCTTAGCGCTGAGCAACAGAAAATTGACGACGAAGAAGCAACACTTGAAACCAGGCTTGAAATCCTTAAAACCGGTCTGGATCAATTTGAGCTGGTGCTGAATAAAGCTATTATGATGGCGAGCTCTTGTTACCTTGCATACATGAAAGCAAATCCTATCAAGAGAAGACAACTAAACCAGGCATTCTTTAAGAGTATTTCCATAAAAGAAAAGAAGATCGAAGAAGTCGTTTATACCGACCTTTTCGATCTCCTCTTCCGTTCGAGTTCGAATAAGAACTCATTGGTAGCGGGGACAGGATTTGAACCTGTGACCTTCGGGTTATGAGCCCGACGAGCTACCGGACTGCTCCACCCCGCGTCGTTATGGCCGATTACCGGCAGATATGATGATAACACACATTTTTCCTCATTGCAAAACCAGAAAAGCCGTACTATACTGGGTTACTGAAGTGTCTTTTTGAAACGCTGGTAATCGCCAGCTCGGTATGGTAAAATATGCCTAAATAAACTTACCAGGAGGACTAATTGTATCGCCACAAGGCTGAACGCGTAATTCTCGCAGTCTTGATGCTGTTTTTTCTAGCACAACCAGTTTTCGCACTACCACTACCAGGCCAAACTGCCACGACACCGACAACCGATAATACAGCATTCACACAGAACCAGCAACAAAATACTGAAACAACAGCGACAACGACGTCCGGTGGCGCTACACCGGGGCTCGAACAGGCACTGGCTGATGCCGAAATGGCCGTCAGACAGGAGCAGGCTGAGAAAATTAAAACAGAACTCGATAGACTCGGTGATGAACTTGAGCGCTTAAACACGGACTACTTTGCCGAAAGCGCCAAGCTTGCAGCTATTGAACAGAGCCTCAACGAGACGCGAGAGCGCCTCCGCTGGTTTGAGGCCGAGCTTGAGGCGCAGCGCCAGGTACTCAACGACCGCCTCTCTAATATCTACAAGTATGGCGACGTCGAGCCAATCGACGCCATTATTAATAACTCCAGTTTCTCAGAACTCTTTACGCGTCTCAGCATGCTTATGAAGATCAGCGAGCAGGATGCGCAACTCTTGGATAAGCTCCACGATCAGAAAGAAAAGGTCGAGTCCGCAAAGAACGCGCTCGACCAGCTCTATGCACAGCAAAAAGAGATAACCGCAGAACTCGAAGGGCGGAAAAAAACCATCGAGGCCAAGATGAAGGAAGAATCCGACCTTCTGGCAAGTATCGATGTACAGACCAAACAGATCCTGCAGCAGGACGAGCAGAAGCAGCAGGAAGAGCAGATCAGTATCGTTAAGGCCCTGACGACTACACCGCAGTCGGTCGCCAGTAAAATCTCAGTGCAGCCGGGGACCATCGCGTTCGAGGCTCTGCAGTACCTGGGCGTACCCTACGTCTGGGGTGGCGAGGACCCCAAGATCGGCCTGGATTGTTCGGGTCTGGTTAAGGTTGTCTTCAAAAAATTCGGCGTCGACCTCCCCCATTATGCACGCTCACAAGCCGACCTCGGCGCAGCCGTGAGCTATGATGAGCTGCAGTCGGGCGATGTGGTCTTCTTCGGTCATCCGATCCACCACGTAGGTATTTACCTTGGCGAAGGTTACTTCATCCACGCACCGAAGCGCAACGACGTGGTCAAGATCAGCAAGCTGGCCGACCGCCACGACCATGCGGGTGCAAGGCGCATCATCAGCATCGTTCCGTCAGCCCAGTAACCGTATAGTCGCTTCTCTCCCAATTTGTTATGCACCGTTAATTCGTATTCCGCATAAACCCTTTCAGTATGATAGTATTGAATCCTTACGAGCGCTCTACCACCAACCACCCCAGGCACATAGGATGTACTACCTATCACTTAAGAAACGTGCTTAAATAGAAGCAGTTTTGGGAATTCAAGAATCATCCCTAACAAAAAAGCAAGAAATTAAGATACGAGGAGGATGAATGAAGGAGTTAACCTCGCTTGCCCTCGATGTCGCAAAAACATTCGGGGCTACCTATGCGGATATTAGAATTATTGAAGAACAAAGCGAGTCGATCACGATAAAAAAAGGCCGCGTTGAAGAGATTTCGGCCTCGACCAACTACGGGTTCGGGGTGCGGGTGCTGGCAAACGGCGCGTGGGGATTCGCCGGGAGTTTCCTGGTCGAGAAGCCGGAGGTCGAGCGGATCGCCCGTCTGGCGGTGGAAATCGCCAAGGCCAGTGCTATCCTGGCAAAGCAAAGCGTTGGGCTGTCGCCAGCACCGATCATCCAAGATAGCTACAAATCGGATGTCGAAATCGATCCCTTCGCCGTCTCTCTTGAGGACAAGCTCGCGCTTTTAAGCGAAGCCGAGGAAATTGTGCGAAAAACACAGGGGGTTACGATTTCTTCAGCCTCCATGAACATATCCAAAGAGAAAAAGATCTTTGCTAACCTTGAGGGCAGCTACATCGAGCAGGAGATCACCGAGTCGGGCGCCGTGCTTGATGCGGTTGCGATTAAGGGCAGCGATATCCAGGAGCGCTCGTATCCCAATTCGCATGGGGGCGATGTATCCACCGCCGGGTATGAGTTTATCCAGGGGATGCTGCTCAAAGATAATGCCTCCAGAATTGCCGAGGAGGCGGTTCAGCTCCTCTCGGCTAAACCATGCCCAAGCGGTGAGCTTACGGTTATTTTAAACGGTGATCAGCTTGCACTGCAGGTGCACGAGTCCTGCGGTCATCCGGTCGAGCTTGATAGGGTACTCGGAATGGAAGCGAGCTTTGCCGGAACGAGTTTTTTAACGCTGGATAAACTCAATAAGTTCCAGTACGGCTCCCCTGTTGTCAACATCAACTCGGATGCGACGATACCCCGGGCGCTCGGCACCTTCGGCTATGACGACGAGGGGGTTCCGGCACAGCGCTTTGATATCATAAAAAACGGGGTGTTTGCGGGCTACCTGACGTCGCGCGAGACGGCACCGGTCCTGAGACAAGCCAGCAACGGTTGCATGCGGGCCGACGGTTGGGGCAGGCTCCCTCTAATCCGCATGACCAATGTCAACCTGCTTCCCGGCAACTCATCCCTTGAGGGGATGATCGAGGGCGTTAAAGACGGGCTCTTCCTTTCGACCAATAGAAGCTGGAGCATTGATGATAAGCGTCTTAACTTCCAATTTGCGACCCAGATAGGTTGGGAGATCAAAAACGGCAAGCTGGGGGCCATGATTAAGAACCCCAACTACACCGGTATTACCCCCGAGTTTTGGAACTCATGCGATGCCATTGCGGGAAAGGATGAATGGCGCGTCTGGGGGCTTGCTAATTGCGGCAAGGGCGAGCCGATGCAGGTTGCGCATGTGGCGCACGGGGCGGCCCCGGCCAGATTTAGAAACGTTAAGGTGGGTGTTGGCAGATGATAGATAAACAGCGCATTCAAGATGCTTTAAAGACGGCGATAGACTACTCGACCGCAGACCAGCTCGAGGTACTTGCAAGCGGTCGCAGCATGGCCCTCACCCGCTTTTCAAATAACAGTATCCATCAGAATGTGGCCCAAACTAACGTGAGCATCTCCATCAGGGCGGTCATCGATAAGAGGCAAGGATATGCTTCCACCAACCGTCTCGACGAGAGTTCGATAAAAGAGATGGTCGACAAAGCGATAGAGATCGCAAAGCACAGGCCGCCGGACCCTGATTTTGTCTCTCTTCCGGAACCAAAGCCCACCATCCAGCGTGACCTCGTATCGAAATTGACCGTGGACTACTCACCGAACGACCGGGCATCGGATATAGGTAGGCTTGTCGGTGTGGTCGAGCCGAACAACTTGACCGCTGCCGGAGCGTATTCTACCGGGTACAGTACCGTTGGGGTGGCAAATACGCTTGGGGTGAATGCGGTTGAAACGATAAGTGAAGCCGAACTGCGGGCGGTCGTAATGTCCGGCACTAGTTCGGGCTATGCCAGCGCGACGGCGACCAGCGTCAATAACATCGATGTCGGCGCGCTTGCCGAGGCGGCAAAGAGCAAGGCGCTGGCAGGGCAAAACCCGATCGACCTTGAGCCGGGCACCTACACGGTCATCCTCGAGCCTGATGCGGTTGCGGATATGGTGTCATTTATGGCCTTCGCGGGCTTTGGGGCGCTTTCTGTACAGGAAGGGCGCAGCTTTATGAAGGATAAATTGGGTCAGAAGATCATGAGTCCGAATGTCTCGATCTGGGACGACGCGCTTGATCCCAACACCATCGGGCTTACCTTCGATTTCGAGGGTGTGCCCAAGCAGAAGGTGGTCTTTATCGACAACGGCGTGGCTAATGCGATCTGCTATGACAGCTATACCGCGAACAAGGAAGGAAAACAGTCCACGGGGCACGCGCTTCCGGCGCCTAACACTTATGGGCCGCTGCCGCTTAACCTTATCATGGCACCCGGGACGCACACCTTAGATGAGATGGTGAAAAGCTGCGAGCGGGCCATACTGGTCAGCCGGTTTCATTATACCAACCTCGAGGACCCGATAAAGACAACGCTTACCGGCATGACGCGGGACGGCACGTTTTTAATCGAAAACGGGGAGATTATAAAACCCATTAAGAATCTACGGTTCACGCAAAGCATCGTCAAGGCGCTTTTTGACGTGGATATGGTTTCTGAAGCCCGGCTGCTTAAAGAAGCGATTCTTGGGGCCGCGTACGTACCGTGGCTAAAAATCGGAGCGTTTAACTTTACCGGAGCGACGCAGTTTTAAGATGCGGCCTGCTTGCCTTTTAAAATAGACCCGGATAAGTAACTGGAGGGGCGCCATTACTTATCCGGAATCTATCATCAGAATAGCAGAACAGCACTGCTTATTGCAAGTATTATTGCTAATTGCCTTATATGGTATGTGTCTATAACTCCTGTTTATAGACTGTATACGTATAGCCTAGGGGGTATATTATTAAGATTGCGTTATCCCACCTACCTACCGCCCGCTAAACGCTATCGGCCGATACGTCGCATAAGCATCGAGCGCGAGTTCGCTTAAAGCCCAGGCACACCATGAAACTACTTTGGGCACTCAACCGTACACGCATAAACCGGTCCCCAGGATAAGAATATTTATTTTAAAGCTTACCTGACAATAGGTAATTGCATATCGCTACCTCGGGAAAGGTGTCTACTTAAGGGGAGTCTATGGCAATAAGCTGGAAAATTATGGCTAGACATTTAAGTGATCTTCAGTCAAAATCTAGGACTTAGGGTAATAAAAAAGAAGGGAGTTGGTAGATAAGAGCCGATTTACAACAAATATATAGCGCTTACATGTGTTTCCAAGAACACATATTGTTAAGATTGATCAATGCCAAGTTAGCTTTTTATATATGCAACAATCATCGCAGCACAGGTCCCAGATTATATAAACAAGAACCCCTTAATCCACAGATTACTTCATTTAATCCAGTACTAAAAAACCTATTTAAGACATGCAGTTTAATCTCGATTAAAATTTTCCGACCACCCGGCCGATAATAGCGCTGCAAAACATTGCGGTTGCGGCTTTATTTAATCTCGAAAGGAAGTGATGTTTTGAGTTTGCGAAGAATTATGTTACTTTTGCCAGTGTTCGTAGTGCTGTTTGCACTTTTAAATATTCCTTTGTCGGAGGCATCGCAAACAAGCGTATATCATAAAGACATCCAGGGAATACAAGATCAGATAATTAAGATGAAAGCCGATCTAAATGTCGCTATCGTCAACCACCACCACGCCAGCTCCGAATTTCAGTCTGTAGACTTGAAAATCGATGTAAATGAGGCAAAGCTGACACAGACTCAGCACGAACTCAATGGAATCAAAAAGGATCTCGATACGACGATCGCTTCTTCGGGCAGCCTGGGATCACCCAGCCTGCTCTCTGTCCTCGCATTCTCTCGAGACTTCGGAGACTTGACAAGTAGAGTCACCACAACCCTTTTCGCCGTCGACCACTACATCGAAACCGCCATTCGGCTACACTCATCGCAGGATAAACTCGTGCAGGAGAACCTGGCGCTCGCTGCCTTGCGACGCGAAAAAGAGGCCAAGCTTAAGGTAGCGGAGTTCAAGCACATCGAAATAGATCGAGCGCTTAAACTGGAGAACACCTCTCTCGCTTTATTGGTGCAGCAGGAAGCATCCGTTGAGCAAGTTGAGCGTCACGGTTCAAGTGGAAAAATCGCGATGGCGGGTGTCGATTCTTCGTGGAGCCAGAGTTACGTGTCGCGTGGAGCCCCCCGCTCTGGGTTTATGTTCCCGGTCGCGGGAGCGCATTCGTATACCGATAGCTGGGGCGCCGCACGCTCTGGGGGTCGCAGACATAAGGGCACGGATATTATGGCCTCGAGGGGTACACCGGTCGTAGCCTGTGTGGCCGGTGTTATTAGCCGGACTTCGCCCCAGAGCCGTGGACTCGGCGGTATTATGATTTGGCTCAAGGGCGATGACGGGAATGAATACTTCTTCGCCCATTTAAATAACGTCGCCAGCGGCATAACCGCAGGAACCAGGGTCAACAAAGGGCAGACCATAGGGTATGTTGGGAGCACCGGAAATGCCAGCGAATCGGCGCCCCACCTGCATTTTGAAGTACACCGTGGCGGCGGATCGGCAACCGACCCTTATCCTCTGCTTACAAGCACGGGCAACTAAACATATTAGAGAGACCTTTCGATGGTGCCGCCGCCTACCACTACTTCTCCATCGTAAAACACAACCGCCTGCCCGGGCGTAATCGCCGATTGCGGGTGTTCAAATTCAACCAGTATCCTGCCTTCGGGCTCGGGCGAGATCATCGCGGGCGACTCGGATGCTTTATACCGGATTTTCGCTGCAACGGGCATCGGGGCAATAAGCTCGCGGATGGAGATCAGGTTGACGCCATCCGCAAGAAGGGCGGTTTTCCCCAGGTCTTCCTTGGTTCCCACGATGATGGCGTCTTCTTCTTCCTTGATAGAGACAACGTAGAGCGGAACCGGTGAGGAGATTCCAAGCCCTTTCCTCTGCCCTATCGTGTAATGGATAATGCCCTTATGGACCCCTAACACGTTTCCCTGCTCGTCATAGATAGGACCCGGCTTCTCAGCGCCGGGGGTGTATTCGGTGACGAATTTAGGATAGTTTTTATCGGGGACGAAGCAGATTTCCTGGCTCTCCGCCTTCTGGGCTACGGCGAGGCCGAGTTCGGCAGCCTTTTTGCGTGTTGCCTGCTTGCTGAGGTGCCCGACGGGAAACATCGTATGGGCGAGTTGATCTTGCGTTAGAACGTAGAGCACGTAGGATTGATCCTTGCTCTTGTCGATGCCCTTTTTAAGAAGGTATCTGCCCCTTGAATCATCGAACTCAATGCGCGCGTAGTGGCCGGTCGCTATATAGTCCGCACCGATCGCCATAGCCTTATGGCGCAACGCCTGGAATTTGACGAATTGGTTGCATCGGATGCACGGGTTGGGCGTGCGCCCGCCCTTGTATTCAGATACGAAATTCTCGATGACTTCTTGCTTGAATATTTCGCGGAAATCAAAGGTATAGTGCGGTATGCCTAACTTATAGGCGACGTTCTTGGCGTCGTCGGTCGCTGAAAGCGAGCAACACCCGCCAAAGCGCTCGGCCTCCTCAGCGGTTTTAGCCGACGGCCATATATTCATAGTTATACCGATAACCTCGTAGCCCGCTTCGACAAGTAGAGCGGCCGCAACCGAGCTATCGACTCCCCCACTCATGGCGCAGACCACTCTTTTTCTTAGTTCAGCCATAATGTAGTTATTCTGTACGACCTACTTTTCTTCCGTGCCGGATTTTGAACGATAGTCCTTGATTGCCTCTCGCAGGCCGTCTGCGGCAAGTACGGAGCAGTGCATCTTCTGCGGGGGCAAACCGTCCAGCGAATCGGCGATATCCTGCCGCGAGATCTTCTCGGCCTCCGCAAGGGGTTTCCCTATAGCAAGCTCGGTAATCATGCTGCTTGTTGCGATAGCGGCTCCGCAACCGAGCGTCTTAAACTTTATATCCTCAATCTTGTCGTCCTTAACCTTAATGGTGATGCGCATCAAATCGCCGCAGGTTGGATTGCCGACCTCGCCGACACCATCCGGGTTCTCGACTTCCCCGACATTTCGTGGATTTCTAAAGTGCTCCATTACTTTTTCACTATACATACCTATATCTCCTTACATGCTTCCTAAGCTTATAAATTATAATTCACCGATTTTAGCACTTGCTTTTACCCCAGGATGCGTCCAGCGGGGACATTGCTCTCAAGCGCTCGATGGTCGGGGGCAGTATATCTAAAACGTAATCGATATCTTCTTTAGTCGTCTCTTTGCCGAGCGTGAGCCTGAGAGAACTATGCGCTATCTCGGCGGGAATACCCATGGCCAACAGTACATGTGATGGGTCGAGGGTTCCCGATGTACAGGCCGAGCCACTCGATGCGCTTATGCCCTCCATATCAAGACTTAGAAGAATCGCCTCTCCCTCTGCGCCGACAAGGCACATGCTAACGTTATTTGGAAGCCTCTTTGACGGATGCCCGTTTAGCCTGGAGTTTGGGATTTTCTCAAAAATGCCCCGGATGAGATGGTCGCGAAGCTCGGCAAGACGGGTGGCTTCAGCCGCCATCTCGCGCTCGGCGATCTCAACCGCCTTGGCGAAACCGACGATTCCGGCCACGTTATGCGTGCCGGCCCTGCGGTTATTCTCCTGACTACCGCCCTGCATAAACGACACCATGCGCGTGCCCCTTCGTATGTAGAGCACTCCCACGCCTTTAGGACCGTAGAGCTTATGCGCCGAAACCGAGAGTAAATCGACGCCAAGGTCGTTAACATTTACCGGAATGTGGCCGAATGTTTGAACCGCGTCGGTATGCAGATACACGCCTTTTGCACGCGTTACTTTGCTTATTTCCTCAAGCGGCTCGATGGTGCCGACCTCGTTGTTGGCATGCATGACGGAAACCAAAACCGTTGTATCCGTTATCGCCTTTTCAACATCGGCCGGATCGACGATACCGTGCTCGTCGACCGGTAGATATGTGAGTTCAAAACCGCGCTTGTTTAAGAAATGACAGGGCTCAAGGACGGCATGATGCTCAATCGGCGTGGCAATGATATGCTTACCCTTTTTCTCATTAGCATAGGCCACGCCTTTTATGGCAAAGTTATCCGCCTCGGTGCCGCCGCTCGTAAAGACAATTTCCCGTGAGTCGGCGCCGATGAACGCCGCCACCCGGTCGCGGGCATCCTCTATCGCACCCCTCGCATTTCTACCCAGTGTATACAGGGAAGAGGGATTACCGAATTCCTTTGTAAAGTAGGGTGTCATCACCTCGACTACTTCGGGTCGCATCGGCGTTGTCGCCGCATAATCCAGATAAATAAACTTCTCCTCCAAAACTATCTGCCTCCTCTTCCAGTTATTGTTTAGATTCCTTCTTCTTTGACCGGTTCCATGTCAAGATCGCACGTTGTGCTCTCGCCATCGGCAGAATCCTCTGCAACCAGGCGCAGCGATGGAGCGTTTTGCTGCTTTGCAAGCTCGTCTATCTTTTGCTCGAGTTCGCGGATCCTATCGCCCAGGCACTTAATGGCTTGCGCCTCAGGATCCGGCAAGTGCCCGTGCTGAAGCTCTTCCTCGGCGGTAAGCCGCTGCCCTTGGGACATAACGACCCTGCCGGGAATACCGACTATGGTCGTATTAGCCGGGACCGAACGCACCAGAACCGAACCCGCGCCCACCTTGACGTTGTCGCCTACGGTAATGGCACCCAGCACCTTGGCCCCCGCGCCAACGACGACGTGATTACCGAGCGTGGGGTGACGCTTACCTTTTTCCTTGCCGGTGCCACCGAGCGTGGCGTTCTGGTAGACGAGGACATCATCGCCGATCTCTGTCGTTTCACCGATAACAACGCCCATCCCGTGGTCGATAAAAAAGCGTCGCCCGATTGTCGCCCCGGGATGGATTTCTATACCGGTAACAAACCTACTAAACTGGGACATAACACGTGGGATGAGCGGCACGCGCTTCTTATACAGATAATGGGCAAGGCGATGCATCATGATTGCATGAAATCCCGGGTAGCACAGCAACACCTCGATAACGCTTTTAGCCGCCGGATCCTTTTCAAATGTAGTATTGATCTCCTCTTTAAGAGTTCGAAACATGCAAACACCTCCCCGTATGCCCGGCTTACTCCAACTCGGAATAGACCGGATTACTTAAATATCTCTCACCGGTATCCGGCAAGATAACTACGACTGTTTTTCCCGCATTCTCGGGCCGCTTGGCGACCTCGACCGCCGCATAGACCGCCGCGCCGCTCGATATGCCGGCAAGAATGCCTTCTTCCCGCGCCAAGCGACGCGCAAACTCGATCGCCTGGTCGTTTGTTACCGTAACGACCTCGTCAATTATATCTTTATTTAAGACCTTAGGAACAAATCCCGCGCCGATTCCCTGTATCTTATGTGCCCCCGGCTGCCCGCCCGAAAGGACCGGCGAGTCGGCCGGCTCGACCGCAACTACCCTCAGCTCCGGCTTTTTCTGTTTTATAGCCTCGGATACGCCGGTAATCGTGCCACCGGTACCGACGCCGGCTACAAAGATGTCAACCACACCGTCGGTATCCTGCCAGATCTCCTCAGCGGTGGTTCCCCTGTGGGTATCCGGATTAGCCGGGTTTTCAAACTGCTGCGGCATATAGTAGTCGGGGTGTTCGCGTTGTATTTCTGCTGCTTTGGCGATAGCGCCATTCATTCCCTCGGCTCCGGGAGTAAGAACAAGTTGCGCCCCGTATGCCTTGAGCAGAGTCCTTCGCTCGATGCTCATGGTGTCGGGCATGGTAAGTATTACGCCGTATCCCCGTGCCGCTGCTACGAATGCAAGTGCGATGCCGGTATTGCCGCTGGTCGGCTCGACAATTGTCGTTCCCGGCCCCTTGAAGCTTGCCGGCGTTACGATAGTCTGGCCCCGCTTTAACTTGCCCTCGCGCTCGGCCCAATCGATCATGTTGACGCCGATCCTGTCTTTCACGCTTCCGGCCGGGTTAAAGGATTCCACCTTTGCAACCACGATAGCCTTTGCCCCATCGGTTACCCGGTTTAGGCGTACCAGCGGCGTCTTGCCGATTGTTTCCGTGATGTCGTTGTAGATACGTCCCACGATTATTCCTCGATTCCTTAAAAATCTCTTGATATCTTAGGTACATATTTTAGATACGGGTCTTAATCCAGTATATTTAAATATGGTACATCGGCTGTGCGGACTGGTCGTAGCTTATCTGCCGCTTAGCCAGTTGCGCAAGGGTCATACCCCTCAACACGCGCTCAACGGCAAGGCCTACCTGACACCAAACGTCCTGCACGGCGCACTGCGTGTTCTTAGCGCATTCAGGAACGCCGTTGCCTACGCAAGTAACGGTTGAGAGTGGCCCTTCCAGGGCCTCGATGATTTCAAAGACGGTTATAGCCTCCGGGGCGCGCGACAGCATGACGCCTCCCTGGGCGCCGCGTTGGCTTTTAACCAGGCCCGCTTTGCGTAATGCCGTAATCTGCTGTTCCAAAAAACGCTCGGGGATCCCTTGCCGCATCGCTATCTCGCGGACACCTATCGGTCGCTGGCCGTAGTAGCCGGATATATCCACAAGAGCCCTTAGCGCATACTCACTTTTTGCAGAAAATTTCACCGTTTCTCCCTAATACACTTGATATCCTTGTATTTCTACAATTCCGATAAAATTAGTGCGCTTAATCGTAGCTTATCACCGTAAAAACCCGGATGTCAAATAAATTTGCATCTATAGACGGGATTTTTTGAGGGTGGATGCCGGGTGAACGGCAAAAATCGCTTAATTATTTATTGAGAACCTTGTTCATGCTGCCGCTTTTAAAGCCCGCGAGATCAAGTGCGACAAAATAAAAGCCAAGTTGCTTTATCCTGGTCGTGATTTCGTCGGCTCGGCGAATAACCTCTTGCATGTCATCCGCGGGCACCTCTATTTTTGCAAGGTCACCGTGGTGGCGAACCCGCAGCTGCCTGAAGCCTAGCTCTTTTAGATACCGCTCACCCTCGGCTACCTGGTTGAGCTTATCTTCGGTTATGCGTTCACCGTAAGGAATCCGCGAGGCAAGACAGGCCGCGCTCGGCTTATCCCAGGTGGATAGGCCCAAAGCCCGCGAGAGTTCACGGATATCGGGTTTTGTTAGACCGGCTTCTTTGAGCGGGCTTCGAACACCAAGTTCGCGGACCGCCTTTGTGCCCGGGCGCCAGTCGTTATCATCGTCGGCGTTGGAGCCCTCGGCAACCCACTTGAACCCCCGTGCCGCCTGGATATCTTTTAAAGCGGAGAAGCGCTCCTTTTTGCAGTAGTAGCAACGCTCAGGCGGGTTTGCGATGAAGTCTTCGCTCTCGAACTCGTCGGTCTTTACCGCAAGATGGGCCGCACCGATGGCGGATGCCACTTCGCCGGCTTCATCGAGTTCGTCCCCGGTAAGAGTGGCGGAATCGGCGGTCACCGCAAGCACGTTATCGCCAAGCAGGTCGTGGGCGCTTTTCAATAAAAACGTGCTATCGACACCGCCGGAGTACCCGATGAGCATGCTCCCCATCTCATTGAGAATGGTTATCAGTACAGAGTGTTTTTGCTGTAATTCAAGGGGCAGATTAGTCATTTGCGCCATCGCCTAGTTCTACTGTCTCACCCATCTCACCTATCTCATCTGCTTCGCCTATCTCGCCTATCCTATTAATAATCGCGGCAAGATATCCCGCGCCGAAGCCGTTATCGATATTCACTACAGAAACACCGCTTGCGCATGAGTTGAGCATGGTAAGAAGCGGGGCCAGGCCTCCAAAATGCGCACCATACCCAATGCTTGTGGGCACGGCGATAACCGGGCAGGAGGCAAGGCCGCCCACCACGCTTGGCAAGACGCCGTCCATGCCGGCTACGACAACAAGCACCTTGGCAGAGGCAATCTTCTCATAAAAGGCAAGAAGCCGGTGTAGACCGGCAACGCCGACATCGAAGACACGGGCAACCTTTGCGCCGAGCACCTCCGCGGTTATAGCGGCCTCCTCGGCAACCGGTACATCCGCGGTTCCCGCACTGATAACGATTACATTCCCAACCGCCATTTTGCTCGGACGCCTGTCGACGATGATTATTCTGGCCTGGGAATGGTAGATCGCCTCGGGTTCAATTTCTTGCACCGCGCGGTATGCCGCCTCATCAGCCCTTGTGGCGAGAAGCGTACCGCCGTTATCGAGAAGCGTTTGCGCGATATTTCTAATCTGCTCCGGGGTCTTCCCCTGGCAGAAGATGACCTCGGGGAAACCCTTTCTAATCGCCCTGTGGTTGTCGACCTTCGCAAACTCAAGATCGGTAAAGGGTAAGTGCTTGAGCCGCTCATAGGCCTCTTCAACACCCACGTCGCCGTTTTTTAGCTGTTCCAGTACCTGCCTGATAATGTTGTCGTGCATGAACTCCCCCATATCTAAAGACGAAATTCAGTATAACCAGCATCGAGTGCTTGTGCAACTTTACCGGCCTATAGGGCGGAGTAATTGGGGGCTAGGTGGGGTTTCGTTTAAGCACGCTGAGCGCAATATCATCGGTCAGCCGGCCTTCGGTAAACGAGGTAACATCGGCCACTATACGGTTGACGATATCGGCTGCGGAAAGGTCCGCGCTCTCGGTGACGACCTGCATGAGACGCTCCGCTCCGTAAAACTGCGAGCCGTGGCGCGCCTCAATAAGCCCATCGGTGTAAAGAACCAGGATATCGCCGGCGCCAAGCCGCTCGACGGCCTCGGAAAAGCTCAGCTCGGGAAGGATGCCGAGCGCCGCGTTTACGTTTTCGACCAGGTGCGATTTCTGCAGACGGGCCACGTAATGAACCGGGAAGGGGTGGCCCGCATTTGATATTAAAAGGCGTCCGCTCTCCCAATTGTAGATAACGTAAAGCAACGTGATGAACCTTCCCGGCTCGATCTCGCGGGCGATGACTTTATTTGCGAACTCCATCACGGCCGAGGCGTGTTTTGATTGGAACGCAAACGAGCGCACCGTATATTTTGCGAGGGCCGTCGTCGAGGCGGCCTCGATTCCCTTGCCGCTCACATCGCCTATCGCAAGGCCGATAAGATTGTCGGAGAGTTCGATGAAGTCGTAAAAATCACCGCCTACCCTACCAACATCGCTGGATGATGTATAAAATACAGCGGTGTCGGTGCTTGGTATCTGTGGAATGGTCTCGGGCAAGAAACTTCGTTGCAGAACATCGGCCACGTAGCGCTCACCCTCGTAGAGCCGTGCATTTTCAATGGCGATTGCCGCCTGGGACGCTATCGATTTGGCGAACGCAATCTGGTCGCCGTCGAATTCATGCACGTTATCGGTGTGCCCGAGCGTGATAACGCCTATCGCTTTATCCTTCACGATAAGCGGAAGCACCAGGACAGAGCGCAGGCCAAACATCTCGACGTATCTATGCGGAATCCTCGGATCGGTGCCAGCGTTATTAATGAGAACGGCGTTTCCCGTGCGTATCGCCTCAATCGCCATCTTAAAACTCTCGGCATCCTCGACCATATCCTCGATGTGTTCGCTCGCCGGACCGTACCCCATTTTTCCATAAAACATACCCTCCTCGGCCTGGTAAAAGAAAATACCGCCCGCTTCCGTACCGATGGCCTTACTTATCTCGTTGATGACCAGGTGCAGTACTTCGGATAGCTCGAGGGTCGAGGTGATAAGCCGGCTTATTTCGTTAGCGGCCTCGCTTCTTCTGGCGCGTTGCCTGGTCTCTTCAAAGAGATGCGAGTTTTCCATAGCGATCGCCGCCTGACGGCCTACCGCCTCGATAAGCGAGAGGTCGGCTCCGGTAAATTTCTTGACTTCGCTTAAGTGCGCCACCAGCAGCGCCCCGGTCAGACGGTTCTCCACCATCAACGGGGTCACAATTACCGCGTGCATCCCGCAACCAATAAACTCCGGTGGGGCGCCCGGGTAGGCGGCGCAGTCGTTAACCACCGCGGGGCGCCTCGTGGCTAAGACTTCACCGGTTAATCCCTCTCCGATTTTTAGTTTTGTTTTTGAAAGGATATCGGGAAGGCGGTAGATATATTGGTAGGTAAACGTACCGGTCCCCTCATCGTAGAGGCCGATCGCACCTGCATCCGCATCCACTATTTGGACAGCGCGTTTAACGATAATGGGGAGCAACCTGTTAAGCTCAAGACCAGAGGTTATCTCGAGCGACATGCGGCTTAGTATCCTTAAATTACGGTTCTGGTCCCTCAAACCGCGCGCGGACTCCCGTATCTTTTCAAACAGCCGGGCGTTCTCAACGGCAACAGCCGCCTGCCTCCCTATACCTTCAAGCAGCCAGAGACTCCGTTCCGTGAATTTATTTTGGGGAACGAACCCAAAAACACTTAATACTCCGAATACCGTTCCTTTAGAGGAGATCGGCACGAGTATAATCGATTTAACCCCGGCATCGACGAACTCCTGCATTGCCCCTTCATAGGTCGGATAACCCTTAATGATTATCGATTTCTTGGTAACCATCACGTAATCCGCAAGCCGGCTGCCTTTTGCGTTTATCGCTTTTTCCAGGTTCCTTGGAATATTGTACATATAGGGATAGCGTAAGGCCTTGCGTTTTTCGTCGTAGAAACCTATGGTGCCGGCAGCGCCATTGACGATGTCGACGGCGTTTTTCACCACGCTCGTGAGGATATCCGTCAGGTCCAGGCGAGACGTAATCTCAAGCGCGACTTTATTCAATATCTCGAGATTATCGTTCCTCTCAGTGATCTCCGCTTCGATTTTCTTACGCTCCGTTATGTCCCTGAAAATGCTCAATATAAAGGGATGCCGGCCGATATCTATCACTTTGGCGTTTACCTCGACCGGCATGAGCATACCGTCTTTGCGCTTGATATGGGTATCGGTTACATTCCACACTATTCCCAGGCGTTGCAGGTCGTCCAGTATGCGCTGAACCCTGGGGCGCTCCTGGTGAGGACGCAGATCAAAAGCGGTCATTCGAAGGAGTACCCGGCGCGAATAACCGGTGAGTTTTTCGGCGGATTCATTAGCATCGGAGATTGAGCCGTCCATAGTAAAAATAAACACCGCATCAAAAGCCTCGAAGAACAGCTTTCTAAACTTTTCCAGCTCTTTCTGCAGTTCGTCATTTTCCCTCGATCGCTCGTACATAATCGATCTGTGGCCAGGCGGTACCTTTTCCTGAAGGCATCGCCCTGCGCCCCATCCTTTCCATATTTCTCCGATACTTAGTTGTTCCCACTAAAACCGCTGTATAAAACCAAATTACCGGGCAACCCGCCCGATAGAATCGGGACTCCATGGGGTAGATTAAGTGGGATTGAAGGTGAAATAGAGATGGATATTAGCAGCCTGAGCATCGCGCTTGTCTCATATTTGACCGGGGCCGTTGCAGTATACGCGTACACAAATCGAAACAGGTATCCGGACCTGGCGTTGGCATCGGCGGCAATATTTACGTTTGCCACGGCGATGCTGCTTCGCGGCTTCTCTGTTCTTACGGATGTCTCCGGTTTTCTGATTAATCTGTCAACGCTTCTCCTGGCAGTCGCAGTACTTCTCTTTATGTTCAGGATAACGCGGTGGCTCTATGAGAGCGTCAGGAACTATTTAAGCAGACGGTAGGGTAGTAAAGTTGCTCTTATTTTCCGCCAACGCTATGCCGAGGAATAAGAAAATTAATCCTCCTATCGGTATATATTAACAAAATTAATTGGATTTTAGAATTTCCTTTGTCTTGGCAAGGAACACTTCTGCATTCTCAAGTGCTGCTTCTGCTCCCTCTTTTGAAAAATCATTATTTTATTATACAGCCGAAGGGCTTGATCCTGGCAATTAGACCAGATTTTCATTTGTTTAAGAATCGGTGCACCAGGCAAGCCACTGTTCGAACAATATTTTAAAGGTGTTTGAACAGTTGGAGAAGTTGATTCGATTAGATTAAGTGTGCCCGCTGTTCAATCATGTCATGAATCGTGTCATTTTCATTAGAATCGCGCCATTAAATGCGCCATTTCTATCCGAAATGAGCCACTTGAAAATGAGCCAGGAAACGCGCCAAAAATCTTATAAATGAGCCAACAAGCTAGCTTCTTGAAGAATAATGCGCACCTCTTCCGCTACCTCGCAATATAATTAGATTGGTTTTACCAGCTAATTCTGCTAACTCACGAGTTGCGGTTCGTCGAGACACGTCAAAAACTCGGCGGTATTCTTGATTGGATAATAACAAACCTTCATTAACCATAAGCTCCAGTGCCTTGATTTGGCGTTCATTAAATCCGAGTGCCTTTAAGTCAGTTTCGCCTTCTTCGGGGATTAAATCAAGAATGTGCTCGCCAGGGCCATAAAAAGTAATCAAAAAGTGCTTTGCTTTTTCCTCAAGCTTTGGTTCTTTTAAGCCGTGGCTCTTCATCCAATTCTTCATCTTTGTAATGCCTGTGCCATATTCTTCCATCTCATCAATATCGTGGAATCGCTCGCAAAGTATTTCGTTTCTTGGCTGATGCACCCCTTCAAGCTGATTGATATCAAGTCCTTTTGGCGGACCGCCGGGGCTTAGAATTTCAACTCTGTCATCGTAAATCATAATTTGTATAGAGCCTTCTTGCTCGTAATCCCTGTGAACCAGGGCATTTACTATTGCTTCACGCAAAGCCTGGTAAGGGTACTCATAGGTGGTTTTGGCTTTAAAGCTAACTACCTTTTGGGCTTTTCGCGTGTTTCTTCTGATAAACTTTTCAGCATCGGCAAGCATCGCCGGCAAAGTGCCTTTTAGCCTTGCCTCGTCGATAAACTCGGTTCTTGCAGTGCCCTTAAAGCGGGCTATCTTCACTTGGCTTCTCGGCAGAAAGTGTTGGGGCTCCTTGCCGAAAAACAGAAGACCTGACCAGGTAGGTATTAGGTCGCTACTTATCGCGTGTAGATTTATAAGGATTTGTTCAAGGTTTGATTTGGGAAGAGATTGGTTTCTGATCTCGGCTCTTCGTTTTAAAAACCAATCAACCTTTTCGCCATCGATATCATCCAGGCCCGCGTTCTTGACAGGCAGTAAGTCAAAAGAGACTCTGTCTTCAAGGAGCAGGCTTCTAAATTCCTCACGCTCCATTTGAACGGTATTCTTGCCGACTCTTTTGTATGGTTTACCAAAAGCCAGATAGGGTTTGCTGCTGCCTTTACCAACTTTTACAACCAGCAATTTCTTACCATCAACTGTTAGAAGCTTGATCTCTGGATAAATAGCTGGATCGGTATTGGCGATTATCTTATTTGAGATTCGCTCAATGTTGTTCTTGCCGCTATCAATGCCGATCAAAGAGCCGTCATCGCCTACGCCAAAGATAACGATACCGCCGCTTGCATTTACAAAAGAGACCAGAACATGAATTGCCCGGTCTATTTCAGCAAAAGAGCGCTTAAATTCAACCCCTTGGCTTTCACCTTCTTTGAGTACCTTGAACAGGTCTTTTTCATCCATAAACCCATTCTATACCGACATTGAGAACTATTCAACCAGTCAAGAACTCAACAAACACGGATGGAAAAGCGGGGTACTTGATTTGAGGATTGATCTATATCCAGCAGTCTGTATGATCGGTGGTTCTGAAGGTATTAATCGATTTAATAACATTGTAGCAGCTAGAGGGGTGATAAAGTAGATAGTTTAGTGCTATTGCTTAAAAACAAAAGCTTGATCGTTATTAACCGGATTTTATAACCACTAGCCCTAGCCCCACGATTTAGCTTTTAACACTGGTGTATTAAAGCAATAACGTATTGCTAAAGACCTAAAATATGCCATGCATTATTAAATGGTTCTAAAAATGCCGAATCGTTCTTCTCGCTAATTGTGCGGTGCCTTTTATTGGGATCATGGGGTTTACCATCCCTTCCGGGTTTACTTAACCAATCTACCCGTTTTTCTTTGATTTTCAGATCTAATCTTTCAGTCGGCATAATATAATAACGAGGCATCGCTTCTATTTCAGGAAGATGTACCAGTATTGAGAAATCCGAATCATCAACGTTATGAAACAGCGTACCATCTTTTTTAGCGTTCCATTGCCAGGTATCATGTGGCTCTGTTTTTGTCTTTACTCTAATCTTTACAGCACTATTGTCAGAGGTTGCTAAAATATCGTATTCAGGTGCGTTTCTTGTTATTAATGCCGCATTTATACCTCGACGAAGCAGCTCTGCCATTACAAAGTACTCACCGGAATTCCCAAATAGAATTCCCTTTCCATTTTTATGTGTTCTTTTAGGCATACGTACCCCCACCAAGAACTATTCTTTACTATTAATAATAACTATTCCGAGGAGCAATAACATAAAAACGGCTCCGTAGAGCCATTATCTGGAAATTTGTGCCCGAGGCCGGAGTCGAACCGGCACGACCTAAAGGTCGGCGGATTTTAAGTCCGCTGCGTCTGCCTATTCCGCCACTCGGGCTTATTTTTCGTGGATTGGATTTTAGATAAATCTCTTGAAAAATCCTAGTTTAATGTACCCAGTTCACCGGATAAAGTCAAGGTCCGACCGGCCCATTAGCCGATCGAGTAAGCGATCCCGTCGAGGATGTCTTTCTCGCTTATGATCATTTCGGGAAAGCCGAGGCCCAAGAGCGTTTCCTCAAGAATAAGGGCTCCGGTAACGATTACGTCGGCCCTTTTTGGGTGCATGCCCTTTAGCGCCCGCCGCTCTTCGACCGGCATCGCGGCAAGTTGTTTAATAAGCGATGTGAGTTCGGAGAGGCCTATCCGTGCCCCGTGAATTTTCTCGGGGTCGTAAGGTTCTACCCCGTAGTAGATGGCTGCAATTTGGGTGGCCGTGCCGGCGACCGCGATAACTACATCGGGGCTTTCGACGGCGGCTTTCTCGAAGGCCGGCATGGCGGCCGTTCGGATCATCTCGCGTGCGCCCTTAAGCTCGGTGGCAAGCGGCGGGTCGTGTTTTATGAAAAGCTCGTAGAGGCGCACCGAGCCGATGTTAAGGCTGGTTGCGCCAAATACCTCGCCGTTTCTGCCATAAATGTATTCTGTGCTGCCGCCGCCCACGTCGACTACGAGCGCCAACTCATCGGGCTTGACCAGTGAACCGGGCCCGGCGACCCCAGCAAAGGTCAGGCGCCCTTCCTCTTCCCCGGAGATGACCTCGATTGTTAGGCCGAGGCGCTCCTTGACTATCGCTATGAAATCGGCGGAGTTTGCGGCATCGCGCATGGCGCTGGTTGCAACCACCCGCACGTTCTCTACACCATAGCGCTCGAATAGGTCTTTATGCTTGGAAAGCGCGGCAAGCGTGCGCTCCATGGCCCCCGGTTTGATCTTATGGGTGCGGTTTACATCCTCGCCGAGGCGGGTTATCTCGAGTTCGCGTCTCAAATCATGCCATCCGCCGTTTTTTTCGGCGATCAGGAGGCGTACCGAATTTGTTCCGATATCAATCGCGCCGATTTTCATTACGGTCGCAGGGCTCCTTGCATTCAAGGCCGGTTGATCCCGACAGTTCCTTTTCTACCAGCTCACCGATTGGATTATTACCATCAGCCAGGTAGTGTGCATAGTGCGCGTGAAGGCATTTTACGGCGTTTAAGTTATGCACGCCCCCCACACCGGTTTCAAACACCGGATGACCCGCCACACTTGTTTCTTCATCGATATCTTTATCTATATCCGTACCCGTGCCGGCTCTTCGCCGTAGCTTGTAGTCCTCCTGGGCACACTCAAGACGCTCGCGCAGCTCACTATCGACTGCAATGCGCTCGCGCAAACGCTCTGCCCAGTCATCATCTTCCATGCGGGATACCGCTTTAACCTTAAGCGGGCAGGTGAGCCAGTACAGCGTTGGGAACGGCTTTGCATCCTCTATAAACGCATGGGTTTCAACAACCTGCGGACAGCCGAAAGCACACCGTGAAGCTATCTTCTTCAGGCCTCTCGGTTTCCGCTTAAGCTGCGCATATACAGTTACCATATCTTTTCCGTCGATCGTCGTGTTCATTGTTTCAATTCTACCACATAGACATGAAGCGGCATGCCGCGACTCGCGCCACCATACGTGACCGGGCGCAAACACGTGCTTCACACGGGAAAGAACAAAAAAGTATCCCGGTAGGATACTTTTTTGACTTCTTTAAAATCTTGGCCGATATATAATGCTAACGCTTAGGTGCGTTTGCCTTCTAAATTCCTCTTGATATCTCCCAGCTTCTCTTCGCTTGACTTGAGAAAATCCTTCATCATGCGCTCAAACGACTCGCCGCCTTCCCTTCGCTCATAGGAACGAGAAGGACGAGGTGGCCTTACTTCCTCTTGCTTGGGCTCTTCCAGCTGCTTTAGGGAGAGATCGATTTTGCCGTCGGGTTTGATGGCAACCACTTTTGCCGTTACCGTATCGTTTTCATGGAGGAAATCCTTGACGTCCTTAACATAGGAGTGCGTGATTTCGGAGATGTGGATGAGGCCCGTCCGACCCCCGGTCAACTCAACAAATGCGCCAAAGTTCGTGGTCTTTACAATCTTGCCCTCGACGATAATTCCTACTTCCAGAGACATACGTGTGTTTTTAAAAACTCCTTTCAAATCAATAAGCAAATTTTCCCATTTTACGAGGATAAATGTCAATAGTTGACATAGCCGCGTCTACAAGACGCCCGAAAAAACACCGACAATTCTTTGCCACAACGATGCCGGTTGCCCCGTGTCTCTGTTTTTTTCGACCCCATTTTCTTTTCCCTTAAGAGGTTTTTTTGAATCCTGCGGGATAACTACAATGACTTCCTCATCGGGCTTTGATAAGCCAAGGGATCTAGCTTCTTGCTCCACGTATGTATCCGACTGCAAATATTGTACTTCTTTACTGAGTTGATTGTTTTGCTTGTTGGTTTGCACGAGTTGCTTCTTCAGCGATTCAAGCTCTCGCCCTTGCTGGGCACGGTAGGTAATTGGATAAATAGCCCAGATAATGAAATAGAGGATTATCCCAAGCATGATGATGCGACCGTAATTCAGGCGCGTTCGTTTCTTGGGATGCAAAACCCGGACGTTGCTTATCCTTCGCTGACCCGTTTGCTGAGTTTTTCGCGGGTCTGCTTTCAGGTTTGTCCTTTGGTTTGTTCTGCGATTTTTGCCGGATGCTTGTTTTGCGTTCAATGCCGTCTCTTCTGCTACATATCGTGCTACATCTGTGACAATTGATCGGTTGCTAAAAATATAAATCTAGTTATCCATGCAATTATCTATAATAGTACAACCGTCTGATTTACGAAAGAAGAAAGCTATAAAAATTCCGCTAGGCTCCTAAACGCGATGCACTTTTATTAAGTTGGTCGTGCCGGGAACGTTGACGAATACACCCGCCGTAATTACAACGCGGTCGCCCTTTTCTATAAGATCGGCCTTGAGCGGGGCGTCGACGGCGATGTCGAACATGTTATCAAGGTTGATGCTGGGGCCGACCTTAAGCGGTATGACTCCCCAGGTAAGGTTAAGCTGACGGACGACCTCGTCGCTTGGGCTTATCGCAATGATCGGCTGTGCCGGATGGTGCTTTGCCACCTGGCGCGCGGTCTCACCGGATTGCGTGGATGTGATGATGGCGGTCGCGCGCAGCGCCGAGGCGATCTCACAGGTGGCTTTGCTTATCGCCTGGGTCGTACTCAGACGCTCGCGTTCACGGGGGCCCGCACCCCGGTCGATGCAGAAGCTTAAATCCCTTTCAGCCGCTATAATCGTGCGCGCCATCATGCTAACGCTTTCAACCGGAAAACGTCCCATGGCCGTCTCTCCCGAAAGCATGAGGGCGTCGGTCCCGTCGAGCACCGCGTTGGCGACGTCGCTTACCTCCGCCCTTGTCGGACGCGGGTTCCGAATCATCGAGTCGAGCATCTGCGTTGCGGTAATCACCGGTTTGCCGACGATCATGCACTTGTTGATGATCATCTTCTGTACCAGAGGCACCATTTCCGTGGGCATCTCAATACCAAGGTCGCCGCGGGCAACCATAACGCCATCGGCAACCTCAAGAATGTTATCGATATCCTTGACCGCTTCCTGCTTCTCGATTTTAGCGATTACTTTAGCATGCTTTATCGCCTCAGCAACCAGGCTCTTTAGAAGCTTGACGTCATCTGAGTTCCGCACGAACGAAAGCCCGATCCAATCCACGCCCTGCTCCAGACCAAAGGCCAGGTCGAGCCGGTCTTTTTCAGAGAGCGGCGAAAGGCTGACCATGACGCCCGGCAGGTGCACCCCACGCTTTGAGTTAAGAGGGCCGCCCTCGATAACCCTTGTGCGGACATCCTCCTCCCCCACACCGAGCACTTCAAGGATAATAAGACCCTCATCGATCAGGATGGTATCGCCCGCCTTTACATCCCGCGGCAGGTCGGGATAATTGATCGAGACTATTTCGTTCGTTCCCATTACCGGCCTTGTGGTGACGGTAAAATCATCGCCCTCGTTGATGATTACCTCGCCGTTCTCAACATCACCGATTCTCAGCTTCGGGCCGGCCAGGTCCATAAGAACGGCGATCGGCTTGCCCGATTCACTCTCAAGCTGCCTGATGTTGGCTATAGTCGCCGCGTGGTCCTCGTGGCTGCCGTGCGCCATATTGATGCGCGCAACATCCATACCGCCATCGAGCAGTTTTCTCATAACCTCGATATCGCGGCTCGCCGGGCCTATGGTGCAAACGATCTTCGCATGCCTCACGAAATAACCCCCTTATCGCTTAATGCTGTAAAACGCCGCCATTCCCGGGTATACGGATACCGGGCCGAGGCCTTCTTCGATCCTTAAGAGCTGGTTGTACTTGGATACGCGATCGCTTCGGGCCGGGGCACCCGTCTTGATCTGCCCGGCATTGACCGCAACGGCCAGATCGGCGAGCGTGGCATCGCAGGTCTCACCCGAGCGATGCGAGATAACTGCCGTGTAGTTCGCCTTTTGCGCCATTTGGATCGTATCAAGCGTCTCGGATAACGAGCCTATCTGGTTGAGTTTTATCAGGATAGAGTTAGCGGTACCCGTCTTTATCCCGGTCTCGAGCCGCTTTACGTCGGTTACGAATAAGTCATCGCCCATAATCTGAACCCGGCTGCCGATTCTCTCGGTAAGCTCCTTCCAACCATCCCAGTCGTCCTGGCTCATGCCATCCTCAATAGAAATAATCGGGTATTTATCCGTAAGCTCGGCGTAGTAGTTGACCATCTCGGACGGTGTGAGCGTGCGCCCTTCGCCTTCAAGAACGTAGTTGCCCTCTTTAAAAAACTCGCTGGATGCGGGGTCGAGCGCAACGAAGACGTCCTTGCCCGGTATGTAGCCCGCTTCCTCGATGGCCGATATGATCTGCCTGATCGCGTCTTCGTTGGATGCCAGGTCCGGTGCAAAGCCGCCCTCGTCGCCAACCGAAGTACTGAGCTTCTTGGCTTTAAGGACTTTTTTGAGATTATGGTACACCTCGGCACCCATGCGCAGGGCCTCACCAAACGACCCGGCCCCAACCGGCATAACCATAAACTCCTGGAAGTCGACGTTGTTATCGGCGTGGATGCCGCCGTTTAAGATATTCATCATCGGAACCGGCAGCATATACGAGTTTGTGCCGCCGATGTAGCGATAGAGCGGCATATCCAAGAAATTCGCCGCTGCTTTCGCCACCGCAAGCGAGACACCGAGTATTGCGTTTGCGCCAAGGCGGCTCTTGTTATCCGTACCGTCAAGGTCGATCATCGTCATATCGATGAAGCGCTGGTCGGTGCCGTCAAATCCCTCGAGTTCCGGTGCGATTATATCGTTAATATTGGCAACCGCCGTCTGCACTCCTTTGCCCAGATAGCGTCCCGGATCTGCGTCCCTTAACTCAAGGGCCTCGTATGTTCCGGTCGAGGCGCCGGATGGTACTGCGGCCCTTCCCGAGTCCCCGCTGGCAAGAACAACATCGACTTCAACCGTCGGATTTCCCCTCGAATCCAAAATCTCTCTTCCATGAATCATTTCAATCGTGTTCATTTTGCCTCCCATTTATATGTGGTTTTTAAGATATTCTCTCGCTTGTTTTCTCTCTTTTGCTTCTCTGCCTTTATTTTTTTATCTCTTATTTTATCTCTTATATCTCTCTCTATCTTTCGCCTCATCCCAGAGTTTATCCTTCTGCTTGAGCGTCAAATCGGGCAGGCGCTCGCCCCGCGTTTCGGCCTTCTCTTCCATATAGCGGAACCTGCGCTCAAATTTCTTACAGGTGCCATGTAGCGCGAGTTCGGGGTCGACATCAAGATGACGGGCGACATTCACCATGGCAAAGAAAAGATCGCCGATCTCGTCCTCGATGAGACCTTCCCCTTTTTTGGCCCTCTTTAACTCATCCGCCTCTTCGACGATCTTATCGAGGGCGCCCTCGACATCCTCCCAGTCGAAACCGACTCTGGCCGCTTTGCTTTGTAATTTATACGCGTAGATAAGCGCTGGGAACGATTTCGGGATTCCGGCTATAGCGGAGACCTCGTTCTTTTCTTTGCTCTTTATTTCTTCCCATTTTACAATCACATCACGGGCACAGGATACTTTGGTCTCGCCGAAGATGTGCGGGTGGCGGCGTACGATTTTGGTGACGATGCCTTCCACTACATCCTGTATGTCAAACCGGCCGGCCTCGGATGCAATTTGTGCGTGGAATACGATCTGCAGTAAGAGATCCCCAAGCTCCTCTTTCAAGTGCTCGGGGTCATTGGCATCGATGGCGTCGACGGTCTCGTAGGCTTCCTCTATCAGATAGCGCCTGAGACTTTTGTGCGTCTGTTCTTTATCCCAGGGACACCCCTGCGCACCCCGCAGCCTGGCCATAAGGGCGACAAGTTCTTCGCACGTGTAATTACCGGACAATAGTCACACCCCCAGTCGAAACATTTGAAAAAAGGACCCGGCGTGCGGGTCCTTCGATTAATTATTTTCTTTTATACCAAGCTTATAAGCGTTCTTATTGTCCTGGTTGAGCGGCGGAATCGGCTGCCGGTACTGTACCCGGCTCACTGGCGTTCGGTGTTAGCGCGCCGGTTGGCGCCGCTTCTGTCTTCGGCGGGCTTATATACTTTTTAACGGTGGCTTTTTTCCTTAAATTCTTAAGCCACTTGTTGAACTCTTCCTTTTTCTTTTGCGCCAAGAGTTTCTGCTTAATTTCTTCTTTTACTTCCGCAAAGGTCCGCTGTCCGGCGGGCCTTTTGCCGATCAGCTTGATGATATGATAGCCGTAATCGGTCTTTATGGGTTGGCTGAGTTGACCGGCTTCGAGCTTCCAGCTCGCATCGCCGAATGCCGGTAAGTACTTGTCCTTATCGGTCCACGGGTATTCTCCGCCTTTGTCCTTGCTGCCGGGGTCGATACTGTACTGCTTGGCAAGCTTGCCGAAGTCGGCGCCGCCCTGCAGATCTTTAAGTACCTTCTGCGCATCTTCCTGCTTCTGTACCAGAATGTGCGCTACATGAACCTGATCCTTGGTCGCGAATTCGGTCTTGTGCGTATTGTAGTAGTTCTCAGCATCCTTGTTGCTCACTTTTACACCTTTGGTGACTTTTTCGCCAAGCGCGTCGATAATCATGAGCTTACTTATCTCGCCTCTAAACTTCTCCATCGTGGTTTTCTGCGTCTTAAGAATATCCTCAAGCGCTTTCTGGTCCTTGATGTTGTAGGTCTTCATCATTTCTTTGACTTTAGCATCTATCGCTTTATCGGTGATCTTGATGCCCATCTTATCGGCCTCTTGAAGCATAAGCTCCATGTCGACTAATTGATCGAGAATGTTTGCCCTATATTGCTGTTTTAGTTGCTCGCCCTGGGGACCCTTGAACACATCGGGTTGCTGCGCTGTCATTTGCTGCAGCCTCTCATCAACGTCGGCGACAGTGATCTTCTTGCCGTTTACCTCTCCTGCAAGCGGTTCCTTGGAGCACCCCACGACGGCTATAGCTACGGCCAAAATCAAGATCAGCACCAAGCCGTATTTGTAAAACTTCATTTAATTACCTCGCTTTCTGGCTTTTCATTACCTCGGTAGTGAGCACAATTATTATATCATCAAACAAAGCTAGCAGAAAAGCTATTATTTGGTCCTGCACCAGCTTTGTCACAACAAGATAGTTTCTCTGTGAATGGAAGGCCACGTTGTCATATTGATTAGCCAACACCATTTCTTGTTGCTTTGTCAAGCGCAATGACGAAATCCTAATCCTACCGTTTTGGTAAGTGATTTCGGTGATGCCCAAATGTCGCGCCAGTAACCGCAGTTTCGCGATATCGAGCAGGGTGTTAACGGCTTGAGGCGGTGTGCCGAAGCGGTCTTTTAGCTCAAATGAGGCCTGCCGCACATCATCGATATCCCGGGCCATAATAATCCTTTTGTAGGTCTCGATGCGCAGGCTTTCTTCGGCTATATAGGTGTCGGGCAGGTATGCGTTGACGGGCAGATCGATGCGTATTTCGACAGGCTCAAAGACCGGTTTGCCTTCGAACTGTTCGATGGCCTCGCGGAGCATCTGGCAGTAGAGTTCAAAGCCGATTGCCGACATATGCCCGTGTTGCTCGGCGCCGAGCAAGTCGCCCGCGCCCCGTATCTCGAGGTCGCGCAGGGCTATCTTCATACCCGAGCCAAGCTCGGTAAAGTCGCTTATGGTTTTAAGCCGCTCAAAGGCCTGCAAGGTAAGTAGCCTTTGCGGCGAGAAGAAAAAGTAGGCGTAGGCGCGTTGATCCGAACGACCGACGCGCCCGCGCAACTGGTACAGCTGCGCTAAACCAAGAATTTCGGCCATATCGACGATAAGGGTGTTAACGCTTGGGATGTCGATACCGGACTCGATTATCGTCGTGCACACCAGAACATCATACTTCTTCGCAAGGAAGGCGAGCATTATCTTCTCCAACTGGTGCTCGCTCATCTGGCCGTGGGCGACCGCCACACGGGCCTCCGGGATCAGGGCATGCAGGCGGGCGGCGACCCGGTCGATAGTGTCAACCCGGTTGTGTACGTAGTATATCTGCCCGCCGCGCCCCAGTTCACGGCGCACGGCCTGCACCACCATCTCCTGGTCGTAACGTCCGACGTGGGTGATAATCGGCTGGCGGTGTTCGGGCGGGGTCTCGATAACCGACATATCGCGCACCCCGGCAATCGACATTTGAAGCGTGCGCGGAATCGGGGTGGCGCTTAAGGTTAGAACATCCACGCTTTTCTTAAAATTTCGCAGCTTTTCCTTGTGGTTGACGCCAAAGCGCTGCTCCTCGTCGATTACGACCAGCCCTAAGTCGAAGGGCTTAACATCCTGCGAGAACAGCCGGTGGGTCCCGATAAGAACATCCACCTTACCCTTGTTAAAGCGGGTTATGATGTCTTTTTGCTGGGCGGGCGATTTAAAACGGCTAATCATCTCGACGGTAACCGGGAATTGGGAAAGGCGCTCGTTAAACGTTGTGTAGTGCTGCTGGGCCAGGATCGTCGTCGGCACCAGCACCATTACCTGCTTGCCGTCCACGATTGCCTTAAAGGCTGCGCGGACCGCCACCTCGGTCTTGCCATAACCAACATCGCCGCAGATCAGCCTATCCATAGGCTTGACATCTTCCATGTCTTTTTTGACATCGTCGATCGCCGTCAGCTGGTCCGGGGTCTCCTGGTAGGCAAATGCATCTTCGAGTTCTTGCTGCCAGGGGGAATCCGGGGTGAAGGCCGTACCTCTGGCCTTCGATCTTTCGGCATAGAGCGATAGAAGATCGTAGGCCACTTTCTTAACCGATGCCTTCGCCTTTTTCTTTGCCTTCAACCATTCGGAGCCGCCGAGCCGCGATACGATCGGCGCCTCACCTGCGACACCGATATATTTCGTAATCCGGTCGAGCTGCTCGATGGGGACGAAGAGCCGGTCCGTTCCGGCATATTCAAGAAGCGCGTAGTCGCGCACGATACCGGCGACTTCTCTGCGCTGCAATCCACCGTAGACCGCAATGCCGTGGGTGCTGTGTACCACGTAATCACCGGCTTTAAGGTCGGCGATATCGGCAATTGCACGGCCCTTGCTTTGGGCTATGCTTTTCTGCTGGATGGCCTTTCTTCCAAAAATATCCGTATAGGATATAAGCGCCAGGCCTAAATCAGGGCTCGTAAACCCGCCACTTATATCACCGGTTACCAGTAAAACCGTCTTTGCGTCCCCCACGGATTCACCTGCACCGGACGTATAAGGAATCTTGCTATTTCCCAGAATCTGAGCCATTTTATCAAGCTGGCCCCGGTCATGGAGCGCCAGGATGACGGTTAATCCGAGCCCCAGATAATCGTTGATCCGATCGCTGAGCTGCTCGACTCTTCCGGCAAGGGGTTGAACGGGTGAAGCCTTGATCGCAAGGGTGCTCTTTGCCTCCCCTAAAGAGGTGAGTTCAAGCCGGGTGCGGCTCAGTATCTCTTTTGGCTTTCGAAAGTACGGGTACGGCGGTTTAATAATCGACCGGTGCTCGGCAAGATGATCGATATAGGACACCTGTTGCGAGAGGTGCTGTTGCGCCGCTTGCAGGGTTTCTTCCGGCTCATCGACAATGACAAGGGCGTCAGGAGAAAGGTAATCCATAACCGTCGCCGCCTTGCCGTACAGAAACGGCAGGTACTTATCGATACCTTCGAAGTAGTGCATGTCTTTTAATTTGCCGACTTCTTCTTCAAGCCATTCGGGGTAAGGGCCGGTAAGCTGCGCGAGCGCTTTTGCGACGTTGTCTTCGGTAAGCGCCACCTGACGACAGCCGTATATGTTGATGCCTTTCAGTTTTTCAACCGAGCGCTGGCTTGCTATATTGAAGGAACGTATTGAGTCGACCTCATCCCCGAAGAACTCGACGCGCACCGGCGCACCCGCATTTGTAGGAAAGATATCGATGATGCCGCCGCGCAGGCTGAACTGCCCCTGGCTCTCAACCAGCGGCGCCCTTACGTAGCCCATAGCGCCCAACCGGGCAGCCAGGTCATGCAGATCGATTTCATCGCCTATTTTCAGGATTAGCGGGCGGTGCAACTGTGCCGAAAGCGGCGCCATTATACGGGTGGCGGCCTGAACCGAGGTAACCCAGATGGATGCCTCGCCCGACGCCATTGTGTCGAGCGCTGCAAGCCGCCTGCCGACCGAGGCCGGACTTGGCGAGAGCGAATCATACGGCATGGTCTCGACATCGAGGAAAAGCCCGGCATCAACCGAATAAGCCTTGAGATCGGCGAAAAGCAAACGCGCCCGCTCGGAGTTCGCCGTAATCACAAGCGTCGGCTTTCGCACATCAGCATGGAGTGCAGACAGTACATAGGTCCTGGCAGATGTGCCCACCGAGGCGACCGCCGTACCGTCGGCTGCAATCAATTCGAGGAGCCTCGCGTAGGCTGTATTCTTTTGAATCAGATGTAATATTTCGTGTAATTGTTCATGTAATTGCATTTTAATAACCCCGCGCGCAATCAGCACGCCAAAAAGGCCTCGGCAAACGCCCAGACCCCCTTAAGAAGCCTATTTATAAGAGAATATTAACTTTCACCGGTATCCAGTATCGGCTTTTTCTGTGGCGCGCATAGCACGCCTTAATCAATATAGCAGGTTGTGGGCGACAAATGCTAGATGCCGGGGATTGGTTGGCTCGGAACAAGACGGTTGGCCGGGTATCGTGGGTCCGCCGGGCTATTACGCGGCGGATGCTTGCGCGCTCAGCTTTTCGATGATCCAATCGTGGACGATTTGCTCTACTTCTCGCGCGGATTTGTCAAGGTTATGGCCGGTACCTTTGAGGATAACAAGTTTCTTGGGCTCATGCGCCATGGTGTAGACGCGGTGGGAGCTTGTGCTTGGGACCACCGTATCCTGATCTCCATGAATTAGGAGGATCGAACAGTCCGGCGAAAGCTCGGGTACAACATCAACGCCGTAGGCTTGCGTTGACAGGGCAACCACGGTTTTAACCGAATCCGAGCGGGCTGCCGCCTGTATCACGACAGCCCCACCAAAAGAGTGACCGGTAAGGGCCATCCTAACAATTCCCTGGCTCTCGAAGAAACTGATGCCCGCCAGCACATCATATACCGACTCCTCAAGATTCGTCGGAAAACTAAAGCGCACCCTCAGTGACGCAATGTTGTCGTTACGCAGCCCGTCGCATAAATACGGGTAGAGCCCACGCGCCGGCGTATCCCAGTCGCCGCCGACCCCGCCGACCCATATCGCCCCAAATAGCGTGCCCGCAACCGGGTAATACCGGCACCGTATGTCTCTGCGCCCGGTCACCAGCGTTATCGGCTCGTACCCGTCCTCGGATTTACCCCATGTAACCTCCCGGATAAGCGGAACTCTTGATCTGGCTTCGTCTTTTTCCTCCATCCGGCGCACCTTCTCTTAAGTCGGGTAGTTTGAGGAGATCTTGAGGCAAAGTCTACCCTGAAATGCCGGAAGTTA
>Ga0210015_1000739_pt1 | contig 33661 bp, 32 predicted proteins | sample CryGeymeta201522_FD_185471 | JGI IMG/M metagenome (GOLD analysis project Ga0210015, IMG submission 185471) | Groundwater microbial communities from Crystal Geyser aquifers in Utah, USA - Crystal Geyser metaG 2015-22 (SPAdes) (version 2) | ecosystem: Environmental > Aquatic > Deep subsurface >...
AAGGCCTCGTACAGCCGCGCGCCGGTCTCGGGGGCGGCGGCAGCGGAGAAACCGGGGCGGTTGCCGCGCGACGTATCGGCGGCGAGGGTAAACTGGCTGATGACCAGCGCCGCGCCGCCGGTATCAGAGAGCGACAGGTTCATCTTGCCCGCATCGTCGCGAAAGATGCGCAGTTTCGCCACCTTGGCCGCGAGCCGCGCGGGCATCGTGTCGTCATCGCCCTGCATCGCGCAGACGAGGATCATCAGCCCCGGCCCGATTGCGCCCAGCGTGACGCCATCCACCCGGACGGCGGCCTCGCTCACCCGCTGGAGCAGCGCCTTCATGCGGTCAGTTCATGCGCCCAGGGCGGGTTTGCGCCCGGCCGGCTGACGGTGATCGCCGCCGCACGAACCCCGAGCGTCAGCGCGTCGCGGATGGTGCCTGCGTCCAGCGCCGCGATACCGGCCTTGGTCAGCGCACCCGCCTGCGCGAGATGCGCGAGCACGCCCGCGTTGAACGTGTCGCCCGCGCCGACCGTATCGGCCACCGTGACCGGCGTCGCCGCAACCGCGACCGTATGCGCGGCGCTATAGCCGGTCGCGCCCTTCGCCCCTTCGGTGATGCAGACGAGCCGCGGGCCACGCGCGAGCAGCCCGCGCGCCAGCGTCGCGATGTCGCCGTCGCCCATGATCCAGTGCAGGTCCTCATCGCTGAGCTTCACGATATCGGCCAGCGCCAGCATCCGGTCCAGCCGGGCGCGATAGGCGGGCGCGTCGGTGATGAAACCGGGGCGGATATTGGGGTCGATCATCGTGACCGCGCGCCCCGCCTCGCGCGCCTGCAACGCCTCATAGGCGGAGCCGCAAGGCTCGCCCACCAGCGAGATGCCGCCAAAGAACAGCGCATCGGCCGCGACCTGCGGCAGGTCGGCAGGCGTGAGCATCCGCCCGGCGGTGTTCTCGTCATAAAACGCATAGGTCGCACTGCCATCCACCAGCCGCACAAAGGCCAGCGTCGTGGGCCGGGGCGAGACATGCGCGGGGCTGCTGTCCACATGGCTCGCGGCCAGCGTCTCGCGCAACAGGTCGCCGAAAAGGTCGGACGACAGGCCCGAGAAAAACGCCACACCGGCCCCCAGCCGCCCCAGCGCGATGGCGGTGTTGAAGACCGCGCCACCGGCATAGGGGGCAAAGGCATCCTCTTCGACCGTGGTCCGACGCGGCAGCATGTCGATCAGGGCCTCGCCACAACACAGGATCATCGGATTCCCCCCTTTGGCCGTCCGTTGCATATGTTAGCGCCAACATGACGCCCCTGCGCCCGCCGTGCAATGGCATTTGACGGCTCTGTCCCCGCAGAGCGGGCCGCCGCCACCAGGGTCACCGGCCACCCCATCCCCGCAAGGGCCGTGCGGACAAGGGCTGTGCAACATCCGCGTCCGGCGCTATGCCGGATGCAATGGCTGCAGGGAGACGCCGCCGCATGAGACTGCCTGTCACACCCTCGTTCCGTCTGGACGGCAAACGCGCGCTGGTCACCGGCGCGTCCAGCGGCATCGGGCTTGCCGCGGCCGCGGCCCTGGCCGGGGCGGGTGCGCAGGTGGTGCTCGTCGCGCGGGGCGGCGACGCGCTCGCCACTGTGGCGCAGGCGATCGGGCCGGCGGCGACGGCCTGTCCGCTCGACATCACCGATCTGGCCGCAACGGCGGCGATGGTTGCGGCGCAGGACCCGTTCGACGTGCTGGTCAATGCCGCCGGGACCGCGCGGCATGCGCCCGCGCTCACCACCACGCCCGAGGATTACGACGCCACGATGGCGCTGAACCTGCGCGCCGCCTATTTCCTGACGCGCGAGGTCGCGCGCGGACTGATCGCCGCAGGCCGGCCCGGCAGCCTGATCAACATCAGCAGCCAGATGGGCCATATCGCCGGCCCCGACCGTGCCGTCTATGCCGCGAGCAAGCACGCGCTCGAAGGGATGACCAAGGCGATGGCGATCGAATGGGGGCCGCATGGGATCAGGGTCAACACGCTCTGCCCCACCTTCATCCGCACGCCGCTGGCCGAGGTCACGCTGTCGGACCCGGCCAAGCGCGCCTGGGTGCTCTCCAAGATCAAGCTCGCCCGCCTGGGCGAGGTCGAGGACCTGATGGGGCCGGTCGTGTTCCTCGCCTCCGACGCCTCGCGCCTGATGACCGGCACCCATCTGCTGATCGATGGCGGCTGGACCGCGGAATAGGGCGCACGTTGCCGCGCGCCGCTAGACCCCGCCCTGATCGTTGAGGTAGATGCCATAGCCGATGCCGCCCGCGATGATCAGCGCGATGATCACGGCAATGGCGATCTTCCACTTGGACCAGGGCCGTTCGCCCTGCACCTTGCCGGTCTGGCCGTTGACCACGAACTGATAGGTCTTGCCGTTGAATTTGTAAGCGGCGAGCCAGATCGGCAGGAGGATATGCTTGAAGGTCACGTCATTGACGAAGGTATCGACATTGTGGATGCGCTGGTGGTCGCCGCCGATGTCGCGGCGGACATCGTCGCGGATCACCTGGTCCATGTATTCGCGCGCGATCACAAAGCCATCCTCGAGCAGGACCTGATAGCCCTCGGCCCGGAATCCGGCAAGGAATTCAGGCTGATAAGGCGATAGCGCCTTGAGGTCCCAGGGGGCGAGCGCGTCGGTATAGCGGCGCGGCAGCGATTTCGACGCCAGCACCAGCACATCGTCAAAGAACCGCGCCACAGCGCCAGACCGGTTCGACCAGCGCGTCTTGCGCACGCGCTCGGTCTCGGACTTGCCGTTGCGGGTGACGGTGCGGGTCTCGTAGTAATCGTCGCCGCGCTCGCCCCGGTAGGTGCTTTTCGTGTCGGCGTCAAAGGTCCAGAAGGGCACATAGATGCCGTTCATCGCGCGCCCCTTGCGGGCGTAGTCCTTGAGCCCGTTCGGGGCGAACCACAGCCGCCCCAGCCAGGTCGTCATCGCCGCCCGCGCCGTGCGCTCGTCGAGCACGAAGGGCAGCAGGCCCTGCGGCTTGATATGGCGATGCGTGCCGGTGTCGGTGACGACGACCGTGTCGCAGAACGGGCAGCGCGCGGCCTGCGTCGTCTCGGCAAATTCGGTCTGCGCGCCGCAGGAGGGGCAGGTCAGCACCCGCGTTTCCTCGTAGTCGGCGCTGGAAAGCTGGGTCGCGACCGTGCGCTGGAAATCCAGCTCGCGCATCGCATCGTCGCGGCTGCCGGTCGCCACGATCGGCTGCACATGGCCGCAATGCGGGCAGGTCAGTTCGGTCGCGCCGGGGGTATAGCGCAGGTCGGACCCGCATTGCGCGCAGGGAAAGTGGAATTTTTCGGTCTCGGGGGCTTCGGTGATGTCGGACATCTATTTGCTTGTCAAAAAGGGATTTGACGGCAGTATATCTCTGACATCTCGGTCAGAGCAACCGATGCATCGCGCGCGGCAGCATCATCCTGAGCGCGCCATCGTTGAGCGTGGTATGCCGCCAGAGGTGATAGATCGCGTGGAACATCGCGGCCACCAGCAGCACCAGCAGCGCGCGCCACGCCCAGACGCCGCCGCCATATCCCAGCAGGTCTGCGGCGTTGAGCGCCGCGGCCGTGGCCAGCAGCGCATACATGCCCCAGTGCAGCGGCGCAAAGATCGCGCGCGCCCAGCCCGCGAGCTTTGGCCCCGGCCGCCCCAGCATCCCGCGCCCGAGCGCCAGCGCCACCCAAAGCCCCGCGCCGCCGACAAAGACCCAGCGCAGGGCAGGGGCGGCGGTGCCGCCCTTGACCAGGACCAGCAGCAACAGCGCCGTGCCCCAGTGCAGCACAATCGTCAGCGCGCGGCGGGTCATCGGATCACACGCCCGGCGGCGGCGGCGGCGGCATCACGGTGAAAAGCTGGGCAAGCTCTGCAACGTCAGAGGCGCGCTTCCAGCCGTCCTGCCCGGCGGTCCAGACCATGCTGTCGCGGGTAAAGGTGCCCGCGCCCGCCATCTGGCCCAGCGTCGCGCGGCCAAAGGGGCCGGTGGTCTGGCCGTTGGCCGCGATGTGCCACACGGCCTCGACCGGAGGCGGGGGCGGGGCGGGCGGTTGCGGGGTGGCGGGCGCAGCCGCGGCGGGGGCCGCCCCCCATGGCCCCTGCTGGCCCATCACCATCCCCATGCCCAGCCCCATGCCCAGCCCCATGCCCGCGCCCGCAGCGCCGGGGTTCTCGGCCGCCTTGGTCATCGCCTCGGCCGCGCTGAACTGTGCATATTTGTTGAGGTCGCCCACCACGCCCATCGACGTGCGCTTGTCCATCGCCTTTTCCACCTCTTCGGGCAGGGAGATGTTCTCGAAGTAGAACTCCGGGATGGTCAGACCGTAGCCCGCAACCGTGGGCGCGATGGCGGTCGCCACCAGCTTGCCCAGATCGGCGGTATTGGCCGCCATGTCGAGCACCGGGATGCCGGATGAGGCGAGCACGCGGCTCACCTCCGGCACCAGCACATTGCGGATCTGGAGCGAAATCTCGTCGGCGGTGAATTCGCCGTCCGTCCCCACGATCTCCTGCATGAACCTGGCGGGGTCGGCCACCCGCATCGTGTAGCTGCCAAAGGCGCGGATGCGCACCGGCCCGAATTCGGGATCGCGGCACATGATCGGGTTCTTGGTGCCCCATTTCATATCGCCAAAGCGGGTGGTGTTGACGAAATAGATCTCGGATTTGAACGGCGACTTGAACCCGTGGTCCCAATGCTGGAGCGAGGTCATGATCGGCATGTTGTTCGTCTCGAGCATATACATGCCGGGGCTGAACACATCGGCCAGCACGCCCTCGTGGATGAACACCGCCGCCTGTCCCTCGCGCACGGTCAGCTTGGCGCCATACTTGATCTCGTTGCCGTGGCGCTCGAACCGCCAGACCATCGTGTCGCGGGTGTCGTCCGTCCATTCGATGACGTCGATGAACTGGCCCTTGATGAAACTGAAAACCATGTCTGAAACTCCCTTGTGTCAGGATTGTCCGGCCAGCAGATCTGCGGCGATCTGGCGGGCGATGGGGGCGGCCTCGGCGGCGCTCATCCCGGTGCGGAACCGGGGGTCGTAGAGCATCCGCAGCAGCAATTCGTCATGCGTGGTCAGCAGCCCGAACTCTTCGTCGTCGTTGAAGATCGAGGGCCGCGCGGCGGGGCTGTCATTGGCCAGCCCCATCGCCTGCGCCAGCTCTTCGTGGATGCAGGCGAGGCGCAAGAGGTCGGGGTGTTCGCCCCGGATCACCACCAGCGCGCGGGTATAGCCCGGCTGGCCGCCGTCGGAAAACGCGATGGCGAGGCAGAGCGTCGCGCGCGGCATCGTCATCACCGCGCGCAACGAGCTTTCCGCGATGCCGGGCACGAGCGCGCGCAAGCGGTCCTCGTATCCCAGCCGTTCATCCTCGTTCAGGATCAGGACGTGGAAATTGGGCGCGACAGAGGTTTTGGTGATGCTGGTGTCGGTCAGCCGCGACAGCCGGGCGGCAAAGGCGGCGATGCTGGCGCTGTCGCGGCTGCGTTGCGCCTCGGGCACGCTGTCGCCATGGATCACCTGCATGCGGATCGGCCGGTCCCAGCGGCGCAGGCGGCTGATCGTGGGGGTCGGCGTCTGCGCGCCGGTGCCGGGGACATATTCGTCATAAAGCGCGATGTTGATGAAGTTGCGCGCGAGCATCTGGTCGGTAAAGGGCGTGTCCGGCCCGCCGCCGTCACCGCGCAAGAGCCCCTGCGCGAGAAGTTGCGCCTGCAACCGCTGGTAATGCTGCGCCAGCGCCTCGCTCTGGGGCGAGCGGACCGGCGCCAGCGGGGGCGGCGCCACGGGCGTGGGCGCCACAACCGGCGGCGGCGGGGTCACCGGCAGCGGCTCTGTCACCTCGCAGCCGGCGAGTGCCAGACAGGCGGCGGCAAGGGTCACCAGACCCTGCCGCCCCATGCCCTGCACCCGCGCGGCCATGCGTCCTCAGGCCCCGGTCGCCGTGCCGACAGCCTCGCCCATGCCGGTCGAACGGGCCTTGGCCGAGGCGAGTGTGGCCTTCAGCTCGGCCTCCATCTTCTTGAGGTCCTCCTCGGCACTCGCGCGCTTGCGCTTGCCCTCGTCGGCGATCTCGAGGCTTTCGTTGATCGTGGCGATCAGGTTGGCGTTGGCCGATTTCACCGCCTCGATGTCGAACACGCCGCGCTCCATCTCGGTGCGGATCACCTTGTTGGCGTCGCGCAGGTTCTGGGCATTGGCGGTGAGCAGCTCGTTGGTCAGGTCATTGGCCTCGCGCACGGCCTTGGCGGCTTCGGCGCTGCGCTGGATCGTGACGGCCTGGGCAAGCTGCGTTTCCCACAGCGGCACGGTATTCACGAGGGTCGAATTGATCTTGGTCACCAGCGACTTGTCGTTCTCCTGCACCAGCCGGATCGAGGGCAGCGACTGCATCGTGACCTGCCGCGTGAGCTTGAGGTCATGCACCCGGCGGTCGAGGTCGTCGCGGGCGGACCGCATGTCGCGCAGCTCTTGCGCCTTCATCACGCCCTGGTCCTCGGGTGCGGCCTGCACCTCGGCCTCTTTCGCGGGGATCGTGGTGGTGTCGAGCTCGGCCAGCTTGGCCTCGCCGGCGGCGATATAGAGCGCGAGCTCGTCGTAAAAGGCGAGCGTCTTGTCATAAAGCTGGTCGAGCGATTCGATATCCTTGAGCAGCACATGCTCATGCTTGAGCAGGTCATCGGTGATCTTGTCGATCTGGCCCTGCACCTCTTCGAACCTTGCGGTGAACTTGGCGATGGGGGCGGCGCGGCCCAGAAGCTTTTCCCAGAAGGTGCGGTTGCGCCGCACGTCCAGCTCGCTGACCGAAAAGCCGCGGATCGTGGTGACGATGTCGCGCAGGCTGTCGCCGGCCGGCCCCACATCCTTGTTGCGCACGCCGGCGAGCATCGACTGGCTGATGACCTGAAGCTCGGCCTGCGCACCGGACCCGAAGGATACGATCGAATTGGTGTCGCCCATGTCGATCTCGGCCATGCGGCGGCGGATTTCCTCGGCCACGGGGGGCGTCGCCTGCGCCAGCGGCACGATCTCGCGGCTGGGTTCGGGCAGCAGGACGGCGGTGACTTTCTCGACCTCGGCCAATGTGGCGCTGGCCTGATCGCGGATGGTGTCGGACATTGTGACTGTTCCCTCTTACTGTTCCGGCTTGATGCCTTCGCGCCGCAATCTGTCGCGCAATACCTTGATTTCGATATCCATATCCGCGCGCCCATCCTCGAGCATCCGCCCCGTGCGCGCGGCAAAGTTCTGCTCCAGATCGGTGAGGAGCTGTTCGTAATCGCCTCGCGCGGCCTCGTCGCGGCTGCGTTTGTAAAGATCGGCGAACTTGACCGAAGCATCGCGCGCGCCCATCAGATAGACGCCCAGAAACCGCCGCGCCTCGGTCAGGTCGCGGGGGTCCTCCTCGACGGTGCGGATCAACTTGCGCGCGGCGGCCTGAAAGCCCGCGACACGCAGGTCAAGCTTGCGGTCGCCAAGCGCCGCGATGTGCTCGCGCATCGCGCCCAGATAGGCTTCGGCCTCGTCCACCACCCGCGCCACGCGGTCCTGCTGGAACTGGTCCACGCCCTCCATCCGCTTGTCCTTGAGCGGGTCGATGCCGAAGGCTGCAACATGCAGCGCACCCGCCGCTACGCCATAAAGGACTGACCCCACGACGCCCGCGTCATTGCTCCAGGCTGCGATGGCAATGCCGATGCCGGTCAGCACGCTCGCCAGCATCTTGCGCGGCAGCGCGGGGCGGCGGGCAATCGTGCGCGCGTCATAGGCGGCCTGCGCGCGCAGCCCCTCGCGCAAGAGCCAGGCCGCGAGCGTGAGCACAGCCGCACCGGCGAGCCCCGCGATCAGCACCGTGGGCCCGCTGCCCAGCGAGGTGAAGGCCAGCACGAGCCCCGGCACAAAGAGCACATTGGCCCGCGCCCCCGCCGCATCGACCAGACGGTCATCCACCGGCGCCTGCGCCAGCCCGGCGCCGCCGGGAGTGGATTTGCCGTCAGGGCTGTATTTGCCGCCGAACTTCTGTGCCATCAGACTGAGGCCACCAGCCAGCCGGTCGTGACGCCGAACATCACGATGATGAGCAGGACATAGGCAAACTTGCGGACTGTGGCCGGCATCGTGGTGTCCTTTTTCTGGGCCGCGACAGGGCCGCCACGGGTCTCGAACAAGGCCATGACCGAGGTCACGGTGATCAGGATTGCGGCGATGAACAACCCCATCAAGATCAGTCGCGCCATGCTCCATCCTTCCAAAGCGGCCGCGGCTTCACAAGTCCCCGCGCGGTCTACATTCGCATCTTTGCCCTGCAACCGAAAGACGGATGCGCATGGCGCCGATGCTTGTGCATGACATGTTCATTGTGGGGGTTTGTGACAAGGGTTCCATCGCGGTCACAATTCCCCCCTCACCTCAGCCCTTGCGCGGCGGCTTTTTCGGGCCGGCGGGAGGGGCTGCGTTGCGGGTCGAGGGGGTCTTGGGCCGAGATTTGGGGCGCGGTGTCGCGGATCTGGCGGGGGTGGGGTCGCCATCGGCGCGCGCGGCGGGTGCCTTGTGCGACTTGAACCCCGCCGCCCGGGCGGGCTTGTCGGGGCTGCCGCCATGCGACAGGCGCCCGGCACTGCGCGGCGCGCTCTTGGCGGGGGCCTTGGCGGGGCTGTCGTCGGCGGCCCTGGCGTAGCGGGCCGGTTTGACGACATGATGCGCGGTGTCGCGGGCGCTGGCCGGGCTGTCGCCTGCGGGCCGCGCGCGGATGTTGACCGGCTTTGCCGCAGTGCGCGGGGCCTGCGCGGCGGCTGTGTCGCCTTTGACGCTACGGGCGGGGACGCTACGGGCGGGGACGCTGCGGGCGGGGACGCTGCGGGCGGGGCGGGCGGGGCGGGCATCGGGCGCGTCGGGCGCGTCGGGCGCAGCGGGCCGCCCTTTGCGGACCGGCTGCGGCCGCGCGTCGAGGCCCAACTGGTCACGCACCACGCGCGATTTCAGTTCTTCCACCTCGCCGGGCTTGAGACTGCCGAGCTGGAACGGGCCATAGCTGATGCGGATCAGCCGGTTCACGGTGACGCCGATCGCCTCCATCGTGCGGCGGATCTCGCGGTTCTTGCCTTCGCGCAGGGTGACGGTCAGCCAGGCGTTCGCCCCCTGCTGGCGGTCAAAGGTGACGCCCATCGGCTGATACTCCACCCCCTCGACCGTGATCCCCCGGCGCAACTGTTCAAGCCGCTCCTCGCTGACCGAGCCGTTGATGCGCACGCGGTAGCGGCGCAGCCAGCCGGTCGCGGGCAATTCGAGCCGGCGTTTGACCGCGCCGTCATTGGTCAGGATCAGGAGCCCCTCGGAGTTGAGGTCGAGCCGGCCCACCGACATCACCCGCGGCATGTCGGCGGGCAGGGTGTCGAATACGGTCTGGCGGTCCTTCTCGTCCTTTTCCGTGGTCACCAGGCCCGCGGGCTTGTGGTAGAGCCACAGGCGGGGCGGCTCGGGCGCGGCCAGCGCCTTGCCATCGACCGAGACGCGGTCAGAGCCCGAGATGTTGAGCGCGGGGCTGTCGATCGGCTTGCCGTTGACGCGCACGCGGCCTTCGGCGATCAGCCGTTCCGCGTCGCGGCGCGACGCGATGCCCGCGCGGGCGAGCACCTTGGCGATGCGCTCGCCTTTCGTGGGGGCGGGGGGCGGGACGGACGGGGATTTGCTCATGACCGGGTCATAGCCGCATTGCCGCCCTCTTGCCAGTGGGGCCGGGATGCGGGCATCTGGGCGCATGGTGTTCCGGTCCTTCATGGAAATCGCGCTGGAGGAGGCGCAGGCGGCGGGCGCGCGCGGCGAGGTGCCGGTCGGCGCCGTCATCGTGGCGCCGGGCGGGGTGGTGGTGGCGCGTGCGGGCAACCGGACGCGGGAACTGTTCGACCCCACGGCCCATGCCGAAGTGCTCGCGATCCGGGCCGCCTGTGCGGCGGCGGGCCGCGAGCGGCTGGCGGGTCATGACCTCTATGTCACGCTCGAGCCCTGCGCGATGTGCGCGGCGGCGATCTCGCTCGCGCGGATCGGGCGGCTTTATTACGGTGCGGCGGATCCGAAGTCGGGCGGGGTGGCGCAGGGGGCGCGGGTGTTTGCGCAGCCGCAATGCCACCATGCGCCCGACGTCTATGACGGGATCGGTGCACAGGCGGCGGAGGCGCTGCTGCGGGCGTTCTTTGCGGCCCGGCGGTAGCAGGGGGCTCTGCCCCCGGCCTGCGGCCTCCCCCGGGATATTTTCGGCAAGATGAAGCCGGGGGGCGCGCTGGACTTGGGCGGCACGAGGGGGGATAAGGGAGCATGAGTCTGCCCCCCGGTTTCCTTGACGAATTGCGCGGTCGCCTCTCGCTGGGGCAGGTCGTGGGCCGCAAGGTGATGTGGGACGCGCGCAAGTCGAACCCGGGCAAGGGCGATCTATGGGCGCCGTGCCCGTTCCACCAGGAAAAAACAGCGTCTTTTCATGTGGATGACCGCAAGGGGTATTACTATTGCTTTGGCTGTCACGCCAAGGGCGATGCGATTTCTTTCGTGCGCGAGACCGAGAATGTGGGTTTTGCCGAGGCGGTGGAAATCCTCGCGCGCGAGGCGGGGATGGCGGTGCCGGCGCGCGATCCGGCAGCCCAGGCGGTGCAGGATGCGCGCGGGCGGCTGGTGGCGGTGATGGAGCAGGCGGTGCAGCATTACCGGCTGCAACTGGCCACCGGGGCGGCGGCGGGCGCGCGGGATTATCTGGCGCGGCGCGGGCTTGACGCGGCGGCGCTGGAGCGCTGGGAGATCGGCTTTGCCCCCGCCGGCTGGCAGGGGTTGCGCGATGCGCTGGCGGCCAGGGGGGTGAGCGACGCCGACATGCTGGCCGCCGGTCTGGTGCGGACCTCGGACAAGGGCAAGGCGCCTTATGACGTGTTTCGCGACCGCATCATGTTTCCGATCCGCGATGCGCGGGGCCGCGCGATTGCCTTTGGGGGCCGTGCGATGGACCCCAAGGACGCCGCGAAATACCTCAATTCGCCCGAGACGGTGCTGTTTGACAAGGGGCGCAGCCTTTTCAACCACGGGCCCGCGCGCGAGGCGGCGGGCAAGGGCCGGCCGCTCATCGTGGCCGAAGGCTATATGGATGTGATCGCGCTGGTGCAGGCGGGGTTCCCTTCGGTCGTGGCGCCGCTGGGCACGGCCGTGACGCCCGATCAGTTGCGGCTCATGTGGCGCATCGCGCCCGAGCCCGTCATCGCGCTCGACGGTGACAAGGCGGGGCTGGGGGCGGCGATGCGGCTGATCGACCTGGCGCTGCCGCTCCTGGAGGCGGGGCAGTCGCTGCGCTTTGCGCTCATGCCGCAGGGGCTGGACCCGGACGATCTGATCCGCGCGCAGGGCGCCGGCGCGATGCAGGCGCTGGTCGAGGCGGCGGTGCCGATGGTGCAGCTGTTGTGGCGGCGCGAGACGGAGGGGCAGTCCTTTGACAGCCCCGAGCGCAAGGCCGCGCTCGACAAGCGGCTGCGCGAGGTGATCAAGGTGATCGCCGACCCCTCGATCCGGGGGCATTATGGCGAGGACATCAAGCGGTTGCGCTGGGAGCTCTTTGGCCAGCGCCGGGCCGCCGGGGGCAGGGCGCGCGCGGGCCAGGCGCTGTCCACCACGCGGGCCAGTGCGCTGGTGGGGCCGGGCGACGAGGAGCATCTGCGCGAGGCGGTGATCCTTGCCACGCTGGTCGCGACCCCGGCCGTGCTGGCCGAATTCGAACCGCAGATCGAGGTGATGGACTGTCGCGATGCCGGCCATGCGGCGCTGCGTGACCTGATTCTGCGCCAGCCCCCCGGGGCGGACCTCGGCGCCGCGATTGTCGGGGCAATGGGGGCGTCAACCCTTGAAAAGCTGATGGGAGAGCGCCATGTCGCCATCACACCGGCATTGCGCCGCCCCGGCGATATCGAGGTCGCGCGCCTGTGTCTGGCCGAGGAACTGGCCAAGCTGACCGCGCGGCGCGGCCATGCCCGCGAGATCGCCGATGCGATGGAGGACATGGGCGGGCTTGCCGATGAGGGCGTCACCTGGCGGCTCGACCAGGCGGTGCGCGCCGTGGACCGCGCGCTGCGCGGCGATGGCGAGGACCGCACCGAATACGAGACGGGCGAGAATGGCGCGAAGATGAAGAAGGGCGAACGCCATGAACTGGATGCGCTTTTGGGCGGGATCGACTTTGGCCGCGGCGGCCGGCGCGCCTTGCGGGGGCCGCCCTCGGACGAATAAGGCAACATCTTAATGAATTCCCGGTAGGGGTGGTTGCGAATCACCCTGACTCCGGATTGATTCGTCAAACCTTCGAATCGCGAATCACCCATGACCCCCAGCGGACCGGCCGCCCCGGACCCGCACCGCCCTGAGGAGCCCCTGATGGCCGCGAAAGACACCGACGATCACAAGGACGACGACAGCGACAGCGATATCTCGCTGGACATGAGCCAGGCTGCCGTCAAGAAGATGATCGGCGAGGCGCGCGAGCGGGGCTACATCACCTACGACCAGCTCAACGCCGTGCTGCCGCCGGAACAGGTGTCGTCCGACCAGATCGAGGACGTGATGTCGATGCTCTCGGAAATGGGCATCCAGGTCACCGAGGAAGAGGAAAGCGAAGAGGCCGAGACCGACGGCGCCTCGCGCGAGCTGGCCACCATCGGCGGCGGGCGCGATGTCACGCTGGCCACGTCCGAGACCGAAAAGCTCGACCGCACCGATGACCCGGTGCGCATGTATCTGCGCGAGATGGGGTCGGTCGAACTGCTGAGCCGCGAAGGCGAGATCGCCATCGCCAAGCGGATCGAGGCGGGGCGCAACACGATGATCCTGGGGCTGTGCGAAAGCCCGCTCACGTTCCAGGCGATCACGATCTGGCGCGATGAGCTGTTGTCCGAGGACATCCTGCTGCGCGACGTGATCGACCTCGAGGCGACATTCGGCACGCAACTGGGCGAGGATGGCGTCGAAGAGCCCGTGGTCGAGGCCGCCACGCCGGGTGAGCCGGCCGTGCGCGAGGACACGCCCGAGCTCGACGCCGATGGCAACCCGATCGCGCGCGAGGACGACGACGAGGACGACGAACAGGCCAACATGTCGCTCGCCGCGATGGAAAGCGCGCTCAAGCCGCGCGTGCTGGAAACGCTCGAGGTGATCGCGCGCAATTTTGGCGACCTGTCGGAAATGCAGGACGCGCGGATGTCGGCCACGCTGAACGAGGACAGCAGCTTTTCCGCCAAGGACGAGGGCGCCTATCAGACGCTGCGGTCGGAAATCGTGGTGCTGGTCAACTCGCTGCACCTGCACAACAACCGGATCGAGGCGCTGATCGACCAGCTATACGGCATCAACCGCCGGATCATGGCGATCGACAGCAACATGGTCAAACTCGCCGATCAGGCGCGCATCAACCGGCGCGAGTTCATCGACGAATACCGCGGCTACGAGCTTGATCCCACCTGGCTCGACCGGATGGGGGCCAAGGCCGGGCGCGGCTGGCAGGCCTTTGTGGAACGCTCGACCGGCAAGGTCGAAGAGCTGCGCGCCGAGATGGCGCAGGTCGGGCAATATGTCGGCGTGGACATCACCGAGTTCCGCCGCATCGTGGCGCAGGTCCAGAAGGGCGAAAAGGAAGCCCGGCAGGCGAAAAAGGAAATGGTCGAGGCGAACCTGCGTCTGGTCATCTCGATTGCCAAGAAATACACGAACCGCGGGTTGCAATTCCTTGATCTCATTCAGGAAGGCAATATCGGCCTGATGAAGGCGGTGGACAAGTTCGAGTATCGCCGCGGCTACAAGTTCTCGACCTATGCGACATGGTGGATCCGGCAGGCGATCACCCGGTCGATTGCCGATCAGGCCCGCACGATCCGCATTCCCGTCCACATGATCGAGACGATCAACAAGCTGGTGCGCACCGGCCGCCAGATGCTGCACGAGATCGGCCGCGAACCCACGCCCGAGGAACTGGCCGAGAAACTCCAGATGCCGCTGGAAAAGGTCCGCAAGGTGATGAAGATCGCCAAGGAGCCGATCAGCCTCGAGACGCCCATCGGCGACGAGGAGGACAGCCAGCTTGGCGATTTCATCGAGGACAAGAACGCGATCCTGCCGCTCGACAGCGCCATCCAGGAGAACCTGAAGGAGACGACGACGCGGGTGCTGGCCAGCCTCACCCCGCGCGAAGAGCGCGTGCTGCGGATGCGGTTCGGCATCGGGATGAACACCGACCACACGCTCGAAGAGGTCGGCCAGCAGTTCAGCGTGACCCGCGAACGCATCCGCCAGATCGAGGCCAAGGCGCTGCGCAAGCTCAAGCACCCGTCGCGGAGCCGCAAGCTGCGGTCCTTCCTCGACCAATAGACCCCGGAGGACGGCGCATGTCACTGTTGTCACGGCTTTTCGGCGGCAAATCCGGGGGCGATGCGCCCGCATCCTCCGGCCCTGCCGAGGAGTACAAGGGCTATGCGATCACGCCCGCGCCGATCCAGTCGGGCGGGCAGTATCGTGTGGCGGCGCGGATCGAGAAAACCATCGACGGCACGCTGCGCACACACAGCCTGACCCGCGCCGACACGATGGCCTCGCAAGAGGATGCGATGGCCATTTCGCTGGCCAAGGCCAAGCAGGTGATCGACGAACAGGGCGACCGGATTTTTCAGATCTAGCGGGGCGCAACTGTCATGACATCGGCCCAAACCGCGCCTGTCCACGTCCTGTGGACCGGTGGCTGGGATTCGTCCTGGCGGGTGCTCGACCTCGCGCTGAACCAGCGGCGCGCGGTGCAGCCGCATTATGTCCGCCGTGACGCGCGCAAATCGAACGCGCATGAGCTTGCGGCGATGGCGGCAATCCGTGCCTCCGTGCTGCGGCGCCATGGGGCCGAGGCGGCGGGGCGCATCGCGCCGCTGATCGTGGGCGAATATGATACGCTCGACATCCCGCCGCAGTTGCGCGACTGGCATCAGGCGCTGCGGGCGCATTACGACCTGTCGCAGCAATATATCTTTCTGCATGCCTATGCGCAGGTGGCCGGGATCGCTGCGCTCGAACTGGGCGTCGTGCGCAGCGACACGCTGACCGATTTCCTCATGCCCTATCTGCGGGCCGATGCCGAGGGCTGGGCGCTGGCCCCCACCCCGGCACTGCCCGCGATGGAGCTGTTCCGCCCGTTCCGCTTTGCCTTGCTCGACGTGACCAAGCCCGAGATCACCCGGCTGGCGGTGCGATCAGGCTGTCTGGGCGAATTGCGTCTGACGCATTTCTGCGCCAACCCCGGCCCCGGCGGCCGCCCCTGCGGCAAGTGCTATCCGTGCAAGCAGACCGTCGCGCAGGGGCTGGGCTGGCGGATGCCCCTGGGCCAGCGGCTGCGCCGGCTGCCGGTGGTGGGACCATGGGTGGGCCCGGTTGCGCAGGCATTGCGCAAGGCCGGGATCAGGCGCTAGCGGGCAGCACCGCCATTTCGGTGCAGGTGGGCGCGGGCAGGCTCTGCCCCAGCGCCGCGTCGAAATCGGCCTGCACCTGCGCGAGCAGGGCCGCGGGCACCGCCTTCCACGCGGCGCGACTGTCCCAGCGGATGATGAGGTGCAGCGCCTCCGGGTCGGCGGCATCCCGCCAGGTTTCCTTGCCGATATAGCCGGGATGGCGCGACAGGGCCGCCGTCCAGATCTTGTCATCGAGCGCGAGAAACCGCGCCTGAAGCGCGACCGGCACCCGGTAGGACAGCCATTCGATCACCATTTGCAACTCCTTGCGCGGTCAACCTGCGGTATTTTCTGCCACGGCAACCGGCCTGCGGCAATGCGTCCTGAGTCCCGCCCGCCACAGATTGCCCCCTGCATCTGGTGGTCCGAGATTTCCTCTGTGCAACAATTTGGCCTCTGCCTATAGTCTTGTGGACAACGGGGGGGCACACCCCCGGACCAGAGGCAGGCCAGATCAGAACGAGGATACATCCATGCGTTGTCCCTTTTGCGGAAACGTCGATACACAGGTCAAGGACAGTCGTCCGGCCGAGGACCATGTCGCGATCCGGCGGCGGCGGTTCTGCCCGGCCTGCGGGGGCCGTTTCACCACCTATGAGCGGGTGCAGCTGCGCGATCTGGTGGTCATAAAATCGAATGGCCGGCGTGAGGAGTTTGACCGTGACAAGCTCGAACGGTCGATCCGCATCGCGCTGCAAAAACGCCCGGTCGAACCCGAGCGGATGGACCAGATGATCTCGGGCATCGTGCGGCGGCTGGAAAGCCTGGGAGAGACCGACATCCACAGCCACCAGATCGGCGAGATCGTGATGGAGAGCCTGGCGCGGATCGACACCGTGGCCTATGTGCGTTTTGCCAGCGTTTACATGAACTTCCAGGCGGTGGGCGACTTTGACAAGTTCATGAGCGAGTTGCGGCCCAACGCCAAAACCGAGACGTGAGCACAGACGACACCCGCCATATGGCGCATGCGCTGGCGCTCGGGCGGCGGGGCATGGGCCGGGTCTGGCCCAATCCGGCCGTGGGCTGCGTGATCGTGCGGGACGATGTGATCCTCGGGCGCGGCTGGACGGCCGAGGGCGGCCGCCCCCATGCAGAGACGCAGGCGCTGGCGCAGGCGGGCCATGCCGCGCGCGGCGCCACAGCCTATGTCACGCTCGAGCCCTGCGCGCATCACGGGAAAACCCCGCCATGTGCCCAGGCGCTGATCGCCGCGGGCGTGGCGCGGGTGGTGGTGGCGACCGGCGACCCTGACCCCCGCGTCGCCGGGCGCGGTGTCGCGATGCTTTGCGCGGCGGGCATCGCCGTGACCGAAGGGGTGCTGGCGGCGCAGGCGCGTGCCGATCACGCGGGGTTTCTGCTGCGCGTGACGCAGGGGCGGCCGTTTGTGACGCTCAAGCTCGCTCTCACGCTCGACGGGCGGATCGCGACGCGAACCGGCGAAAGCCGCTGGATCACGGGGCCACAGGCGCGGCGGATGGTGCACATGATGCGGGCGCGCCATGACGCGGTCATGATCGGCGCGGGCACGGCGCGGGCGGATGACCCGTCGCTGACCGTGCGCGACCTCGGCCTGACGCGCCAACCGGTGCGGGTGGTGCTGGCGGCAGGGCTCGATCTGCCGCGCGACGGCGCGCTGGCGCGCACGGCGCGCGAGGTGCCGCTGTGGCTGTGCCATGATGCGGCGGTGGACGGGGCCGAATGGGCGGCGCGGGGGGCAGAGCTTTTGCCTTGCGCGATGGCGGACGGACGGCTCGACCCGGCCGCGGTGCTGGCGGCGCTGGGCGCGCGCGGGATCACGCGGGTGTTTTGCGAAGGCGGCGGCGCGTTGGCCGCGTCACTCTTGCGCGCCGGGCTGGTCGATGCGCTCGAGGTGTTCGGCGCGGGCGTGATGATCGGGGCCGAGGGCGTGCCGGGGATCGGCGCGCTGGGCCTCGTCCGGTTGACCGATGCCCGGCGCTGGGACTTGCGCGCTGTGCGGCCTCTGGGCCCGGATGTCTGGCAAAGCTGGGTGGCGCATCGCAGTTGAGCGCCCCCGGGGCTCTGCCCCGGACCCCGGGATATTTATGGCCAAAAGATGCTGAGCCGCCTGCGAGGGGCTGCGCTCACGCGACCTCTTGCAGGCGGTTGCGCGGTGTGATGCCCAGCGCGTGGCACACGTCGCGGGTCAGTTCGGGGCGGTTGAGCGTGTAGAAATGCAGATGCTCGACGCCCCCTTGCAGCAGGTTGTCGCAAAGCTGCGTGGCGACCGCCGTGGCGAGCAGATCGGCGTTGCCGTCGCGCGTGGCATTGTCAAAGGCGGTCGCGAGCGTCTGCGGAATGGAGGTGCCGCACATGGCCGCGAATTTGCGCGCGCCGGCCCAATTCTCGATCGGCAGGATGCCCGGGATGATCGGCGCGGTGATGCCGGCGGCGGCGCAGGCGTCGCGAAACCGGAAGAAGGTGTCGGCCTGAAAGAAGAACTGGGTGATCGCCGATGACGCGCCCGCGTCGATCTTGCGTTTGAGGTGGTCGATGTCGGCCTTCTGGTCTGCGGCTTCGGGGTGTTTTTCAGGGTAGGCGCCGACGCGGATCGTGAACTTGCCGGTTTCGGCGAGCGCCGCGACCAGATCGACGGAGCCCGCGAAACCCTCGGGATGGGGAGTGAAGCCGCCCGCGCCCTTGGGCGGATCACCGCGCAGCGCCACGATCTCGGTCACGCCGACCTGCGCGTAACCCTCTGCAATGGCGAGGGTTTCAGCGCGCGTGGCATTGACGCAGGTCAGGTGGGCGGCGACGGTCAGGCCGGATGTCTTGTGGATCGTGCCCACCGCTTCATGCGTCAGCGTGCGCGTCGTGCCGCCGGCACCGTAGGTGACCGAGACGAAGGCCGGGTCGAGCGGCGCCAGCGTCTGCACGCAGTCCCACAGGCGGAACGAGCCTTCGAGGTTCTTGGGCGGGAAAAACTCAAAGCTGACTGTGGGGCGGGACATGGGGCGATCCTTTTTGGTTGGGCCCTTGTTCCACAGCGCCGCGCGTGAGACAAATTCATAACTCTCACCACGATCATGAGGCGCGTTCACATGCATATCGAGTTTCGCCATCTGCGCACGATCAAGGCGATCCATGATACCGGCGGGCTGGCGCGGGCCGCGGACAGCCTCAACATCACGCAATCGGCGCTGAGCCATCAGATCAAGGGGATCGAGGATCAGGCGGGGGTCGAGCTGTTCGTGCGCCGGTCCAAACCGCTCAGGCTTTCGGCGGCGGGGATGCGCCTGCTGGCGGCGGCCGAGGCGATCCTGCCGCAGGTCGCGGCGCTGGAGGCCGAATTCGCAGGGCTGGTGCTGGGCAGCGCGGGGCGGCTGCACATCGCCATCGAATGCCACGCCTGTTTCGAATGGCTGTTTCCGGTGCTCGAGGCGTTTCGCAAGGCCTGGCCCGAGGTCGATGTCGATATCCGCCCCGGCCTCGCCTTTGACGCGCTGCCCGCGCTGCGGCGCGAGGAGGTGGATATCGTCATCTCCTCCGACCCCGAAACGCTGCCTGACACCGATTTCACCCCGCTGTTCGATTATGAACCTGTCTTTGTCGCCTCATCGCAGAATCCGCTGGCCGACAAGGCAGTGATCGAGGCCGAGGATTTTCGTGGCCAGACGCTGATCACCTATCCGGTGGACCGGGCGCGGCTCGACGTGTTCTCGCAACTGCTGACGCCGGCCAAGGTCGAGCCTGCCGCGATCCGGCAGGTGGAACTCACGGCGGTGATCCTTCTGCTCGTGGCGTCGAACCGGGGGGTGGCGGTGCTGCCCGACTGGGTGGTGCGGCAGGTGCGCTACAATTCGGATTATGTGACGCGGCCACTGACGGCCAGGGGGATCACGCGGCGGCTTTATGCCGCGACGCGGGCCGAGGACACGGCGCGCCCCTTCATGGCGCATCTGATCCGCCTCGCGCGGCAGGAGGCGGTCAAGCTGCAGCGGGGTTAGGGGCCTAGCCCAGACCTTGCCCAGACCTTGCCCAGACCTTGCCCAGACCTCGCCCAGACCTAGCCCAGACCTAGCCCAGGCCCAGTGCCAGAGGCGTGGGCGGACCCCGCGTCGCCTCGGCAAAGAGCAGCACCTCGACCTCCTCAAAGGGCAGGGCGCGTCCGAACAGATAGCCCTGCGCGATCCGGCAGCCGAGGCCGAGCAGGTGATGCTTTTGCGCCTCGTTCTCGACCCCCTCGGCGATGACCTGCACGCCAAGCCCCTGCGCGATGCCCAGGAGCCCGGCGACCAGCACCTCGGCCGCGCGTTCACGACCCAGACCCGCGACAAAGCTGGTGTCGATCTTGAGCTCGTCGAATTCGAGCTGGCGCAGGTGCTGGAAACTGGCAAAGCCGGTGCCGAAATCGTCAAGCGAGATGCGCACGCCGGCGCGGCGGAAATGGGCGATGCTGTCCTGCATGATGTCGCCCGCGCGGGCGATGAACACATCCTCGGTGATCTCGAAGGTGATGTACCGCGCGGCGGCGGGATGCGAGATCAACAACATGTCGAGGTCGTGCCGGCCGCTCTGGGTGGCGAGCGTCACCTCGGGGATGTTGATCGAGATCTGTCCGGGCGTGAGCCCCTCGGCCATGAGCCGCTCAATGTCGGCGAGCACATGCCGTGCGACATGGCTGACAAAATCGCCTTGCAAGCCCAACTCGTTGATCTGGGGCAGGAAATCACCGGGCATCAGAAGGCCGCGCTGCGGATGGACCCAGCGCGACAGGGCCTCGAAGCCGCAGACGGCCCCGCTGTCGAGCAGGACCTTGGGCTGGTAGAACGGTCGTATCTCGCCGCGCGCGAAAGCTTCGAGGATGCGTTGGCGGTCATCCAGGCTGAGGCGCGGCGCGAAACTGTGTGGATCAAAGAGGATCACACGGCGCCCGGCATCGCCTTTGGCACGGTACATCGCCTGATCGGCGGCCGCACACAGGCCCGAGACGCTGTCCTCTCCGACCCCGGTCAGGCCGACGCCGACGCTCGCCATGATCCGCAGCGCCCGTTCGCCATAGATGATGGGCTCGTCCACCGCTGCGGCGATCTGATGCGCCAGCCGCATGGCGGCGCGGTCCGAGGTGAGCATCGGCATGGCGATGGCAAATTCGTCCCCCCCCAGCCGCGCCGCGACGCCGCCGACCCCGGTCAGGTTGCGCAGGCGTGACGCGATGCTCGTCAGCACCTTGTCACCGGCGGCGTGGCTGTAGGTGTCGTTGATCGGTTTGAACCCGTCGAGGTCGAGCAGAAAGACCCCGACATGCTGCCCCTGTTCGCGCGCCGCCAGCATCGCCGCCAGTGCCTCGTCAAAAGCCTGCCGGTTGAGCAGCCCGGTGAGACCGTCATGGCGGGTCATGTGTTCGAGGGCTTGCAGCCGCGCATTGGCCTCGGCCCGCGCCGACCCAAGCGCGCGCTGGGTATCCTTTTGCTGGTTCAGCGTTTCGACCGTGTTGCTGGCATAGACCAGCATCAGCGCCGCGACGAGCAGCCATTCCGTCATGTCGTTGACCGCGAAGTTGCTCAAGGACGCCGTCACGATCACCAGCAATGCGGTGAAGAAACCGGGGATCATCTGGCTCCAGTTGTACAAAGGTAGGGCGACGAAGGTGTTGGAAATATGGACGAAAACGCCGAACATCCACATGAACCCGCCTAGCAGCAGCGCGACCGAGGATTGCTGGGCGAGGATCACCGAAGGCATCAGGTAGGCCATGGTGGACATGGCGTTGGTGATCCAGACCGTGCCGATCAGGCCCCAGCGGTAATCATCCTCCCGGTCGGGCGCGAGGCGGTTGCAGATCGAGACGATGATCTCGGTCAGCACGATGGCGATGGCCGCGGCCAGAACCGAGAGCCGCGCGCCGCCATACCAGCAGATCGCAAAGATCATCACTGTTGCAGATACACGTTTTGCGCGGTCGCGCATCGTGATGTGCAACACGATCCGCGTCTGGTGCTGGAGCGTGGCAAGAAGGTGGTCTTTGTGAAACACCGGCGTGCAGAGCCTCGTGTGGATTTCACTGACAATGACAGGGCGACCACCAACAATGGCTTAACCAAATACGGCCGGGCCATGGCAAGTCGTGCAAAGTTTAGCTACTTTGCGCCCGCGCTCTTGCCGCCTGCGCCCCTTGTTCCCGCGGGCGCGCTGGCCTATACGCCCCCCCTGACCCAAGGCAGGAGGCCGCGATGGCTGGCAGTGCGAATCTCAACGTCATGATGAAGACCGCCCGCAAGGCGGGGCGCGCATTGCTCAAGGATTTCGGCGAGGTCGAGCAGCTTCAGGTGTCGGCCAAGGGGCCCGGCGACTTTGTCAGCCGTGCCGACCGCGAGGCGGAAAAGACCATCCGCGAGGCACTGATGGAGGCCCGGCCGACCTATGGTTTCCTTGGCGAAGAGGGCAGCCTGATCGAAGGCGAGGACCCGACGCGCCGCTGGATCGTGGACCCGCTGGATGGCACCACGAACTTTCTGCACGGCCTGCCGCATTGGGCGGTGTCGATCGCTCTGGAACACAAGGGGCAGGTGGTCGCGGGTGTGATCTATGACCCGGTCAAGGACGAGATGTTCTACGCCGAAAAAGGCGAGGGTGCCTGGATGAACGAAAGCCGCCTGCGCGTGTCCGGGCGGCGGCGCATGATCGAGTGCATCTTTGCCACCGGCCTGCCTTTTGGCGGCCGCCCCGACCTGCCCGAAACCATCACCGATCTCGCCCGCCTGCTGCCCGCCTGCGCGGGGGTGCGGCGCTGGGGGGCGGCGGCACTCGACCTCGCCTATGTGGCGGCGGGGCGGTATGAGGGGTTCTGGGAGCGGGGCCTGCACGCCTGGGACATGGCGGCGGGCCTGGTGATCGTGCGCGAGGCCGGCGGCTTTGTCGAGCCGCTGGTGCCGGGCGCCGACATCCTGTCCTCGGGCGGGGTGATCTGCGCCAACGAGCCGATGTTCGAACCCTTTGCAAAGATCATCCGCCGGGGCTGACCGCTAGCGCCGCCGCCGCACCTGCGGGATGCGCGAGAGGGCATAGGTCGCCTCGGGGTTGGCTGGGTGGCCATGCGTGCGCGCCCAGAAGCCAAAGCCGCCGCGCCGCAGCCAGAGCGGCAGCGCCAGCACGATCCCGATCACGAATCCGCCCGCATGGGCCCAATAGGCCACCCCGCCGGTGAGCGGGTCCGCCCCCACCCCGTTGACCAGTTGCAGCGCGAACCACAGGCCCAGCATCAGCCAGGCCGGCACCGGGATCACCCGGACGATGACGATCAGAAAGATCAGCACATCGACACGCGATTTCGGGAACATCAGCAGATAGGCCCCCATCACCCCCGCGATGGCGCCCGAGGCGCCGATGGTGGGCACCGGCGACCATGGCGCGGTCACCCATTGCGCAAGCCCCGCGCCCACCCCCGCGACGAGGTAGAACAGCAGAAACCCGCCATGCCCCATCTCATCCTCGAGGTTGTCGCCGAATATCCACAGGAACAGCATGTTGCCCGCCAGATGCATCAGATCGCCATGCACAAAGGTCGAGGTCACCAGCGAGAGGTAATTCTCGCCATTGCTGATCCGCGCGGGCACCATCGCATAGGTGGTGTAGAAGTCGATCAGCTCGCGCTCGGTCGTGATGAGCACCATGCCCGCCAGATGCACGGCGATATTGGCCGCCATCAGCAGCCAGGTGACCCAGGCCAGCCGGGTCGAAGGGTTATGGTCGCGGATCGGGATCATGACGGCCACGCTGGGCCAAGCCCGGGGGCCGGTCAAGAGCCCGCGCGCCGGTCAGCCGCCGACCTGTGCCAGCAGCGCCGCATTGCCGCCGGCTGCGGTGGTGTCGATGCAGACGTGGCGTTCGTGCAGCGCATGGGCGGTGTCGGGCATCCCCGTCACCAGCGGCAGGATCGGGCCGGGGCGGGCCGCAAGCGCCGCCTCGATCGCCCGTCCGGTGGCGGCGTCGCCCCACCAGAGCACGCCTGACATCGGCGCCAGCGCGGTGAGCATGTCGGGCGGCAGCGCGCCGTCGGCCGCAACGGCGATGCCGCCGAGGGCGGTGACAGCCGCCGCCTGCGCCTGCGCCGCCTCGCGCCCCGGCCCCATGCACAGCAGCGGGCCGCGCGGGGTGAGGCTCAGGCGGTTCGATTCGCCCGTGGGGCCGGGCAGGTCCAGCGGCGCGGGGGGGGCCATGGTCGCGTGGGCTGCGCGCAGGCGATGGGCGAGTGCCGCTGCATCGGCCGGGCCCGGCCAGTCCTTGCCCGCCAGCGGGGCCGGCGCGGCACGCAGGCGCGGCAGGTAGAACGGCCCGCCCGCCTTGGGCCCGGTGCCCGACAGCCCCTCGCCGCCAAAGGGCTGGCTGCCCACCACGGCGCCGATCTGGTTGCGGTTGACGTAGATGTTGCCGGCATGGACGCGGTCCACCACCGTCTGCACCCGGTCGTCGATCCGGGTGTGCAGGCCGAAGGTGAGGCCATAGCCGGTCGCGTTGATCGCCGCGATCACGGCGTCGAGATCCTCGGCCCGGAAGGTCGCGACATGCAGCACAGGACCGAACACTTCGCGCGCGAGGTCGGCTATGCCGTCGATGCGGATGACGGTCGGAGCGATGAAATGGCCTTTGGCGGGGGCGGCCAGCGCATGCAGGATGCGCCCCTCGGCGCGGGCCTGCGCGATATGGGCGGCGATGCTGGCCTGCGCGGCCGCGTCGATCACCGGGCCGAAATCCGTGGCGAGATCCCAGGGGTCGCCACCGCGCAACTCGTCCATCGCGCCCTTGAGCATTTTCATCAGCTTCTCGGCGATGTCCTCTTGCACATAAAGGCAGCGCAGGGCCGAACAGCGCTGCCCGGCAGAGCGGAAGGCGGCGTTGACGATGTCGCGCACCGCGTGTTCGGGCAGCGCGGTGCTGTCCACGATCATCGCGTTGATGCCGCCGGTCTCGGCGATCAGCGGCGTGCCGGGGGCGCAATGCGCGGCCATGCTGGCGCGGATCTTTTGCGCGGTGGCGGTCGATCCGGTGAACACCACGCCGCCGATGCGCGGGTCGGCGGTGAGTGCCGCGCCCACCGCGCCGCCGCCGGGCAGCAGTTGCAGCGCGCTCACGGGCACGCCGGCGGCATGCAGCAGTTCGACCGCGCGCATGGCGATGAGCGGCGTCTGTTCGGCCGGTTTGGCGAGCACGGCATTGCCGGTGGCCAGCGCCGCCGCGATCTGGCCGGTGAAGATGGCGAGCGGAAAGTTCCAGGGGCTGATGCAGGTGACGATCCCGCGCGGGGTGCTGTCAGCGGCGGTCTCGGCCTGCGCCGCGTAATAGCGCAGGAAATCCACCGCCTCGCGCAGTTCGCCCACCGCATCGGGCAGCGTCTTGCCGGCCTCGCGGGCGAGCAGGGCGTAAAGCGCGGGCGCGTGGGCCTCATAGGCGTCGGCGGCGGCCCGCAGGGTGGCGGTGCGGCCGGCAAGCGGCGCGTCCCAGGGGGCGGCGCCGTCGAGCGCTGCGGCGATATCCGCGGGCCGGGCCTCGATCACGGTGCCGGGGCTGTCGGTGGTGGCGGCGGGATTGACCACGGCGCGCGGCGCGGCGGTGGTGATGTCGGCATTCGAGTATTTGGGGCACAGAGAAATCAGCGGTCGTGCCGCCCAGGTGCGGGTCCGGTGGGGGGCGCGGCCTGCCTCGATGGCGGTGAGGGTGGGCGCATGGGTGAGGTCGCGGCCGGCGGAGTTCTGCCTGTCGGCAAAGAGGTCGGGCGCGCGGGGCAATGTGGGGCCGTCGCGCAGCGCCTCCCAGGGGTCGGCGGCGACAGTCTCTGGCGGCACGCTGGCATCGACGATCTGGTTGACGAAGCTCGAATTGGCGCCGTTTTCCAGCAGGCGGCGCACGAGATAGGCGAGCAGGTCCTCATGTGCGCCGACGGGGGCGTAGATGCGGCAGCGGGTGGCTTCGGATTTCAGCACGAGGTCGTGCAGCGTCTCGCCCATCCCGTGCAGGCGCTGGAATTCGTAGGCGTCGCGTGTCAGGCCCATCGCGGCCGCCATGTGCAGCACGCCCGCGACGGTATGCGCGTTATGTGTGGCGAACTGGGGATAGATGCGGTCTGTGTGCGACAGCAGCTTGCGGGCATTCGCGAGATAGCTGATGTCGGTGGCCTGCTTGCGGGTGAACACCGGAAAGCCGTCCATCCCCTCGACCTGCGCGCGCTTGATCTCGGCGTCCCAATAGGCGCCCTTGACCAGCCGCACCATGATCTTGCGGTCGAGCCGCGTGGCGGTGGCGTGCAGCCAGTCGATCACCAGCCCGGCGCGCTGACCATAGGCCTGCACCACCACGCCGAACCCGTCCCACCCTTTGAGCGAGGGGTCGGACAGGACCGCTTCGATCACGTCGAGCGAGAGCGCCAGGCGGTCGGCCTCTTCGGCGTCGATGTTGAAGCCCATGCCGGCGGATTTCGCCAGCAGCGCGAGGGCTATGACGCGCGGCACGAGTTCCGTCATCACCCGGGCCCTTTGCGCGACCTCGTAGCGGGGGTGCAGGGCCGAGAGCTTGACCGAGATGCCGGGGTTCTGTGCCACCGATCCATGGGTGCAATGCGCCGCGATGGCGCTGATCGCGCGGGAATAGCTCAGGTGGTAGGCGCGCGCGTCGGCCTCGGTGCGGGCGGCCTCGCCCAGCATGTCGTAGCTGTAGGTAAACCCCTGCGCCTGGCGGGTTGCCGCGCGCTTCATCGCTGTCGTGATCGTCTCGCCCAGCACGAACTGGCGGCCCATCTCGCGCATCGCGCGGGCGACGGCGGCGCGGATCACCGGTTCGCCCAGCCGTTTGAGCGCGCCGCGCAGCGCGCCGGTGAGGCCGGGCCTGTCGTCGTCCAGCACGCGGCCGGTCAGCAGCAGCGCCCAGGTCGAGGCATTGACCAGCGAGGAGGCCGACCGGCCCAGATGCCGGCCCCAGTCGGATGGCGCGATCTTGTCCTCGATCAGCGCGTCGATCGTATCCGCGTCGGGCACCCGCAAGAGCGCCTCTGCAAGGCACATCAGCGCGATCCCTTCGTCGGTCGAAAGCCCGTATTCGGCGAGAAACACCTCCATCAATCCGGGGTCCGCGGCGGTGCGGATGTCGCGCACGAGGCCCGCCGCGCGGGCGACGATGGCCCTGCGGTCGGCAGGGGTGAGGGCGGCTGTTTCGGTCAGCCGGGCGAGGACCGGCGCCTCGGCGGCATAGATATCGGCGTCGATCCGGGCGCGCAGGGTATCGGTGGGCATGGCTGTCCTCATCTCGTTTGCCCCATCATAGCGCAAGATTGCAGGGAGTTTCGCCTGCTGTTATGGCTGGATGCGGGACGATGGATCGAATTGCGGGGTAATGGCGTGACGCTCGGACTGGATGACCTTGATCGCTTTGATCGCAAGATACTCGATGTGATGGCTGTCGAGGGGCGGATTTCGGTCACCGAACTTGCCCGTCGCATCGGCCTGTCGAAAAGCCCGACGCAGGCGCGGCTCAAGCGGCTCGAGGATCAGGGCGTGATCCGCGGCTATCGCGCGCTCTTTGACCCGATCCGGCTGGGGCGCGACCATGTCGCCTTTGTCGAGATCAAGCTCAGCGACACGCGCGAGGCCGCGCTCGCCGCCTTCAACGCGGCCGTGATGAAGGTGCCCGAGATCGAGCAATGCCACATGATCGCCGGCGCCTTCGACTATCTGCTCAAGGTGCGCACGGCGAGCATGGCGGGCTACCGCGCGGTGCTGGCGGAAAAGGTGTCGCAACTGCCGCACCTGGCGAGCACATCGACCTATGTGGCGATGCAGGCGGTCAAGGAGGAAGGGTTGGGCGCGGCCCTCGCCACGGGCTGACTTGACGCGCGCGGTTTTCGCTCCACACTTCTGCTCATGCGGGTTCTGTGGATCATCCTCTCTCTGGCGGCGAGCGGCGCTGTGGCACAGCAGGACATCTGCCCGCCCGCGCCCGACCATGCCGCGCAACGTGCCGGGCTGATGCGCGATCTGGCCGTGTCGCGCGATGCGACCGAGGCGGGGATCATCGCGGGGTTTCTGTGGCAACTGTGGACCGATGCGCCCGACGCGCAGGCGCAGGAATGGCTTGACGAGGGGATGGAGCGGCGGCGGGTGTTTGACCTGACCGGGTCGCGCGCGGTGCTCGATGCCTTGGTGGACTATTGCCCCGATTATGCCGAGGGCTGGAACCAGCGGGCCTTTTCTGCCTTTCTCGCGCAGGATTATGCGGCCGCGCTGGCCGACCTCGACCGGGCGCTCGCGCTGATGCCCGACCATGTCGCGGCGCTGTCGGGCAAGGCGCTCACGCTGATCGGGTTGGGCCGCGACGCCGAGGCGCAGGAGGTGCTGCGCGCGGCGCTGCGGCTCAACCCCTGGCTGGCAGAGCGCGCGCTGCTGCGCGACCCGCCGGGGCAGGATATCTGAGCGGGAGTTGCCGCTTTACCCCGCCGCCCGCTTGGCTATGGTCCCAGCGCGGGCCCGCGTGGTGGAATGGTAGACATCAGGGACTTAAAATCCCTTGGCCGCAAGGCCGTGCGGGTTCGAGTCCCGCCGCGGGTACCAGAACAGGCTGCAAAATAGCCCTGATCCGGGCACAGTTTGTTCACTCTTTCCGCCTAGCCTCTTCGAAAACCGGCGGAGGGGCATATGGTCAGACATCTTGTGGCAATGGTGCTGGGGTTGCTCATGGCCGTCGTGGCATCCACACCCACACAGGCACAGAAGGCGGGCCTGGGCGCGTGGGAAAACCCGCGCATGACCATGCTGGAATGGATCGAGGATACCGAGGGGCTGGGCTGGTATTACACCTGGCGGCCCGACCAGATGTGGCATGCTGGCGGGCAGCGGCGCTCTGTCGAATTCGTGCCGATGATCTGGGGCCGCGACGATGTGGGCAAGCCGATCCTGTCGGCGTTGCGCCCGACGCATCTGTTGGGCTTCAACGAACCCGACGGGCGGCGCGACGGGCAGTCCAACATGTCGGTCGAAGAGGCGATCGCGCTCTGGCCCCGGCTCGAGGCCTATGGCCTGCGGCTGGGCAGCCCGGCCACGACAGACGGGCAGACGCTGGGGCGCAATTCCTGGCTGGGCCGGTTCATGGCGCAGGCCGATGCGCGCGGTCTGCGGGTCGATTTCGTCGCCGTGCACTACTATTCCGCCAATGGCGATGTGGCGCATTTCGAACGGTTCCTTACCGATGTGTATCGCGCCTATGGCCGCCCGATCTGGGTGACGGAATATGCGCGCATCGACTGGAACCGCCCCGGTGCCGTGACCTATGAACAGAACGCGGCCTTTGCACAGGCGGCCATCCCCATGCTCGAACGTTTGCCCTTTGTGGAACGCCACGCCTGGTTCGCCGCCAACCCGTTCGACTGGGGCGGGCGTGCCCTGCGGCTCAACATTGTGGACGACAATCTGCGGCTGACCACGCTGGGGGCTGCCTTTGTGCGGGTGATCGAACAGCGCGGCTGGATGTCGGTGGCCGCGGCCGGGGGGGCGACGCGGACCGAATAGCGGCTACAGGCCGAATTCGGCCCGGATCGCGGCGCTGTGAGCCCCGACCGGGGGCGCGGCGCGGTCCATTGCCGGGCGCGCGCCGTCGATGCGCAGCGGCGCGCGGGTGGTGCGGAGCCGGATGTCGTCACCCCGTGTGAGCGTTTGCAGCATGTCGAGCCGCGCAAAGCCGTCCGACGCCAGCAGCGCCGGCCAGTCGAGCACCTGCGCGCACCAGATATCGGCGGGCTCGAGGATCGCCAGCCATTGCGCGACGGGCGCGGTGGACACGCGTGCGGCGATGATCGCCCTGATCGTGTCGCGCGCGGTGAACCATGCGGCAGGATCATCGCGCCAGGGCGCCAGCGCGGGCAGGTCGAGCAGGTCGGCCAGACGGCCCAGCGGTGTCATGGCAATGGCAAGGTGGCCGTCCCGCGCGGCATAGACGCCATAGGGCGCGGACAGGTAGGCATGCGCGCTGCCCTGTGCCGCGCGGACGGGCCGGCGACCGCCGTCATTCAGATGCGTGGTGAGCACCTCGAATTGCAGGTCGATCAGCACTTCGAGCAGCGAGGTCTCTACATGCGCACCGCGCCCCGTCACGCCGCGCCTCACCAGCGCGGCGAGGATGCCCTGCGCCAGCACCGCCCCGGCCGCCATATCGGCCACGGCGAGGCCCATCGGCACCGGCCCCTGGCCCGCGTCACCCGTCAGCCACATCAGCCCGGACCGGGCCTGCGCCAGCAGGTCCTGCCCCGGCAGATGCGCCCAGGGCCCGTCGGCCCCGTAGCCGCTGATCGTGCCCAGCACCAGGCGCGGGTTCAGCGCCCGCAGCGCCGCGGGGGCAAGCCCCAGCCGCTCCAGCACCCCGGGGCGGAAATTGGCGACCAGCACATCGGCCTGCGCAATCAGCGCCCGCAACGCGGTCAGGTCATCGGGCGCCTTGAGGTCAAGCGCGAGGCTCTCCTTGCCGCGGTTGATCGCGTGGAACAGCGTCGAATCGCCACCGATCTCCGTGTCGGACAGATAGAGCCGCCGGGTCAGGTCGCCGCCGTCGGGCCGTTCGACCTTGATCACCCGCGCGCCAAGATCCCCGAGCCGCAGGCAGCAGGACGGGCCGGAGAGGAATTGGCTGAGGTCGAGCACAACGAGCCCTGCAAGTGGCGGGCCATCCGGGTCGGGCGTTGTGGAAGAAGGCATGGGCAACCGCGAACATTTCGTATGTGAATGATGTTTTCACAGATAGAATTGGTTTTCAAGTCGTGTCGTCAGGCGGTTGTGCCTTTGGGCTTTCATATGTGAAATGGGGCGATCGGGATAGGGGGACTTCATGAGCCAAACGGATGACTTGCCGCAAGCCGCCGGTCAGAAATACACCGCACCGGCGCTGGAAAAGGGGCTCGACATCATCGAACTTCTGTCCACCGAGGGCGGCGGCCTGATGCAGACCGACATCGCCCGCAGGCTCAACCGCTCGGTGAGCGAGATTTTCCGCATGCTCGTGGTGCTGCAGGCGCGCGGCTATGTGCAACTCGATCCCGATAGCGACCGCTATGTGCTCACCACGCGGCTGTTCGAGGTCGCGCATCGCACGCCGATGGTCAAACGCCTCACCACCGCCGCCGCCCCGGTGATGCAGCGGCTGGTGCGCGGGGCGAACCAGTCGTGTCACCTCGCGATGATCTCGGGCGACAGCGTGATCGTGATCGGGCAGGTGGACAGCCCCGGCAACAATATCATGTCGGTGCGGCTCGGGGCCACGATCGACCTCTGGCGGGCCTCGTCCGGCCGTGTCATCCTCGCCCATGTCGCGCCCGAAGTGCTGGACGAAGCGCTGGCCCATCGCAGCGCCGACGATCCGCGCAGCGAGGCGCAGGTGCGCGCCGAACTCGCCGCGATCCGCGCCACCGGGCATGAGGTGATGGACAGTTTCGTCGCGCGCGGAATCGTCAACATCTCGGCCCCGGTGTTCGACCATTCGGGCGGGCCGGTCGCGGCGCTGACCATCCCCTATCTGCAACGCTATCAGGAGACGCTGCCCTTTGACGATTGCAAGGCGATGCTGCTCGACGCCGCCGCGCAGATCTCCCGCAACCTCGGCGGCGGGGCGCGGTCAGTCCAGGATCAGCGGTTCTGACGGCCGGGTCATGGCGGCAAAGCACGCCTCGACCAGCGCCATCGTCTGATAAGCATCCTCTACTCCCGAAAACAGCGCCGCATCCTCGCCCGCGTCAAAGCGTTGCAGGTTGCGCATCGGGCCCATGAAGGCCTCGACGAACCAGCCGCCGCTCAGCGGCACCTGCACCCAGTCGCCGCCATCCTCGGCCAACCAAAGCTCGTCCGGCTCGCCGCGCGGATAGTCGTACATCACGCCGAGCTTGATCGTGATCGCGCCCCGCGTCCCCTCGATGCGAAAGCTTGCATCCTGCGCGCGCCGGCCGTTCTGGTGGTTGTGGTTGATGCTCATGATACCGCGCAGGGGGGCGTCATAATCGAGGATCACGCTGGTGCGCGTCTGCGCGAAATCGGCGGCGCGCGGGTCGCGCAAGGACCGGGCAAAGACGCCCTTGGGCGTGCCCGCCAGCGCGCGGAGCGTGTCGAGGTAGTGGATCGAATGCACCGCGATCTCGACCCGGTCCATCGGGATCAGGAAGGGGAAAATCTGCCAGGGCGTATAGACGTTCAGATGCACCTCGACCTCGAGCAGATCGCCGATGCGCCCGCTTTCGATGATCTGGCGCGCGGCCATCATCATGGGCGAGAACCGCAATTGAAAGTTCACCGCGGCCTTGAGCCCCTTGTCCCGGCAGATCCGGCGGATGTCGCGCGCGGTGGTCTGATCGGGGCCCATCGGCTTCTGGATCAGCACCGCCGCGCCATCGGGCAGGTGCGGCAGGATGGATGTGATCGCACCCGGCGGCACCGCGATGTCATAGACCACAGCGGTGCCCCGCTGCGTGGCCTCAGCCACGCTCGCATGCACCGTCGCGATGCCCCAGTCCGCCGCCAGCGCCCGCGCCCGCGCAGGCGCGAGGTCGGTGACGCCTTCGACCGTCAGCCCGGCCATGCGGTAGGCCGGCAGATGCGCGTCGCGCACGATGCCGCCCGCGCCGATCAGCACGATGGGTTTGGGTGCGGATGGTGCGGGCCAGTTCTGTTGCCCGTTCTGTTGCCCGTTCTGTTGCCAGTCCATTCACGCGCCCCCCGTCACTGGTGCGCGGCGCTCCGCGAGCAGGATATGTTCGCAATACATCACCGTCTCGCCCCGCTGGTTGCGCGTCTCGACCACTTCGACCACCTGCCCGTGGCCGGGCCGCCTGGGGTCGTCAGCCTTGCGCGCGATGGTCACGGCTGAACGGATCGTATCGCCGATATGCACCGGGCGCGGAAAGCGCAGACGCTCATAGCCATAGGTAAAGGCGCGCGGGTTGATCTCGGTCGCGGTGAGCCCGATGCCGATGGAAAAGGTCATGGTGCCATGCGCGATGCGCTGGCCAAAGGGCTGCGTCGCGCACCATGCCGCGTCCATGTGGTGGGGGAAAAAGTCGCCGGTATGGCCGGCATGGACCACAAAATCCGTCTCGGTGATCGTGCGCCCGGTCGTCTCGCGCACCTCGCCCACGACATAGTCCTCGAAAAAGCGGATGCGTTCCATCTGGCTCTCCTTGTCGCTGACAGTTTCATATACAGAAAAACCTTTGACAAGTGAAAACGGCTGTGCGACCTGTCCGAAGCAAGCCGCAGACCGGGGGGGCAGATGGCCGAGATCGGAGTTCATGCGCGCGGACTGCCCGGGCTGCCCGCCGACCATGCGGCGATCCCGGTCTGGAACGCGGAGAACTGGTTTTTCGAGGATTTCGCACCGGGCGACAGGATCCGCTCGATCCGCCGCACGATCAGTGAGGGCGAATCGATGCTGTTCAACAGCCTCGTGATGGACCACCACCCCTATGTCAGCGATGAGCGCTTCGCGACCGAGGAGGGGCTTTTTGGCAAGCGTCTGGTCGCAGGCGCCTTTGTCTTTTCGCTGGGGTTGGGGCTGGCTGCGACCAACTGTCTGAATTCCTTCAGCTATGGCTATGACCGGCTACGGTTCATCGCGCCGGTGTTCATCGGCGACACGATCTACACGATCCGTGAGAACATGGGCAAAGAGGTGCATGACCTGCGGCAGGGCAAGGTGCGCGTCAGCTATGCGGTGTTCAAGGGCGAGGGCGAACAGGTGCTCTATGCCGAGCATCTGATGACCGCGCTCTACCGCGACCCCGCAGCCTTTGCGGCCGAGGCGGCGGCAAAGGGCGCCGAAAGGCAGGCGCGCCGTGGCTGAGGTGCATCTGCGCGGCATGACATGGGACCACGCGCGGGGCTACGACCCGATGGTGGCGACGTCCTCTGCCTATGGCGCGGCCCATCCCGGCGTCACGATCACCTGGGAAAAGCGGTCATTGCAGGCCTTTGCCGACTTGCCCATCGGGGCGATGTCAGAGGCCTATGACCTGATGGTGATCGACCATCCGCATGTGGGCGAGGTCGCGCGCGGGGGGCAGTTGCTGGCGCTCGACGGGCTGGCGCTTGACGGGCGGGCGCTTGACGGGCGGGCGATTGACGGGCGGGCGCTTGACGGGCGGGGGCTTGA
>Ga0210015_1000741_pt1 | contig 33515 bp, 33 predicted proteins | sample CryGeymeta201522_FD_185471 | JGI IMG/M metagenome (GOLD analysis project Ga0210015, IMG submission 185471) | Groundwater microbial communities from Crystal Geyser aquifers in Utah, USA - Crystal Geyser metaG 2015-22 (SPAdes) (version 2) | ecosystem: Environmental > Aquatic > Deep subsurface >...
CAGACTGACCCGGTTGTTGGCCGTGTGACGAGGAAAAACGATCCCAGGCGCTAAAGTTACCCACGCCGAAAGATATCGCGATCATGAGATCGCGCCGTCACCAAGGCATAGCGTCCCAACTCGGTGATTATTTCAGCGCCCTGCTAAAGGTGCTTTGCGCGCCGAGGACACCTTCAGAAGTGCAAAGTTTTCGGCAAAAAACCAGCCTCGCACACAGCATCTCACGGCCCGCACTAAAAACCGTATTTTTGTTAATTATCAATTATTTGCAATGGTATTTTCACATGCCCAGAGCTTCCTTGTACATCTCAAGGATGGCTTCTTCCTCGGCGATGTCGTCCTTGTCGCGCTTGCGCAGGGCGATGAGCTTGCGCATGACCTTGGTGTCATAGCCACGGCCCTTGGCCTCTGCCATGACCTCTTTCTGGGCATCGGCGATGTCGGTCTTTTCCTGTTCCAGACGCTCGAACCGTTCGATGAACTGACGCAATTCATCGGCGGTGATGCGATAATTGCTGTCGGCAGCGGTTGGTGCGGGGGGAGGGGTATCGCTCATCTGGGGCCTCGTCTGGTGTGATTTTTCTGACCCCTACCCGCCCGGGGCCAGTCCCGCAAGTGCGGGACGCGCGCGATTGCGTGCTGCGGGCGGATCGGCTATGCCGGGGGCGCAGCAGCGAAAGAGAAACAGCCATGGACATCGTGATCTGGAGCGGCGCGGCGCTGTCACTGATCGGGCTGATCGGGCTGATCTGGTGCGTCGTGGCCGGGGTGCGGGTGCGCCGCGCCGGTCTGGATGATGCAGCCCTGCGGGCAAGGCTGCAAAAACTTGTGGCGGTGAACATGGCCGCGCTGTTTTTGTCGGTTCTGGGGCTGATGCTTGTTGTATTGGGTATCTTCCTCGGCTGAACAGCGATCTCAGGCCTCGATGTCCGCCAAGGCCACGCCGTTCTTGATGCAGCTGTCGAACAGTGGCGACATTGTGGCGCCTTCCGTGGCCAATGCACCCTCACGCTGCACCCGGACAAGGCCGCGCTGATCGGCCGCCACCATCGGCCCGCCGCGCCAGCGCGGAAAGCCAAGACCATGCACCGCCGCCACATCCACATCGCCGGCCCGCGCCACGACACCGGCACCGATCAGAACCGCCCCGGCATTGGCCAAAGCGGCGGCACAAACCGGCGCAATCAGATCGGCACCGACACCCGGTGCCCGGGGTGCGCCCGCCTCGGCCACGGCCCGCATCAGCGCGCGCGCCTCGGGTGCCTCGCCCGCAGGACCATCGGCCCCCCAGCGTAACAGGCCCGCCCCCACGCCACGTCCGGTCAAGCCACTGTCAACCAGCGCATCCAGCAGTGCAATTTCGGGCGCGTCCTTGCCGTGGACGGCGCGCCGATGGGCCAGCACATGATCCAGCCCCTGCATGTCCAGGGCCGCGCAGGGCGCCTGACGAAAGCCATAATCGGTCAGCGCCAGGTCGATGTCGTCGGCCCGATGCCCCGAAACCAGCAGCGCCTCGATCGTACGTTGCAGCGCCTCGGCCAGATGATACACCAGCCCACCGGGCACCTCGGCGGCGCGCACCGCCTGCCGCTGCAACCGGCGCAGGACAGACAGGGCGGTGGCCACGGCATCGGCGCTGGCCCCCGGTGCCGGGCGCAACTCGGCCAGGGGGCCGGTGTGGGCCGGGCCGGGAATATGCACCCCGACCAGATCAGCCGCCCGCTCAGTCGTCTCGGCCAGGATAGCAGGCGCGATCACGTCACCCGAAGCCAGCAAGACGGCACCGGGACGCGCCAACAGACCAATGGCCGCCCACAGCGCCTGCTTCAGGGCGGGGTCATCCGGTGCCGCCTCCCACACCAGATCGACCTCGGCCAGATCATCGAAGCTGCCTTCTGGCTGAATCCGCAACAGGCGCATGTCGCGGTCCTGCGCGCTGAGCGTGCCGCGCGCCACCGCATCGTCGTACAGCGCCAGAAGCCGTTCCAGAACAATCGCCTGGCCTTCGGGTTCCAGCTCAACCAGAACCACCTCGCAGCCGGCGTCAAGGCAGGACAGTGCCAGTTCGCCAGCCCGCGCCGTGCCACCCAGAACCGCCACCCGCGCAACGGTTTGGGCCTGCCCGCCGGCTGCCTCGGGCAGGGCCCAGGCCCGTGCTTCGGCAGCGGCCAGGTGGCGCAGGGCGTGGCAGGCGGGCGTGGCGGCAGAATCTTCATATGCGGCCTGCTCCATCGCAAGGCCCGTCTCGAACGGCAGCACCATTGCACCTTCAACGCAGGCGACGATTCGTTCGGGGGCGATCAACGGCCCCTCGGCCACCGACGCGTGGGCCTTGGCCACAGCGGCCATATAGGCCGCCGCATCGCTCAGACCGTCGCGTCGCAGGGCGGTGGGGCGTGGCCCAGGGCAATCGCGCGCAAGGGTCAGGGCGGCGGCCAGCACATCGTCGGCGAGGGGCGCGTCAAGAAATGCCATCTGCGGCGCACGCGGTGTCCCGCTGAGCAACAAGGCCAAAGCCGGGGCTGCCCCGATGAGCCGCGGTAAACGCTGAGTCGCCCCGCCCCGTGGCGGCAGACCCACGCGGATGCCCGGTGCGCCAATCCGTGTGCCCTGTGCCGCGACGCGGTAATGGCAGGCCAGCGCCAGATCCAGCCCGTCGCCCAGCACGACCCCATGCAGCGCGGCGATCACCGGCTTGGGTGCGTCTTCGACCAGGCTGCACAGCACGGCAAGGGTTAGTTTGCCCGCCTCATCCGCCAGCCCGGCACAGAAATCTTCGCCCCGGGGCATCAGCACAAGCGCGCGCACCCCGTCCGCCGCGATCTGCTGGTGCAGCGCTTCGGCCAGCGCTGCCCGCAGCGCGCCGCCCAAAGCGTTCAGCGGCGGATTCGCCCAACGGATGATGGCGATGTTGTCCGCACGTTCGATGTCGATCTGCATGCCTTCAAGCCCCTTCGCGCGTCAACCGCGCCGCCATGGCCGCCAATACCGGGAGTGTTCCCGCATACCGCAGCGCCGTCTGTGGTTTGGATGCGTTGCCGCCCCGCGCCCGTGCCACCACTTCCTCCAGAATGGCGGCCAGACGGGAAAAGGAAAAGACCAGAAAAAATGCCCAGTTGTCGATGTCGGCCACACCCCGCCGCGCGCAACAGGCACCCACACAAGCAGCGTCGGACGGAAGCCCCGGCGCCGCGCAATTCAGCCCACCGAGACCGCGCATTGAATCCTTGCCGACCAGATGCACCATGGGCACGGCAAAGTGCGTCAGCTCCGCCATCACGGGGTGTTTCCGTTCGGCATAAGCGCCGAATGCAACAAGGCGCTCGGCGGCTTGGCCAGTAGCACGAACCGCCCGCCCGCCACTTCGATCAGGAATGTCTGGTTCGTCTGACCGCGGGCACAGTTTTCAATCCGCGTCACCACGCCGACTCCGGGCGCATGGTCCGCAATCCAGTGGCCCATCGCCTCGGGGCTGTGTGGCGGGGTGTCGATCATGGCGCAATTTGTATCGTGCGGGAGCGAAATCGCAATCCCTTGATTGATTCCGTCCGTGTTGCGCGCCATGAGCGGCAAAATTTGCGAAGGTGTGCCCCCAGGGCCATCTCGGCCCGACACCGCACCTTGCCCGCTTCTGGAGCAGGTGGGTGCCATGGTACGCGATAAGATCGCGCCGCTGGACGCCGCCTATCTCGCGGCAGGGGGCTTGGCCAACCGACGGCAGTTCACGCCGCGCCAGAACGAGATACCTGAGGCAACGGCAAAGGCGCGCGGTCTGTGAAATTTCTGGATGAGCGACAGCGATCGGGCGTTGGGCCGAACTGCACACGCGCATCCAACGTGATGCCTGATTATCAGAGAGGCACGTTGTCGAACAGATCGACCGGATCGTCAGCGTCAGCGTCAAGCGCGCGTTCGAGGCGGGCAATGTCGGACATTGGCAACAACCCGCCTGCGCGCAGGGTCTCGATCCTTTGGCGCAACTTGACGCTGCCCCCTTGCCCCATCTTGATTTCGTTCATCATTTCGTCGTACATCGCACTGCGTGACTGTGGCATGGCATATCCCCCAGGTCGAAGCTCCATTTCTGTCAGACTATCACATGTTGCGTGATTCCGACACAGCAATGTGCCCCGGGTGCAATTTGCCGCGCGCCGATCAAGGCGTTGGGCGTCAGTTTGGGCAGGGCGGCGTCATTTCGGGCAATAGGCATCATGCAAGGCCTGCAAAATCGGCGTGATGCGCGGATCGGACAGGGAATATCGCACATGCCGCCCGTCCTTGCGGGCCGTGACCACGCCGTCGGCCCGCAGCCGCGCCAGTTGTTGCGAAACATAGGCCTGCCCGAGGCCCAGGGCGGCTTCCAGGGCCCCCACCGTCGACGGCCCCTCGACCAGCTTGCACAAGATCAAAAGGCGCGACGGGTTTGACAGCGCACGCAGCCCCGCCGCCGCCTCTTCTGCTGCAAGCGCCATGGCCTCAAGCGAAAGGGTTCGGTTTTCCATGCTTTGCACCGCCATATCCATAACACCAATTACCACGTTCAAATATACATATCAATCTTGCAATACTTCAAAGCTGCTCCTATTCTCTTATCAGATCAGATCAGGAGCCATCCGATGAAACCCAAGGTTAAGGTATTTTTCGACACGGCCACCAACACGGTGTCCTATGTGGTGCGCGATCCCTCCGGTACGGCAGCGGCAATCATCGATTCGGTGCTGGATTTTGATCAGGCGTCAGGGCGCACCGCTACCGCCTCGGCCGACGAGATCGTGCAGTATGTGCGCGACGAAGGGCTGAGCGTGCAGTGGATTCTGGAAACCCATGTTCACGCCGACCACCTCTCGGCCGCGCCCTATCTTCAGGAACGGCTGGGCGGCAAGATCGGCATCGGCAACCAGATCACAGTGGTGCAGGACACCTTTGGCAAGGTGTTCAACGAAGGCACTGAATTTCAACGAGACGGGTCGCAATTTGACGTGCTGTTTGCCGAAGGTGACAGTTTTCACATCGGGCAATTGCGCGGTGACGTTTTGCACACCCCCGGCCACACACCCGCCTGTTTGACTTATGTGATCGGCGACGCGGCCTTTGTGGGCGACACACTGTTCATGCCCGACTATGGCACAGCGAGGTGCGATTTTCCGGGGGGGTCGGCGCAAACGCTTTACGCCTCGATCCAGAAGATTTTGGCCCTGCCCGATGACACGCGCATCTTCGTCGGCCATGATTACAAGGCCCCTGGACGCGAGGATTTTGCCTGGGAATCCACCGTCGGGGAACAAAAGGCAGGCAATGTGCATCTGGCCGGCAAATCCGGCGCGGATTTCGTGAAAATGCGTGAGGCCCGCGATGCAACCCTTGGGATGCCGAAACTGATCCTGCCGTCGTTGCAGGTGAACATGCGGGCCGGGCAGATGCCCCCGCCCGACGACAGCGGCACCGTGATGTTGAAGCTGCCAATCAACAAATTGTAAGGAACCGATATGGAACAAGACTGGGTTTATGGCCTGCTGGGCGGTGGGGTTATCGGACTGGCAGGTGCGATTTATCTGCTGATCAACGGCCGCATCATGGGGGCCAGCGGCATTGTTGGTGGCCTTGTTGACGGGTCGGGCCGCAATGATGGTGGCGAGCGTTTGGCCTTTCTGGTCGGCCTCGTCGGTGTGCCTGCGGTGCTGGCGCTGGTGTTCGGGGCGCCCGAAACCAACATCACCGGCAATTGGGCGGTGCTGATTGCCGCCGGATTGCTGGTGGGCGTCGGCACGCGGGTGGCAAATGGCTGTACCTCCGGGCACGGGGTGTGCGGCATTTCTCGACTGTCGCTGCGCGGCATTGTGGCCACGGTTTTTTACATTGGCGCAGGCGGACTGACCGTAGTGCTGTTTCGTCATATTCTGGGGGTGATCTGATGCGCCGTTTGTTTGCGGCCCTTGCGGGCGGGGTGTTCGGCACCGGTCTGATGGTATCGGGTATGGTCGACACCGCCAAGGTGCGCGGTTGGCTCGACATTTTCGGGGCTTGGGATCCAACCCTGGCCTTTGTCATGGGGGGGGCGATTGCGCCGATGGCCGTTGCGTGGTTTTTCACCCGCGGCCGCACACCGCGCCTGGGGGGCAGCTTTCCACCGCCGCCAGAACAGCGTCTGGGGCGGCCGCTGATCGTCGGGTCGGTGCTGTTCGGCATGGGCTGGGGTCTGGCGGGGCTGTGCCCGGGGCCGGCATTGGCCTCGGCGTCGTTCAACGGGGCCCAAGGGCTTGTATTTCTGGCCGCAATGGCCTTGGGTATGTATGCGGCGCCCCCTGTCAGGGCACGCCTTAGCGAAACACATGCCTGAGGAGAAAGACATGCAAATCAACACCCTGACGCCCGATTACGCAGTGTCGGGGCAGATCGCACCCCAGGACGTCGCCGCCCTGAAACAAGCGGGCTTTGCCACCATAATCTGCAATCGCCCCGATGCCGAAGTATTCGGCAGCGAAGCCAGCGCGGTGATCCGCGCCGCCGCCGAGGACGTCGGCCTGAGCTTTATCTACAATCCCGTCGCCGGCGGGGCGATGACCGATGAAAACGTTGCGGTTCAGCGCACGGCCCTGGCCGAAACCGACGGGCCGGTGTTTGCCTATTGCCGGTCAGGAATGCGGTCTGCGGTGGTTTGGGCACTTGCCAACGCCGGCAGTGTGTCCACCGGCGATCTGATCGCGGCTGCGGGGCGGGGCGGGTACGATCTGTCGCCGTTGCGCGGCCAGATCGATGCCGCCTGAAACTGAAATCGCGCCTCAGGGCGCGATTTCTTCCACAATTGACAATTCCCGTATTGCCGCGCCTTTCGCGAAACTCAGCGCTTCTTGATAGCCCGCCGAGTAATAACAATCGCGCGCGGCCTCTACGCTGGGGAAACGTGCAACCACATTGCGCGGCCGGTCCGGCCCTTCCAGCGTTTCATAAGCGCCCCCACGTGCCAAAAACACGCCCCCATGTGCAGCAATCGCCGCCGTCGCCCGCTTGGCATATTCGCCATAGCGGGCTTCGTCCGTAACCGTTACATGGGCGATCCAGAGCGCGGTCAAAGACTTATCCTTCCAGCAAGTTTTTCGCGGCGGCAATCGCCACATTAGCCCGGGTAGCATCTTTTGCACCACCCTGTGCCATGTCGGGCCGGCCACCGCCACCCTTGCCACCCATCGCCTCAACCGCCACGCGCACCAGATCCACAGCCGAAACACGATGCGTCAGATCATCGGTGACACCGGCCGCAACGGCAACCTTGCCCGCCGCATCGGCAATCAGCAATACCGCGCCGGAACCCAGCCGCGACTTGTGTGCATCAATCAGCCCGGGCAGATCCTTGCCCGTGACGCCGTTCAACAGCTGTGCCAGCAACGGCACACCGCCGATGATTTCGGCCTCGGGCACCGCACCTTGCCCCGCACCGCCCGCCATTGCCAGATCGCGCCGCAGTTGCGCCACCTCATTTGCAAGAGCACGGCGTTCATCGAGCACCGCGCGCAACCGTTCGGGCACTTCAGCAGCGTTGGTTTTCAGCATCTGCGCTGCTTCGGTCAATCGCCGGTCTTGTCCCAGCAGATGATCCAGTGCCGCCTGCCCGGTCAGCGCCTCAATCCGCCGCACCCCCGCCGAAGACGCGCTGTCACCCAGCACGACAAATAATCCAATGTCGCCGGTTTGTGCCACATGTGTGCCGCCACACAGCTCGATCGACCAGGTCTGGCCATCGCCGCCCTTGCCGGTTGCGGCCCGACCCATGGACACAACCCGCACCTCATCGCCGTATTTCTCACCGAACAGCGCCTGCGCCCCCAGCGCGCGCGCCTCATCCGGCGTCATCAACCGGGTGCTCACCGTGTCGTTCTGCCGAATGAAACGGTTCACACGCGCCTCGACTTCGGTAATTTCTTCAGGAGCAAGACCCTTGCCATGGCTGAAATCGAACCGCAGCCGATCAGGGGCATTCAGCGAACCGCGCTGCGCCACATGGTCGCCCAGCACCTCGCGCAGCGCCTCGTTCAGCAAATGGGTGGCCGAATGGTTGGTCCGGATCAGGCCGCGCCTTTCGTGATCGACAGACAGTTTTGCCCCCGCACCTCGGTTCAGCGTGCCTTCGGTCACTTCGGCATGATGGATGAAAACACCTGCCGTCTTGCGGGTGTCGGTAATTCGCGCGCTGCCGGTCACCGTGCTCAAGGTGCCACTGTCACCCACCTGGCCGCCCGATTCGGCATAAAACGGCGTCTGGTTCACCACGATCTGCACGATATCGCCCACGCTGGCGCTGTTCACCGCCGTGTTGCCTGTGACCAAGGCCAGGATCTGCCCCTCGGCCTGCTCGGTGTCATAGCCGAGGAATTCGGTAGCGCCATGCCTTTCCGCAAGATCGAACCAGATCGCCGCATCTGCGGTTTCGCCCGATCCAGCCCAGGCGGCCCGCGCCTTGGCTTTTTGTTCAGCCATGGCCGCATCAAACCCTTCGGTATCCACCGACCGCCCCTGTTCACGCAGCGCGTCCTGCGTCAGGTCCAGCGGGAAACCAAAAGTGTCATACAGCCGGAACGCAGCATCACCGGGCAAGGTGGCGCCTTCGGCCAGCCCTGCCACCTCGTCATCCAACAGCCGCAGGCCCCGCTCCAACGTCTGGCGGAACCGGGTTTCCTCGGACAACAGGGTTTCCTGGATCATCGCCTGGGCATGACCCAATTCGGGATAGGGCTGCCCCATCTGCGCCACCAGCGCAGGCACAAGCCGGTGCATGACCGGATCTTTTGCGCCCAGCAAATGCGCATGACGCATCGCGCGGCGCATAATCCGGCGCAGCACATACCCGCGCCCCTCATTGCTGGGCAGCACACCGTCAGCCATAAGAAACGAGGTCGATCGCAGGTGATCTGCGATAACCCGGTGATGCACGTTGCCCGGCCCGTCCGGATCGGTGCCCGTGGTCTGGGCGCTGGCCTCGATCAGGGCGCGAAACAGGTCAGTGTCGTAATTGTCGTGTTTGCCTTGCAATAAGGCACCAATCCGCTCCAGCCCCATGCCAGTGTCGATACTTTGATTCGGCAGATCGCGGCGGGTGCCATCCTCCATCTGTTCATATTGCATGAACACAAGGTTCCAGATTTCAATAAACCTGTCGCCATCCTCATCGGCACTGCCCGGCGGCCCACCTGCAATGTGATCGCCGTGGTCATAGAAAATCTCGGTGCAGGGGCCACAAGGGCCTGTTGGCCCGGCCGACCAGAAATTATCGTCGCTTGCGATCCGGATGATCCGTTCGTCCGGCAGGCCTGCGTGCTTTTTCCAGATCGCCACAGCCTCGTCATCGGTGTGATATACTGTCACCAGCAGACGAGACTTGTCGATACCGAACTCCTTGGTCAGCAAATCCCATGCAAGCGGGATCGCGTCCTGCTTGAAATAATCTCCGAAACTGAAGTTGCCCAACATCTCGAAAAACGTGTGGTGCCGGGCCGTATATCCGACATTGTCCAGATCGTTGTGCTTGCCCCCGGCACGGACGCATTTCTGGGCCGTGGTCGCTCGTTTGTAATCACGATGTTCAACGCCGGTGAACAAGTTCTTGAACTGCACCATCCCCGCGGCAGTAAACATAAGCGTCGGGTCATTGCGCGGCACCAACGGCGAACTTTCGACGATACGATGATCGTGACGGCCAAAATACTCAAGAAACGTGGTGCGAATATCATTCAGGCTGGGCATGGTGGGCGGTTTGTCCTGACAAGGCTTTACATTTTTCGTGATCTAGCCTTGCGGGCCGGGCCTGTCCACCACTCAGGTACTCTGCCGTGGAAAACGGCCCGACCATCGGGCTGGGATCGACTTCGCCTGACTTCAGTCTTCAATCATCGGTTCGCTGCTCTCGACATCGCCACTGAAATCCAGCCCGTGCGAGGCCCGGATCTTGTCCTCGATCTCAAGCGCCATCGACGGGTTGTCCTTGAGAAACTGTTTGGAATTCTCGCGGCCTTGGCCGATCCGCTCGTCCCCGTAAGAGAACCAGGAACCAGATTTATTCACCACACCAGCCAAAACACCAAGATCGAGCAATTCACCACGTTTCGAGATGCCTTCACCGTACATGATGTCGAATTCCACCACCTTGAATGGCGGCGCGACCTTGTTCTTGACGACTTTCACCTTGGTCTGATTGCCAACCACCTCGTCACGATCCTTGATCGAACCAATACGGCGTATATCCAACCGAACTGAAGAATAGAATTTGAGTGCATTGCCGCCGGTCGTCGTTTCCGGGCTGCCGAACATCACGCCGATCTTCATCCGCAGTTGGTTGATGAACACCACCATGCACTTGCTGCGACTGATCGAGCCGGTCAGCTTGCGCATGGCTTGACTCATCAATCGGGCCTGAACACCAACGCTGGAATCGCCCATGTCGCCCTCCAGTTCCGATTTTGGAATCAGTGCCGCAACCGAATCAACGACAACAAGGCTGACCGCACCCGACCGCACGAGGGTATCGACAATTTCAAGCGCTTGTTCGCCAGTGTCCGGCTGGCTGATCAACAGTTCGTTCAGGTTCACCCCCAGCTTCTTGGCATAGGAGGGATCCAGCGCGTGTTCCGCATCAACGAAAGCGCAAACCCCTCCATTCTTCTGTTCCTCGGCCACAACATGCAACGTAAGCGTCGTCTTGCCTGAACTTTCAGGCCCGTAAACCTCGATAATCCGCCCGCGCGGCAGGCCACCAATGCCCAAGGCAATGTCGAGGCCCAGAGATCCTGTTGAAATTGCTTCGATCTCTGCGACGGGATTGTCCGCCCCGAGTCGCATGATAGACCCCTTGCCGAACTGCCGCTCGATCTGGGCCAGCGCTGAGTCGAGCGCTTTTTGTCTGTCCGCACTGCGCTTGTCTGTCATGTCGAGTAAATTCGCCGTTGCCATGTTTCGCTTCCTTATTCCACACCCACAGCCGGGCGGCAATGTGTGGTTTGTTCGCACCTTGTTCTCATGTAACATGAGATCAAAACATGAACAATTCAACCGATTTCTTCAAACAACCTGCTGGGTTTGTCTTAACCAATGGTTACCTCACCTGAGCGCGACCAAAAATCAGGACAGCTGTTCCTGAACGGTGGTGGTCAACTGTGTCAGCGAGAACGGCTTTGGCAGAAAGACTGAATTGAGGATTGATGCCTGGGTTTCCGACAGATTCTCTTCGGAATACCCGGAAACGAAGATCACTTTGGTTGCTGGTCGCGCTACAAGTGCCTGTTTGACCCAAGAGGGGCCATCCAGACCGGGCATGATGACATCGGTAACAAAAATATCGACGCGCAACGCCAAATCAGCGAGGATCGATAACGCCTCTTCGCCGTTTCCGGCCTCGATCACAGTGTAGCCACGCAGGCGCAGGGCGCGACAGGCAAAAGCGCGCACAGGTGCCTCGTCTTCGACCAGCAGGACGACGCCATCGCGGGGTTTGGAAGGCGTGTCTGGGGCGGGGGCAGGGGCGGCACCAAGCCCGGGATCGCCGCGCAGGTGAGCGGGAAAATACAGCGTGAAACGCGACCCTTCCCCCAGAACACTGTCGGCAAAAATGAAACCGCCTGTTTGCTTGACAATCCCATAGGCCGTCGACAAACCAAGACCGGTACCTTCACCAGTTTTCTTGGTGGTGAAAAACGGCTCGAATATCTTGGGCAACTTGTCCGGCGCGATGCCCGTGCCTTCGTCACACACCCGGACAGCGACATAGACGCCGGCAGGCACGATCACCCGGTCACGGCACAGTGGTTCGGTCAAAGTCTCGACCTGGGTTTCTATGTCGATCCGCCCCCCCGCCGGCATGGCGTCGCGGGCGTTCACGACAAGGTTCATTATCACCTGTTCCAACTGCCGTTTGTCGGCGCGGATCGCCTGAAGTGCCGGGTCGTGCGAATAATAGAGATGTACCTTTTCGCCCACAAGACGATTCAACAGATGGGTCAGATCGGCAAGTGTCAGCCGCAGATCCAGATACTCGGGCCGCAGGTTCTGTTTGCGGGAAAATGCCAGCAGTTGACCCACCAGGCTGGCCGCGCGATTGGCATTCTGGTTGATCTGTTCAAGGTCGGCAAAATCGGGATCCATCTCGTCGCGGCGCAGCAGCAGAAGATCACAATGACCACTGATTGCCGTAAGAAGGTTGTTGAAATCATGGGCCACCCCGCCCGCCAACTGTCCGATTGCCTGCATTTTCTGGCTTTGAACGAACTGCGCCTCGAGCGTCTTCATCTCGGTGGCGTCGTGCAGCACTGCCACGAGGCGCATGTCGTCGCCCGCGCCGATCTGGCCAAGAGTGATCTGTAAGTACAGGTCAACATTGCCCGGCGTCATACGCACGACCTCGGGGCGGTGCAGGCCGCGCCCGTCGTAGGCGTCGTTCAGCCATTCGCGGATCGGGCGGCCCAATCCCTCGACGATCGCCGAAAGAGATTGGCCGACGACGTCGATTTCCTCCAAAAGCTGCCGGGCCCGCCGGTTTGCCTGTTCCACCGTCCCATCCCGTGCGATCCGCAGAATCGGCACAGGCAATTCTTCCAGAACCTGTTCTCGGTACGGCCCGCCGTTGTGCGCCGTGGTCAAGGCCGTTACACCGGACGGATCGGTGTCACGCGCCAGCGGCGCAGCCGCTACGTTCAACACCGCGCCGCCCAAAAGCGACTGCGCGCCATCGGCCCCCTGATCCGTCAGCCGCCATAAAAGCCCATCCAACCCAACACGCGTAAGCACCAGAAGCGGCGCCCCCTTGAGATGGGTCAGCCGACGCTGTGCACGTCCCGCAGCCAGAGCCCCTTGCCGCAGCTCGCAAAACAATTCGTCCGGCGCAGCAACCAAAAAAGCCAGAAAACGCCCTGCATGTTCGCCCGGCGCAAGAGGAAAAAGACCGTTGGCAACACCATTTGACCGTTCGATCAGGCCGTCTCTGTCTGACAGAAACACCGCATCGTCGTCAAATTTCACCAATGCGTCGAACGCCGCCCCCCGCAGGCGGTGAAGATGCTTTTGTCGCAGCCCCATCCCGAGGATCGTCAAGGCCAGCATTGCAAGTGTCAACGCAACAAACCAGATCGACAGCCGCAGGACAGGATCGGCCGCCGCCGCCCCCAACAACGCAACAGCCAGCGCCAGCGCAAGCAACACGGGTACCCGGGCTGCCGGGATCCCAGATGGGCCAAATGCATCCCGCGGCACGGAAATTTCTCTCAACGGACTTCCTGTTTTCAACTGGCTCACCCCGGAAGCAATGCCGCGCAATGGTTAAATGTCCCTTAACTTTCCATCTTCGCGGTACGCCGTTTTACCAGTGGTGGCGCAGCGGCCGGGCAATGATGCAAAACCGCCAGATAAAAACCGTCTCCGCCGTCAAGCGGAGTCAACTTGCGTTGCACTGAGACCCGCCAGTCTGACGCGTCGCTGATAAATTCACCGATCTGTGCCGCGTTTTCAATGTCAAGCAACGAACAGGTCATATAAGCCAGAGTTCCCCCCGGCGCGACAAGTGACGCGGCATGGCGCAACAGCATGGCCTGGGTTTCGCACAGCTTCTGCAACCCAGCCGGCGTCAACAGCCATTTGCCCTGTGGCGCGCGACGCCACGCACCGCTGCCCGAACAGGGCGCATCAACGACGACCACGTCGAACCCATCCGCCGCTGCCAGGGCATCGGGCGAAATCAGGTTGACCCGCGCACCAGCACGCGCCGCGCGGGCCGGCAGATCGGTCATGCGCCCCGGATCACGGTCATGCGCATAATACACCGCATCAGGACAACGCGCCGCAAGCGCCAGAGATTTGCCCCCGCCCCCGGCACACAGATCCAGCACACGCTGAGCGTGCCGCACCGGAACAGCATCGGAAATCGCCTGACTGGCAACATCCTGCAACTCGACCAGACCGCTGGTGTAGGGGGCGCTGTGCTGAACGCGGCGTGGATTGCTCAGCACCTCGAGGGCGCTGGGTGACAGAGACGCAGGGCGCGTGTCGATTCCGTCACGCAACAGCGCCGCCCGTGCCGCGGCAATGGTCGAACGGGAAAGGTTGACCCGCAGGAAAACCGGCGCCCGCGTCTGCAACCGCGCCATGACAGGCGCGAAATCCGCCCCCAGATCCATGTGCAGTTGCGGTGCCAGCCAGGCGGGGCAATCCAGCAGAGTGTCCGCGTCAGTCGGTTGGGGTATCACCCTTTCGTCGTCGGACAAAGGCCGCGGCGCGTGCGAGATCCCATTAAAAAGCGTATCAGGATCAGTGCCCTGCTGTCGCAGCAAACCGATCATTACGGCGCGCCCCGACATCGCCCCGCCCAACGCGGCACAAGATCGAAGTCGGCGCAACGCGTCGAACACATGGTCGCGGATTGCGGCGCGATCACCCGAACCGGCAAAACGGTTCTGTCGCGCCCAGGTGGTCAGAACGCGCTCAGCCGAGGCCCCGGCGATGACCTGATCCAGAACCGCGATGGCGGCCGAAACCCGTGCAGCGGGCGTCAAGATTTCTCGCAATGCATTGGACGAGTCCTGTAAATTTTTCGGTCGGCATAGCCTTGCCAAAGATCACCGATATGTCTGGGAATGGCCTGTCCTTTGCCCGATGCCTGTCCTGCCATTCCGGTTGCAGCGCCGCATCGCTCTTGATGGCGCTGCACAAACGAATAGCCGGAATAACGCCCCGATGGAAGGCTTCCACATGCGCCCGAGATGGCCGGACCTCGCGCGCGGACATACGCTTTCCATCGGCAAAGCCCCGTCACGCGGTCACAAGGGCCAGACGATCAACAGCAGCGGAACGCTGACCACGACCACCAACATTTCGAGAGGCAGCCCCAGTTTCCAGTAGTCGCCAAAACCAAATCCACCAGGGCCGAGGATCAGTGTGTTGTTCTGATGCCCGATGGGGGTGAGAAAAGCGCAGGACGCGCCAATCGCCACCGCCATGAGAAAACTGTCAGGGTTGACCCCCAGCGCGGCGGCGATGCCGAGGGCGATGGGACAGAGCACAGCCGCAGTTGCCGCGTTGTTCATCACATCGGACAGGAACATGGTGGTGACAAGAACCACCACCAGTGCGGCAGTGGCATTGCCCTGCGCCACGGTGTGAACCAGAAACCGCGCCAGCACATCCGCAGCCCCCGTGGTCTGCATCGCACCGGCCACCGGCATCAGCGCGGCCAGCAGGACGATCACCGACCAGTCGATGGCGGTATACACCTGTCGCGGCGGCACGGTGCGCAACAGCATGGATGCGATCACCCCCAAGGTAAACGCCGCCGCTGCCGACAGCAGACCCAGCGTGACAATGCCGACAGACGCCAGCATGATCGCGCCCGCAATCACCGCCATGCGCCTGTCAGGCAGGCGCAGTTCCCGCTCGCCCAACGGGACACAGCCGGTATCGTTGATGAAATCGGCCATCACCTCTGCCGGGCCCTGCATCAGCAAAAGATCGCCGGATTTGAGGCTGAGCTGACGCAATCGCGTCTTTGGCGGATGTCCTTCACGCGACACCGCCAACAGGTTCAGACCATAACGCGTGCGCAGCCGCAGATCACTGGCCGAGCGACCGACGATGCTGGACCCTGGCAGCACAACCAGTTCGCGCAGAACGATATCTTCGTCGCGCCGGGCATTCTTTTCAGTATCCTCTTTGTCATCCTCTTTGTCAGGCGTCTCGATGTTCAGATCATCGTCTTTCTGCGGCGGACCCTGTTCTTCAAGCGTGATCCCGAACACCGACAACACCTCTGCCACAGCATCGACATCGGCCTCCAGTACCAGAATGTCATCCGCACGGATCAGACGCCCGCCATGCGGCGCGGTCATCCGCACCCGGTTGCGCACAAGCCCGACAATCTGCGCACCGCTATCGTCGATTTCGTGCTCGAACGCCCGCAGGCTCAGACCTACGGCGCTGCTGTCTTGCGGAACGTGCACCTCGGTCAGGTAACTTCCGGTTTCAAATTCCCCGTCGGTCGATGCCTTGCGCACCGGGACAAGCCGCCACCCGATGACAGCGATAAACACCACGCCAAGCAGCGCCACCGCAAAACCGACTGGGGCGAAATCGAACATCGCAAAAGGCCCCAACCCTGACTGATCGCGAAATCCGGACACGATCAGGTTGGGTGGCGTGCCGATCAGTGTGGTCATGCCGCCCAGGATCGTCCCGAAGGCCAGCGGCATCAGCACCTGACCCGGTGTCAGATCCAGCCGCCCGGACAGTTGCACCGCCACCGGCATCAACAGCGCCATTGCCCCGACGTTGTTCATGAACCCCGACAGCACCGCACCCAACCCCATCAAGGCGGCCATCCCGGTGTGCCGCCCACCACCGCGCGGCAAGACGGCGCGGGCCAGCCAATCGACGGCGCCGGTGTTCTGCAACCCCCGGCTCAGGATCAGCACGCAGGCCACCGTGATCACCGCCGGGTGGCCAAACCCCGCGAAGGCCTCTGCCGAGGGAACCAACCCTGCGATCACACAGGCCATCAGCGCCATAAGCGCCACGATGTCATGGCGAAACCGCCCCGATAAAAACAGGGCCATGGTTGCGGCAAGAATGGCGAAAATCAGGATCTGGGGGGTGGTCATGAGAGGGCTTTCGCGATGATGCCGCAGTGTTACGCCAGACCTACGGCACAATCGACACCGCCCAAGGCGCGTGCTGACATCAGGCAAACCGCCCCGATACAGCAGGCCGACAGGGACAATCGCGTGACTGGATCGCGCTCGTTCAGGCTCACGGCATCAGGGGCTGTGTGTCAAGCCACAGATCGCCATCTGCGCAATATCCGGCGCATCCATAATGGCGGCGCCGGGTGTGCGTGGTGTCAGCGTGGTTCGTTCATCAACCCGCGCACGACGGCATAGCAGGCTCCCAGCAGCACCAGAGTGAAAGGCAGCCCGGTCGAAACCGCCATCGCCTGCAACGCCGCCAGGCCGCCGCCCAGCAACAGCGCAATGGCGACGGCACCCTCGAAGCTGGCCCAGAAAATCCGCTGGATCACTGGCGCATTGGTCTTGCCGCCCGCCGCGATCGTGTCGATCACCAGCGACCCCGAGTCAGACGAGGTGACGAAAAACACCACCACAAGCACGATCCCGACAAATGAGGTGATCGCCGTCAACGGCAGCTGCGTCAGCATCTGGAACAGTTTCAGTTCCAGCGCCGCATCCTGAACGGCGGTATAACCGTCATTCACAACCTGCCCGATTGCCGTGCCGCCCATGGCCGTCATCCACAGCACCGACAGCAGGGTCGGTACGATCAGAACGGCAATCAGGAATTCGCGCACCGTGCGGCCCCGGCTGACCCGCGCGATGAACATGCCCACGAAGGGCGACCAGCTGATCCACCAGGCCCAGTAGAACGCTGTCCAGCCTTGGGCAAAGTTCGCATCCTCGCGCCCGAAGGGCATCGACAGCGCCGGCAGGTTCTTGCCATAGGCCAGCAGATTGTCGAAGAACCCGGTGATGATGGCCATCGTTGGCCCGACGATGATGACGAACAAAAGCAACAGCGCCGCAAGACCCATGTTGATTTCCGACAGCACCTTCACGCCGCCTTCAAGGCCACGGATCACCGATCCGATGGCGATCAGCGTGATCCCGATGATCAGCAGGATCAGCATCGAATTTCCGGTGCCCAGCCCGAACAGGAAATTCAGCCCCGCAGCGGCCTGTTGTGCCCCGATCCCCAGCGACGTTGCCAGCCCGAACACCGTGGCGAACACCGCCAGAATATCAATGACATGACCCGGCCAGCCCCAGACGCGTTCACCGAAAATCGGATAGAACGCCGAGCGCAGGGTCAGTGGCAAACCCTTGTTATAGCTGAACAACGCCAGCGCAAGTGCGACAACGGCATAGATCGCCCAAGGATGCAGTCCCCAGTGAAAAATGGTTGCCGCCATGCCAAGGCGCCGCGCTTCAACGGCATTTCCCTCGGCCCCGCCCAGCGGTGCCCAATCCGTGCGCAGACCATCCTCGCCAACCGAAATACCCGCAAAGGACGTCGAATAATGCGACATCGGCTCGGACACTCCGAAAAACATCAGGCCAATCCCCATACCGGCGGCAAACAACATCGAAAACCAACCGACATAGCCAAAATCGGCGGTGGCCTCGGGCCCGCCCAGCCGGACTTTGCCCAAGGGCGAAACGATCAGACCAAGGCAGACGATCACGAAGATGTTGCCGGACAACAGGAAAAACCAGTCCAACCGCCCGGTCAGCCAGTCGCGCAAACCGACGAACAGCGGTTCGGCGTCATTCTGAAACGCCAGCGTCAGAAAGGTGAACAGCATGATCCCGATCGCAGAAACCGAGAACACCACCTTGTGGATGTCCAGTTCCAACGCGACGCTGCCGCTGAAATTGTCCTGGCCGATGTCATACCCGGTTTCGATGATTTCGGTCCTGCCCTCGGGTTCAGGGACAGGCTCACTCCCGGTGGTGGCGTTGGCGTCCGGCTCATCCATGCTCGAATCCTGTCGTTCTTCGCTCATTCAGCATTTCCTCTTGGGTTTTGTTTGTTTGCTCGCAATCACCCCGGCTTACTGCCAAGGCAGGCGTGCGATCTGCCATGGTTTCGGGTTTTGGCGCTGGTGCCACACAGCCAAATGTTCAGTCGGGCCGCGCGGTGATCACCGGTCAAAACGGTGTTGTCCTTGAACATGATCGCTTTTTCGTCTTACGGTCTTAGGGATCGTTTGACGGCATCAGTGCCGAAAGGATGCGCCCGACTGAACATCAGCCCTGTGGCGCAGCGCGTCATAAGCGTTTTTCCGAAGAAATTCCACAGTGTCGTCGATATGACGATTATGGTGTTTCCGGCAAACTTTCAATCCAGGGACGGAAAAAAGTTGGCAACGGTGTCTGACGGTGGATCTTTCCAAGGCTTCCACCGGGCACTCTCGGCCCCGAACAAAGGAAAAGCACCGTGTCAAAAGAACGCCACACAGGCCAGGTCAATTCTCTGCGCACCCGCCTCGACAGGCTGTATCACGGGGGTTCGAAGGCTGCCTTGCGATTTCGGCTTGGGCTGCTGTCGGTCGATCTGATCGTCATCGCCAGCTATGTCGTGACCAGCGTGCTGGGACTGCCCAATGGTTTGCCTGCGCTGGAACTGCTGTTCGCGACGATCCTTCTGGCAGATCTGTCTGCGCGCTGGCTCATCTCGTCCAGCAGCCGTGACTTTCTGATCCGCACGCCGCTCAACTTGGTGGACATCATCGTGATCCTCAGCCTGATCGCGCCGTTGATCTTTGGTGAATTCGCTTTCCTGCGGGTGTTGCGCGCCCTGCGCGTCGCGCGATCCTATCGGGTCCTACAGGAACTGCGCGAAGACAGCCGTTTTTTCAGACGCAACGAAAATGTCATCCAGCGCACGGTGAACCTCGGAGTCTTCATATTTATCGTTTCGGGGGCGGTTCATGCCCTGCAAAAGGACATCAACCCAAACATCGCCACATGGCTTGATGCGCTGTATTTTACAATGACGGCGCTGACCACGACCGGATTTGGCGACATCGTGTTGGTCGGCACGATCGGGCGGTGGCTGTCGATCGCCATCCTGATTGTCGGGGTCGGGCTGTTCCTGCATCTGCTGCAATCGGTTTTCCAACCCCGAAAGGTGCGGCAGAAATGCAAGAATTGCGGCCTTCTGTTGCATGATGCGGATGCGGTTCATTGCAAGCATTGCGGCGCCGAAATGAACATCGAAACCGAGGGCGGCTGAAACGGCAGGCCCATGGTTGGCCGCATCAGCGTCTCTGCACCTCGTGCAGGCGACAGGCCAGAAACGCCCCGAAAGCAGCCAAGACCGCGAAACACAGCAGAACGGGTGCCGGGCCAAACCGGTCTGCTGCCCAGCCGAACAGCCCCCCCACCAGAAGCACGGCACCGATCAGCGTGTTGGACACCGCCGTGTACCGCGCCCGGAATGAATCTTCGGCCATGTCGGTCAGGTGCAGCTTGCGGCCCGCACGCACCCCCTCATAGGCGATCTGCGCGGCAAAGATCGCCGCGGCGGCCCCCGGCGACCCGCCAAGCCCGCCCAAGATCAGGCCAGCACCGCCCACAACCGCAAACACCAGCGCCCCCAGCGCGCCCGCCAAGATCAACGTCTGGCGGCTGGAGTGGTCGGAAAACCGCCCCCAGACATAAGAGGCCAGCACCGATCCGGCGGTCGATGCCATGACCAACGGGCCAAGCTCGTTCAGGGCGCTGCGCCCCGACGCGGCCGACAGCATCACGATGAACGGCGGCGCAAGGGCCGTTACCGCAAGCGCGGCGCGGGCGGCCACGAACACGCGCAACTGTGGGTCATCGAGGATTGGCCGGATCAACGCTGCAATAGAACCGTCATCCTGTTCGCTGTCCGGTGCGCTTTCGGGTTCTTGCAGCGCCAGAAAGACAGCCGACGCAATCAGAAAGGCGACACCGGCAATCGCGATGATCGCGGCCAAAGGGGCGATTGCAACGTCAAACAGGCCCGACGCCATCAACAGCCCCACGCCAAAGACCGAAACAGAGGCCACCGATGCCGCAAGGCCGGTGATCGCACCGCGCCGCCGCTTGGTGATGGTGCGCGCCAAGGCGTCCTTGTAACTGACCGAAGCGGCAGACCGCGCCACCGCCAGCACAGCCAGACAGGCGACGATCACACCACCCGCCAACGCCCCGTCAAACAGCAGCGCCGCCGCCGCGATGCCAAGGGCGGCCAGCCCCTGTATCGCGCTGCCCACGGCCCAGAACCGCTTGCGCTGCGGGCTGGCCTCGACCCGGCGGGCAAGGGCCAGTTGCGGCAACAGCGCGCCGGCCTCGCGCACCGGCACAAGCACCCCGATGAGAGCCCCCGGCGCCCCCAGCGCCGTCATCAGCCAGGACAGCACCAGCTTGGGGTCGATCAGCGCATCCGCCGTCTTGGTCAGCATCAAGGATGCAATATGGATCAGCCCGTTGCGTGCTTCGCCCGGGCGGACCTCGTCGCGCTTGGTGCCGGTAATCCGGGCGAACAGGGCCGTCAGGCCATCGGTCGCTGCGGCCCTGTCTGGCGTCGTCATTGGCAAGATCCGCCTATCCGACCCGCGCCTGTGCGCGCTTGACAGCCTCCGGGATGTCATTCCGGGCCTTGTCGAAAGCGGCCTGCAGGTCATTCCATGCAATATCGCTGGCCGCGCGCGTTTCCTTGGGCCTGGTCTCGGCCGCGTCACGCTCGCCGTGCAACACTTGAAACCGCCTGTCACACGCGGTCTTTGAACCGGCCTTTTCGATGCACAGGTTTTGGTCCGACATTGCGGTAGCTCCTTCAAGGGGTGTTGCCCCAGATTTACGATCTGGCCAGCAGTGACAGATTGTGCCAAGGGGGATAGGCCATACAACCTTGTGACTGACCATTCGTTGCCCGCACAAAAGAAACCCCGCCATGCCGCAAGTCAACCAACTGGCTCAGCCAATCGTCGATCTTCCGCATGAAAACCGCCTGTGCCGGGGTATCGCTTGGGCAGATCTGAAGGCGCGATCGGGGCGTGCGGCGTTTCCCGAGGGTGACAATATGTTTAACTGTGGGCGAGCGCAGCTGCCCGCAGATTGGTTTCTGACCGAAAGAGACCAGCCATGACGGGCAAAACCGAACGCCGGTCGGACCCGTCACAAAGGTTTGAGTCACAATGATCACGCGTCCCATATGGTATCTGCGCGAAATTCTGAAAAAGGTCTGGGCCCGCGTTATTGCCTTTGCGCTGTTGGCGGTGTTCGCGTCGGGCCTTGCGCGGGTGCTGGCGCCCATCATCCCCGACGATTTCGCGATGAGCGCCGGTGCGGGCGCAGTCGAAAGCCTTCTTGGCGTGCTGACCTCTTCGATGCTGGCGGTGACGACCTTTTCCTTGTCGATCGCCGTGTCTGCCTTTGCGGCCGCAGCGGGATCCGCCACACCGCGGGCCACCATCCTGTTGCAGGAAGACAATACGACCCAGAATGTTCTTGCCACCTTCCTCGGCGCCTTCCTGTTCGGTCTCGTCGGGCTGATCGCGATCAAGGCCCAGCTTTATGGCGCCTCTGGCCGGGTCATCCTGTTTTTCTTCACCATCGCGGTGATTGGGCTGGTCGTGGTGGCGCTGATCCGCTGGATCGGCCACCTGATGCAATTCGGGCGGATGGATGACATACTTGACAGGGTCGAAAAAGCCGCCAGCCGGGCGCTGGGCCGCCGTTTGGAAAATCCATGGCTGGGCGGCAACATGCTGATCGGGACGATCCCGGCACATGCCACCCCGATTGTCGCCAACGAAACCGGGTATGTTCAGCATATTGACATGCAGGCGCTTCAGGACTGCGCCGAAGATGCCGGTTCACGGATCTTTCTGCATTGCCTGCCGGGCAGATTTGTCGCGCCGGAACAACCGCTGCTGTATGTCGATCCTCCCCCGGCTTCGGAAGACGCGTCAAAGGCGATCCGCCGCGCCGTCGTGATCGGAACCCGACGTACGTTCGAGGGCGACCCCAGGTTCGGCCTGATTGTCCTGAGCGAGATCGCGTCGCGGGCGCTGTCGCCTGCGGTGAATGATCCGGGCACCGCCATCGACATTCTTGGCCGGCATGTGCGCATCCTGTCGCAATGGCGGTCCGACAGCGATGTCGAGGTCGAGTTCAGCCGCATCTTCGTGCCTGCGATCGCTTTGCAAGACCTGATGGAAGACGCATTCAGGCCGATCTCCCGCGATGGCGCAGCGCTGTCCGAGGTTCAGATCCGGTTGCAGAAGGGGCTTGCCTCGCTTTGCCTTGCCGCGCCGGATGTTTTTGCAGCCCCCTGCGACCAGATGGCGCGCGAAGCATTGCAACGCGCCGAGGGGGCGGCGCTGTTGCCCGCCGAACTGGCCAGGATCAGGGCCTCCGCGCCGCTGCGGTAAGACCCGCGAGCGAACCTGCGTCAGCCAGCCCCGGCTTGTTCTTGGGACCCGTGTGGTTGATCCGGCACACACCGGGTTTGTGGGGCAAAATGCACTGCTCGGCCCAAGGCGCCACGCAAACGACCGACAGAAAAACGGGCAGGCTTGTGGCCTGCCCGTTTCAGATAGGCCCGGCGGATGATCTGTCAGCCGGCCTTTTGCGCCGCATTGCGGCCCAACAGCGCCAGCACCACCATCACGACACTGACCACGACAATGACGCCGATCGTCAGGTTGGGCACATAGAAGGTGGAGTAGATCTCCCAACCCAACAGGCGCAGCACCTGACCCACCTCGGTATAGTTGCCCACAAGGTGGCCGCCAAGCGTGCCGGTGATGCCGACAAAGATCACCCCGACCCCGGCCAAACCAACCATGACCAGACGGTTCAACCCCTGCCAGATCACGGTGCCATGGCGCAGACGCAGCACCGTCAGCAGCGCAAAATAGGCCAATGACCAACTGGCCAACAGCATGTGGTTGCGCCCCATCGGGGTGGAACTCAGCGTTGACCAGGGCCAGACATTCAGCCCCAGCACCCAGGCCAGGGCGCCAAAGACGACCCCCGCCACAAGCAATGTCGGCAGGGCCCGGTCAAAGGTCTGTCCAACCGCGCCGTCAGACACCGCGCGGATAAAGATCGCCAATCCGGCCACAAGCCAAAGCGCAATCGGAAAGTGAACCATTACAACGTGATAAGCGGCCATTGGATCAGGCTCCTTTGCGGTTTTTGAGGGTAACGTCAAGCGCGACACCAAAGGCGGCAATCAACAGGACACCCGCCAGAAGGGTGAAAAGCCATTGGCGTTTGATCTGCGGTTTGAACTCTTGCTCGATCCCGTAATTCGCCAGTTGCTCGGGCGAATGGCGATAGGCCACGGGCACGCCCTTGGCAATGTATTCGGCCCCGGCATGGGCCCTGGCGTTGTTCAGCATCGGCCATGTCACCTGTCCCGGATAGAACAATGTGACATCGGTCCAGCTGTCACCCCAGGTTGGTGTGCCACCCTGAAAGCGTGTGGCGGTCACGTCACCGGGGCGACCCAACCCGAGGGTGGCCGGTAAAGAGACATAGTGCCAGCGCCCGCCAGTGGCATTGCGGTGAATTGCAAATGCCATCTGATAGGCCCCCTGATCCTTCAGGATCTTGTCGTCAGCCGGGTTGCCGGTATCCAGCGCCCGCGACAGAGTCACGTCCCAATACCCATCGGTCCAACGACCCGCACCAACCACACCGATATTGCCGCGCGACCCTTCAGGTGGCGTCAAGATGCGGCGCGGAATGACATCGCCATTCTGCCAACCCGCGTTCGGATCGAACGGCACCGTCACAGCCGGGATCAAGGCATAGGTGTCATCCTGGGTGACCGTCCCCGCCTGGATGTCAGCCCATTTCAGGGTGCCGTGGCCCGAGGTGAACATCATCTTGGGCTGGTTCAGGTCCTTGTCCCAGTTGGTGCCATAGGTGCCTTTGCCCGCGTCACCGCCGCGCTTGGACCCGACATATTGATCGTCAGCCGCGCCCAAAGGGTTCGACCGACCACCTCTCCAATGCCACAGATCCAGGAAATAACCCGCCTCGCGCTGTGCCGCCAGCTTGGCATCATCGGCCATATCATCCCACGCGCCCAGCCGATTGCGGGTTTGCGGCAGATATTTGGTCACTTCTTCAGGTGCCTCGTCGGTCAGACCGGCCAGACCAGCCCCAATGGCGACATAACCACCATAGCGGCCAAACTCAGGCACGCTGCCATCGTCCAGCATCATCGCGACGCGATCTTCGTGCAGACCATCGGCCTGCGGTCCGGGAACAGCCTTGCCTTCGACGATCCATTCCCCATCCTGATATCGCAAGATGTCGTGGAAGAACCCCGGCTTTTCAGCAGGCCAGCGATAGCGGAAAAACATCGTGCTGTCGTTATAGGCCGCCTGTACCTGCAAGGGCACGGTCAGATCGGCGGGGATGGCGATGTTGCGCGCCGGATCGTCGCGCACGACGCCGGTCCCGTGTGTCAGCCAAGCGAATAAAAGCGCCCCGCCGAACAGGGCCAGTATTAATAGTGATTTTGCAGACCGCATTATGCGCGTCCTTTCATGATTGCTGCCATTCACGGCGCAATGGCGAAGACGACTCGGGGGCAACCATGTGGATGTCTCGGAGATGTCAGGGACATCGAACCGCGCTTCTTGGTATAGCCATCAGTCACCAGCGGCTCTCATGATCTGGATCAAAGAGGGGCAAGAAATACGGTGCAGCGATGCATTTATGGGGCATGGCCGCGTTTTGGAACCTTTAAACCGTTAAACGGTACGGCCTGACAACAAGATCGTCAAGACGGGTCCAATGCCCGCCGTCATACGTCTGCGGCGGGGGGCGCAACTGCATCGGTGCGGGTGAACACCGCCATTTGGCTGGCCCCGCCAAACGCTGGATGATGCCCCGCAATATCGTGGAACAGGGCGACATATCCGGCCGCATCGCCCGCCCGCCGGCACCAGCGGCGGAACTTTGGCCGATCCCACTCGAACCGATGCCCAGGGTGCCGCATCCGATGCGGCGGCACGCCCAGCACCGCGTTGAACTCGGCATTCGGCGTCGTGATCACAATCTGTCGGGGGCGCAGGGTGCGAAACAGCGCAGACTCAAGCTGTGACAGGCGGGACGGGTCGATGTGTTCGATCGTCTCGACAAGAACCGCACAGTCGAATCCGGCCAGATCGGGTGTCGGTTCGGTCATCGAGGCTTCGCGCAGCTCGATCGAGGGCACACAGACATCGTACGCAGCCAAGCGGCTGCGCAAACGCGCCAATGACGCGCGGCAAATATCCACGCCGACCAAGGCCGCCAAACCGGGCTCACTGGCCAGTCGCACGAACAGATCGCCGTCACCGCACCCGAGGTCAAGCACGCGGGTTGCCCCGGTTTCCCGCACAACTGATTGAACGGCCTGCAATCGTTCCTCGTGCAGCCAACTTGTCATCGGCGCGCGGCGGGGGTTTGTGGTGAGGTGGCTTGCATCAGCGTCTTCCCACAGGTCGCGCCACAGGTCGCGCGATGGTGTGCCGCGATTCGGCGATGCCCGGCCCTTCAGGCGGTGTGACATCCCGCCAGGCCCCCGGTGCCAGCCCGTCGATTGCCCAGTCCCCCACACGCCAGCGCACCAGCCGCAGCGTCGGGTGGCCGATGGCCGCCGTCATTCGGCGCACCTGCCGGTTGCGGCCCTCCCGCAGAATGATCTGCAACCAGCAATCGCGCACCGTCTTGCGGAACCGGACCGGCGGATCGCGCGGCCAAAGATCGGGCGGGGCGATGCGCTCAACCTCGGCGGGCCGGGTCAGGCCATCGTTCAACGCCACACCGCCGCGCAGAGCTTCGAGTGCGGATTGAACCGGCTCACCCTCCACCTGCACCAGATAGGTCTTGGGCAGCTTGAACCTTGGATCGGCGATGCGCGCCTGCAACCGACCGTCATCCGTCAACAACAGCACTCCCTCGCTGTCCTTGTCCAGACGCCCCGCCGGATAGAGGCCCGGCTGCGCGATATATCCGGCAAGCGTATCGCGCCGATCCGGCGACATACCACCGCTGAACTGCGACAGCACGCCATAAGGCTTGTTCAGCAAGATCAACCGCCCGCCCTTGGCGGCGGGGCGCGGGTGCCGGTGCGATTCCATGATCCTATCCTTGCGCGTTTCAGGACAGAACAAAAGGTCTGCTCTGCGGATCAGAGACCGACGAAACCCGCTGGTCGGCCTTGGCGATACGGTTGGTCAGGATCAGACCGTAAAAGGCAAAAAGCGCCGTCCATTCGACAAAAGACGGGTGACCGGAATCTCCCGAGATCCAGACCCGGAACAGCGGCACGATCGGCAGAACGGCAATCCATTCGGCGCGCACAGCCAAAACCCAATAGCCTTTCTGCGTCACCGCCCGCACGACAAACAGAAACCACCCGATCACGATTGAAAGATAGGCAAATACCACAAGCACAAAGGCGAATATCCCGGCGTGCATCCAGGCCCCCAGAAACAGGTTGTGAACCGGCTGGCCCTTGAATGTGCCCAGACCCGACCCCCACAGCGGATTCTCCTCGATCCGCGCCAGCGCCCAGGCATATTGCCCAAGACGGTTGCCGGACGAGTCATCGGCAAATGAAAACCGTTCCCCGATCATCGCCACGGCGGCCGTGTCCATCGAAATGACCAGAACCCCCCCTGCCATGAGTCCGAAAAACAGCAGGGTCTTCAACACGAGTGCACCAACGTCCCGGACGCCTTCGCGCATCGTGGCGATCCAGCCGGCGAATGGCAGAGCGATGGCGGCCAACAGAAGAACCGATCGCGTGTTCAGCACGACAAGTATCGCAAGCGCCAGCAACGTCACGATCTGGCCAAACCGGTCTGATCTGTCGCCCGGATGACCGGCCCGAAACAGGATCAATCCGGTCAGGATCGCCACAGCCACCGCGTTCTTGTCCGATGCCTGCGCCTCGACGCCGCTGGGCAGGACCAGTTGAAACATCTGCTTCAGAAACTGGTAAAACACGAAATCCAGATCGCCCGACGAAACAAGGTGCTGAATAACGGTGATCCAGCTCAGCCCGATCTGCCAGGCAAGGACTTCGGACACCGCCAGAAAACTGACCAGCGCGAGAAAACCGCCGGTGCGGAACATCCGGGTGTCGGCACCCGTTGCCACGATGCCCAGCGCAAAGATACAGCCGCAGGTCAGAAAGAACACCTGTCGCAGGATCATGCCTTTCGTAGCGCCCCCTGCCAGGCCGAAATGCAGCACCACCAGATACAGCAGATAGGCCACCAGCCAGGGCGCGACGGCAGACGGCAGATGCTTCAGCCCCAGCGCCAGGGGATCGGGGAACAGCCACAGCAATATCCCCAAAAGCAACGCCGCCGCATAGGGAAGCTGCAAATTGAAACCGCCAACCGTGGCAACGGGGATCCAGGACAATGGCAGCGCCGCAATCACCAGCGCCAGGGCACAGGGCAAAACCCATCTGACCGACCGTGGCACCCGCGCCAGGGTCATGCGCGGCGTTTTTCGCTCACCGCTTCGCCACGGGGATCGGGCAACCGGTGCGCCTGAAGGCTGATCAGTTTGTCGCGCGCGCGCATCGCGCGGGAATACAGCTTGTATGTCGAGCCGAGGCCGATTTCGTCATCGGCCGTGCAGCCATTCATCACCACGCCCGAAATCTTTGATTTCGGCAGGCGCCGAAACCCGCGCAGCGCCTGATCGCGAAGGGTGACGCCCCAGCGCACCACAAACAACAACTGATCGCTGTGCCGGGACAGGATTGTGCAATCGGCGATATGGGCCACCGGCGGCCCGTCGATCACGACCAGGTCATAGGATTTGCGCGCCAGATCAAGAAATCTGGGCAGGTTCGGCGATTCAAGCGCGTTGTTGGTCATATTTGACAGCGTGCCGGCCGGCAGAATGTCAAGCGTGCCCTTTTCCATGATGTCGGGTGCCTGCCATGGCCCGCCGCTCAGGATGTCGGCAAGGCCGATGTCGTCTTCAAAGCCATATTTCACGGTCAGACCCGCCCGGCGCAGATCCCCGTCGATCAGAAGAACATTCTGCCCCGCAAGACTGGCCGACAGGGCCAGCGACGACGCAATCGAGGTTTTCCCCTCGCCCGCCGCATTCGAGGTCAGCAGGAACACAGGCGCGCGCCCATCCTCCGAACCAGCCGAGAACAGCATATAGCGCAGGGCAGAGATTGTTTCGCTGAACGGCGAAAACGGCTCGATGGCGACGATACCGGGAATGTCGGCGCCTGATTTCAGCTTGGGTATCTGCGCCCGGACCCGCGTGTCCAGAAGATCTTCGATCTGTTGGACCGAGCGGAAGGTGCCATCCAGCGCCTCGCGCGACAGCCCGACGATAACACCGATGCCGCTTCCCAACAGAAAGCTCATGATGACGAAAACCTTCACCGTCGGATAGAACGGCTCGATCGGAACCGTGGCCGATGTCATGACCTGCACACCGCTGGTGGTGAACGAATTCAGTTCTGCGGCAAGACCGGCATTGTCAAGATAGCGCTGGTAATGCTGGCGCAGGGCCTCGGCCACCCTTTCAAGCTGGCGCAGCCCGACGGCAACCTGGGATTCGGCCTGGGTCTGCCCGCCGGCCTGCGACAGAGCCTCGCCCAGCAGAGCGGTGCGGCTTTCAAGGGTCTGCACCTCATTGGCCAGGGTCGCAACGATGCGCGCAACCTCTGCATCCAGCTGATCGCGCATGGCGTCGTATTGCTGACGAACCTGCACCAGACGCGGGTTCGACTGGGTCGAGCTTGTGCTCAAATCCCGTTCGCGCAGCTCAAGAAGCAACATCTGGTTGCGCAACTCATTGACGATCGGTGACAGCTGCACTTCGGGCAGGCTCAGGATGTCGCCACCCTCCTCCAGCACGACGCGCGCACGGTCCAGTGCTGCGGTTTTCTGGGCCAGATCCGCGCGTGCCCGTATCAGTTCCGCGTTGATCTCAGTCAACAACTGCGCGGTCAGCGACGTGCCGTCCCCATCATTCAGAAGGCCGTTGGCGATGCGGTAATCGGTAACGGACGCTTCGGCGTCGCCCACCTGTTGGCGCAGTTCCTCGGCCCGGCCAGCAATCCAGTCGCTGAATGCGGCCGCGTCCTGCCGGCGCATCGCCAAGCGGATGTCGACAAAGGTTTCCGCCACCAGCGCCGCCGTGCGTTGGGACAGCCCCGGAGAATTCGCACGCACACTGATAGTTATGACATTGGTGTCGCCTTCGCGCTCAACGCTCATCGCCTTCGCAAGAGTGTTCTTGGCGACAATCTCGGCGCGGCTGGGCCCACCGGCGGGACGGCTGCGGTCATCCGAGGCGGACCCGAGGATCATCGTCTTGGCCGCCGAGATCGACCGCAGAACGATATTCACCGGCTGCGCCTGAAAGAACGCGATCTCGGTAAGGTTGCCACGCGCAACCACATTCAGCAGCGTGTCGTCGGCCTCGATCAACAGGATCTGCCCGTCGACATAGGCCGTGTCGGCGGTGACGACACCGGCGCTTTCCGCCTCGATCGGGCTGGACGCCACCGGGTCGATCATCAACTGGACCGTGCTTTTGTACAGCCGCTCCATCCGCTGGGTCGCAACAAGCGTCAGAACGGCGAACGAGAAGCCAAACAGCAGGATCAGCCACAGGTGACGGCGCAAAAACCGCAGCGCCTGACGAAACACCTCGGACAGCGAAACCTCGCTGTTCGCCGGTGCCCCGTAACGGGGCCGCCCACCATTCCTGTCAGGCGACTGTGTCATTGCCCCCTGCGCTCTACGACCACTGCCGCCGTCTGAAACAACAATACCATGTCGCCGAAGAAGCTGGCGGTCCTGTAATAGTGCACGTCCATATCGACCCGTTCCTCATAACTTACAGTGCCCCGGCCATGAACTTGCCAGATCCCGGTAAGACCGGGGCGCAGCGCCAGATATTTCTGACGGTGCCCGCTATATTTGCCGAGTTCTTCCTCGGTGACCGGCCTCGGGCCGACAAGGCTCATCTCGCCACGGATCACGTTAATCAACTGCGGCAGTTCATCCAAGCTTGTCCGCCGCAGAAACCGGCCGATTCGGGTGATTCGCGGGTCGTGTGCAAGCTTGTGATCCCGCGCCCACTCGGCCGCTGCTTTCGGATCGCTGGCCAGCAAATGGGCAAGAATTGTGGCGGAATCGGTACGCATGGTGCGAAATTTCAGGCATTTGAACCGCTGACCACACTGTCCGATCCGTTCGTGGCCAAACAGCGCCGGCCCGCCATCAAGCACAGCGAGGATCGCAACAAACACCATGATCGGCGCCGCGATGACGAGAATCAGCGCGGAAAGCGCCAAATCGAGCCACCTTTTAGAATATTTCATGTAAAATTCGTTGAAATGGGGGTGGTTCGATCCCTCAACCACGACCAGCGGCCTCGAGAGCACCTCTGGCAACTTTTTTTGCATCATCATCGCAGCGCCCGTCTCACATATTTGCCTTCTAATTTCCATAATTGATAGTTTCATGTTTCATGGGTGCCAGCTAGTAACACCCTGTTAATTATTTTTTTTGTTGGCAAAATTTCCTTGACGGCCGCGACAGTGCACGCCTGCCCTGGAAATTGTGCTGAAGGTGCAAACAATCAAGACGGGCGACGCCACGTCAGGACCGTTGAAACAAGAGGCACGCGCTGGTGAAAGCCGCGAATCGTTCCCCGAAACCAAAGGCCTGAAGATGCCAGATGCCCGTTGCCTTTCAATGCTGAGCCTTTGTGAAACCGCCAGTGGCGGCGTCGGGCGGTATCAGGAAAATCTGTTGGCCCTGGCCGATCACGGGATTGCCTGCCGTGTCCTGCTTCCCGATGCTGATCGTCACATTCTTGGCCCCGAGGCCGATGTGCTGACGTTTCACCGCGAACGGCGCGGCGGTTCTGCCCTGATTGCGTTTTTGCGGGCCTTTCTTGCCGAGCGTAAACGCAGCAAGCCTGACATCTATTTCTTCAACAGCACGTTTTCCCTGCTGCCGCTTGTCGTGCTGCGGCTTTTGCAGGACAAAACGCCCGCAATCTATTGCGCCCACTGTTGGGCCATCGCCACGCAGGATGCCAACAGCTGGAAAGGCCACATGGTGCGCGCCGTCGAAGGCAATCTGTGCGGCCTTGCGGATCTGGTGATCAACGTGGCGCAGAACGACGCCGCCACCGCGCGGCGCTTTGGCTATCGCGGCAGGCAAATCGTGGTGGAACACGCGGTGCCGGCGGCTGACCCGCAGGCGCCGGACGATCTGTTTGATCGGGCATCAACGGACGAGACCCATCTTCTGTTTGTCGGACGGTTTGATCGCCAGAAGGGGCTGGATCTTCTTTTGCCCGCCTTCACGCGGGCGCGGGCGCAGAACCCTGGCCTGCACCTGCATCTGGTCGGCGGCGCGGTGCGGGGCGGTGACACGCCGGAACCGCGTGACGGTGTGACCAATCATGGTTGGGCCAACCCCGATCAGATCGACAGTTATTGCAAATCAGCCGATGCGCTGATCGTTCCCTCCCGATGGGAGGCGGGGATGCCGCTGGTCGTGCTTGAGGCTCTGCGCAACGGCAGCCCGGTCTTTGCCTCAAGCGGCTGCGCCACCGATGGATTTCTTGAGCGCAACGGCTGCGGTGCCGGTTTCGATCTGGACGAGGATGACCTGAGCGCGCTGCTGGCAGGCCTGCGCCGCCCGGATCTGGCCGCGATGCGCCCCCGCGCACTGGCCGCGTTTCAGGCGCATTTCACGCTGGACCGGTTTACCGCCGAAATGGCGCAACACATCCGTGGTTTGACCAAAGGACACGACAATGACTGAACCTCTGGGCGCGCTGCCGTCGCTTTTCATTGCCGGCGCCCCGAAATCTGGCACATCCTCGGTGTTCCGTTGGTTTGCGGATCATCCACAGGCCCACGGATCGACGCCAAAAGAGACATGTTTTTTCGCCGATCCGGACAGTCATGTGTTTCAGCCCGCCTTCAACGTGGCCACTGGTCTCGATGCGCTGCGCACCGCGTTCCGCCCGGTGCCGCCAGAGGCCCGGCTGCTGCTGGAAGGGACGGCAAGCAATATTTACAGCCGCACCGCACTGCACTGGATTCCCGATCTGCCCACCCGGCCCCGCTGTCTGTTCATTTTGCGCGAACCGGCGGCGCAAATCCTTTCGACCTATACCTATTTCCGCAACAACTGGTCGGCGGTTCCGGCCGGTATGACGTTCGAGGCTTATCTCAAGGCGATCCAGAGCCGCAGCCACGATTTTGGCGGCAACGAGCTGGCCCGTGACGCGTTGCAAAATGCCCGCTATGTCGATTGGCTGGGCAAATGGCGCGACAGGCTGGGGCGCGATCGGATGAAGGTGTGCACCTTTGACGCGCTGCGCCGTGACTCGCGTGCCTTCATGGCCGATCTGGCGATCTGGGCGGGGATCGACCCGGCATTTTACGACAGCTATGCCTTCGAGGCCGAAAATGAAAGCTATGTTCCGGTCAACCGCAGTTTACAGCGGCTGAACATCGCGCTGCGCGATCGTTTGCCGAAGGGGCGGGTGTATGATGTCACCCGGCGGCTGTACCGCAGCCTGAACACCCGCGCCCCGTCCCGCACCACGGATGCCGATATAATGGCACGCCTTCGGGCCGAATTTGCCCCCGCTAACCGGCAACTGGCCGAGGAATACGGGTTGGACCTGTCATCATGGGCGTAATCCGCAACCGTCACGCCACGGGGTTCAGCATCGCGTCATAGATGTCCAGAAGCCGGGCCAGATGCCGCGTGGGCGACACGCTGTCGGCCAGTTCGGTCGCGTCAAACGCCCCGACCGATGCCACCCGGCCCAGCGCCGCGGCCAGCGCCGCCACATCGGGGCGGTCATAGATCACGCCATTCACCCCATCCCGCACCACCTCGGACGCGGCACTCCAGGTTCCGCACACCACCGGGATGCCGCGGATCAGCGCTTCGATCGGGACCAGTGGCT
>Ga0210015_1000748_pt1 | contig 33213 bp, 41 predicted proteins | sample CryGeymeta201522_FD_185471 | JGI IMG/M metagenome (GOLD analysis project Ga0210015, IMG submission 185471) | Groundwater microbial communities from Crystal Geyser aquifers in Utah, USA - Crystal Geyser metaG 2015-22 (SPAdes) (version 2) | ecosystem: Environmental > Aquatic > Deep subsurface >...
CCTTCAAAGATGAGGTAGTCGTCATAGCGCGGCGTGATTGGGCTTGGCTTAAAGATTGGGTTCTTGATGCCATATTTTTTCATACCATCTTTCACTAGGTTGACACGAAGGTGAATCCAGCCAGCCTGTAGCGCGTCATTTGGTTGGCTATCGTTGGACATTTAGTTTGCTAATTTTAAACCCCCCTTTATTGCCCTTTAAATCTGAAAGTTATCCACAGGTTATTTGTCTTTAATCATTGTCACATCACTTAAAAATTGCCTTCCTTTTCGATTGGTAGTTGCCTAGGCACTCTGCGATGCTGAGTGAGGATCAGCTAACAGTGCGCGTCGGTCTGAAATCGTGTCTGACTAGACTCAACTGCTCGCAATGACTGTATTTTGAGCGCGTCCAAACCCTGATCAGCTTGTCGCCAATCAGGCCTGGTGCCTTATAAAATGCTAGAGAAGTTTTCATGACGTGAAAATCGCTTTTCTTACGGCTTGATGGGCGCCCAATATTGTCAAGTAGGCTTTTTCGTAGGCTTCTGCGTTTGCGACTATTTTTAATGCCAAGGCTTCTGTCGTCTCGCCGAAACCACGAGCATCTGCCAGGGCTTGCAGTTGTGGTGCGGGCTTCGTTGTGTCCAACAAGTGCTCTTTAGCTAGCTTTTCTTGTTTATCCCAGCTTACTACTTCGCTCATCGCAACTTGTCCTGTAATCTCCTGGACATCTGCTTTAAACTTTTTATCCAGGTTTTCCAATGCAAACTTTGCTTGATTTGATTTAACAGCAAGTGCAAAAAACTCATCAAATGTGAGCTCGGTCATGCTAATTTCGACTGGCTGAGCGGCTACTAGCGCATCTATTTCGACTTGATCGCCATCGAGCATGACCACATTCGTATCAAACTCTTTAATAGTTAGACTGTTTGCGCCTGTATCATTAAATCTGAGCGTTGTGTGTGCAGTTTGGATTGGTGTGAATTGATAGTATTTAGCCATTGTTGTACCCCTTTTGGTAAGTGATTAAAAATAGTGTGCCCATTTAAAAACCGAGCGTAAAAGTTTATGGTTGCGCTGTGCTTCGCGTGACCTATTAAACTGATAACGCTATCAATCTTTTGTTGTTTTACCGATTTTTTAAATTTTAAAACGCTATGTTTGCGCACAAACTTGACTGACCGCCATGAGCGGTAGCCAACAAAATTGATGCCGCGTTTTATTTTGTTGATTGTCCAGTGACTTAGTTCGAGTTTTAGCTCGTTTTTCACAAATCGTTCGCACTGCTCCTTAAAAAGCTTTGCTTCGCTAAGTGTTAAGCCGATTGCGATAAAGTCATCCACGTAGCGCACATAATGCTTTGCCTTTAAAATGCGCTTAACGAAGTGATCCAACGGATTTAAATAGATTAATGCATAAATTTGGCTTAATAAATTGCCAATCGGGATGCCTATTTCTGACTGAATCTCGGCAAATACACACATTAAATCCAAAAACCGTTTATCTTTAATTTTGCGCTCAAACAGCTTGCGCAAGATTGCGCGATCAACACGATAAAAGAATTTGCGGATATCAAGCTTTGCATAATAACTGTCGCCGCTATATTTCCGCATTGCGCGTTGGGTGTACTCGCTAGCTTTGTGTGTGCCGCCGCCTTTTCGGCACGCATAAGACTGATCGATAAAAGTTCGGTCGAATATCGGGTAGATCACCTGATAGATTGCATGCTGCACAACCAGATCTCTGAAATGCGGGGCATGAATCAAGCGGCGCTTTGGCTCAAAAACCTCAAATGCTCTCAATGGTTGTGGCTTGTAACTGCCATCCATTAATGATTTATGCAGTGCATCCATTTCAGCGCCGAGATTCAATTCAAACTCAAAACACTCAACCTTCTTAGACTTGCCTTTTTTTGCGTTTAAAAATGCTTGATAAAGCATTGGCTTGGTAAAAGCCTTATCGTATAAATAACCAGTTCGTTTTGGGCGGTTAAGATTTTCGGCATTGCTACTCAAATTAACCAGGCCTGCTCTAGTTCGCTTATCGCTGGACAATCCATCCCTGTGTTGCACTGTCTCATTATTTGAGTTTGAGCTATGTGTAACAGAGTCCGAGCCGCCCACATTGTTGTTCGAGTTCGACGACGCATTGTTGAGATTGCGCGCAAAAACCCCGGCATCGGAGACATTGTTCCAATTGGCGCCGGATAGCGGGAGCTTGATGGATTTACCCATATTCAAGTTGCCTCGAATTTTTTAACCCAGGCGCCAATCATGCGACCAAGCTCATCAACTAGAGCGGATATTTTCATAAACCGCTCCTGTGGGTTCGCTTTTTCGACTTTTGCGCCGTCTCGAAACTTGAAATACCCCAACTCAAATGCAAGATGCAGCTGCATTCTCAGTTGTTGGTGGGCTATATCAAGATTTCTAAGGGTTGTTTTCTTTTGATACCGCTTAACGCCCTCAGTAATCAGGTCATAAATGCGGTACGCCGTTGTTCTTATTTGGTTACACAGCGCATATTTTTCGTGATTTGGAAAATGATTAAGATACATATTGAGCAACTTAACCGTTTCGATATATTTACGAATTAATGCCGTGTCCTGTCTAGTATGTTGTGCCATCGCTATCGCTCAGGCTACAGGGAAACACAGGCCGAGCCGCCCACATTGTAGAACGAGTTCGACGACGCAGCGTTGAGATTGCGCGCAAAAACCCCGGCATCGGAGACAGGGTTCCAATGGGCGCCGGAGAGCGGGAGCAGATTCATACGCCAGTAGCGATAAAGGCCGTCTTGCCCAAATTGATTTGTACCTGCTGCCGATACTCCTGTTAATAGCGGTAGACCAGCGCAAGCCCTGCGAAGTTCCAGTTCAGTTGCTCCAAAGTCAAACACTTGTTCAGCGCCATTACCAAACCGAATCCAGCCGTCATTTCCATCGACCAGGCCGGTTAAATCGAGGTCGTCGTATAGCGCTGCATCGTGCAAGTTCGAGGCTGTAATATTGTCAGGCGATACGGTGGTTTTTAAGATTTTGAAGATGGCGTCCGTGTCGTTTAGCTTTGTAAGCCCGATATTAACGCGCCACATATTACCGTTTACATCGGCGACACCGCAGGCCTGGCCGTTATGTGTTGTTTTTGCGAAAGGAAAACCGCTCCCCGTTAACGCACAAGAGGGATAAGTGGCATTTCCAGCGCTCATATAAGATACTGAATTATCGTTTATGTCACCAAGCGCGTTATTGTTGTTGCCTTTTGGCATATATGGAAGTACGTCTTTATATGCACAAACGCTGGTATTTGTACTAGCTTCTGCGTGTGCAAGTGCAAGAACCGCTATAGCGTTAGCCTCGAAGACTGTTTCCGCATGAGCAGTTGCCGTGCGCCCAATGATAGCTGTTATCATCCCCGCATAAGTGTTTGTTGGAGCGACGGTTAGCGCGCTGATGGGATTGTTTGCTGCACTAGTTGATAAAGGTGGCTCGCCAATTTTCGCAATCGCTTTGCCGTCGACATTACTAACATGACATTTGTCGTGGAAGAATCCTTTTGTGCAGTGTCTGAAAGCTTCGTGCGCTACATATCCAGCCGCTGGATATTTACTTACAAGCGGTGTGTTACCTGACCATTTAAACCAAAACTTAGGAATAAAGACCATCTGACTACCGTCAGGGTCGAAATAATTCCCGTAATTCGGGGACATCTGGTCGTTGTGACCAGACGTGGCCGTCCAGCCCGCAGGAATATCAGCATCTCTTAATGCACCGACGCCAAATCCATAAGTGCCTGGTGTGCCGATAGTGTAAGTGTCGCTATCGATAATGTCATCGCCAGCGGCTTCAAGTTTTGAGAGTGCAGCGGTTGCGTAGCTAATCGCTTCAAGCGATGTTGACGCTGAAATCGCTAGATTTAAACGATCGATTAAAAGCGCTTTAACATCATTAATGCCGTTTAAGTTTGTTGTTTCAGCGAGTTTTGCAAGTGCAGCAGCTGCAAAACTTAAGTCTTCAATATTTTCTGATGTGGATGCGACATCATTAATGCGCGTAATCGTCATTTCCTTTGCTGATTGAATGCTCATAGCTTGTCCTTATAATAGCGATGATTGAAATGAGCCGGTGCAATCATGAATGCACCGCTAAGTATTTGATTAATCATAATGTTATCTCCGTTATAAAGTTGTTCGTAAATTCAGGCCGAAAAAATCAGTTTTGTTTCTTTGCAAGATTTTTTGTGCATCCGTCAAAACCAATGCCCCCACGTCGCTTGCTGCCAAAATAGCGGCATCTCTAGCTTCTTGAGCAGTGGTCGCCGCTGTTTGCGCAAGGGTTTTGTTGGTTTCGCTGGCTTGTTCTGATTGCAAAGCCGCTGCCGATGCGTTGCCTGCCGCCGTTGCGCTTGATGCTGCACTATTTTTACTAACCAGCGCTGATTGAGCATCGTCGTTAACGTCCTCTGCTGTTTGATTGGCTTCAGAACCAAATGCATTAAGTTTTATAAACGTGTCATAACTTTTGTCTTCAATATCTGAAACACTGTCGGCTGGGGTTGGTGGGTTAAATATAGTCGTTATCATTGTGCTGTCCCTGTCAGTTTTAAACTTGTATAGGCGTGTAAGTTGTCTGAGAATTGACTTTCAAAGTCGTCGTAATAAGCTTTAAGAATGGTGGATGTGTAGCGCTCACTGAGAATCCAAAGCACGGGGATGCCGTCGATCTCAACCATATCATCTTCAAACCCTGCCACGCGCTCGGGCGGCATCACTAAGTTTAAACCAACCCGTTTTGATGATGCGAGGCGCTTAACCACTATGGTGTTGCCAAACGTATCTTCGGTGCGAGCAGTGTAAGTTTTTCGTCTGCTTGCGAATTGCCACTGCACATTGCCATAAATTTTTCGCTCGCCCAGCATAAAGTCACCAACGGCGATCTCAATGCTAGGGTCACCCGTAAAAACAACCTCTATGGTTTGATCTTTATATTGAGGTAAATTTGTAAAAACGACATCTGAAGTGAAAACGTGCTTCCCAAAAAACATATCGTAAATACTGTTGATTTGGCGTTTGTATGCGATTCTGGTATCTGTCCAAACCGCGACACCACCTACTTTTGCGGTGACGGTTATGCTTTTAACATTTTCTAAACCGAGTGCCGAAAAAGTATTGGTGAACCCTGGCAGATCAACCGTTAAACTAATTGTCTCGATAGCACGAGTTTTTGTACTGATTTTGGAATCGAACATTGACGCGCGATTGCTGGGTATTCCCAAGTCAACCCAAGACGTGCCCAATGGATCAGCCGGGTTGTTCCCAAAATTATTGTCAGCTAGCGACTCATATATAGTGCTTCCAAATTCATCCAAAACCACCCAGGCACTCTTGGGGTAAGTCGTGCCAGATAACCATATTTGCTCATCTTGAGTCACGCTATAAGCGGTTAAAACATCTGTAGTAATTGCCTTGCCGGGCATCACAGTTAAGCTCATGCGATCACCTCAACGCTTTGAGTGTTTTGGAAGTTTGGCAAACCATCAACAACCCAATCATCGAATCGGTCATCAATATCTCTTAATAAGCCGATGAGTGTTGAGTTAGCAGAGTTGTTGGCACTGGTAAGATTGTTTATATCAGCACGCAAAGCTCTTATTTCTGCAATCAGTTCTGAATTGTCTAGCAGTGACTGGGTTTGAGCATTGTTGATGATTCGGCTAGGGCCGGTGTATTCGATTTCAGGGCCTCGCTCACCGACTATGCGTAATCCACCGGTGTGGATGCCACCGGCTGCGAATGCTGGCATGGAGTTTAAAGCTTCTTTTGCTTTTGCTAGTTGCTCTGCGACGTCATAATATCTAGCAACCTCGCTCGACAGTCCTGATACCTGCGCCCATTGTTCATCCGCTGCTTCTGCTGCGATCTGCAAACTTTTAGCTTGGTCAGCGCTTGCTCTTGACTGTGCGTTCTGAGGCGAATAAAGCCCATAGTCTCTATAATCCAAATGCGATTGCCATGCAAGATCCATATACATATCGCGCAAAAACTCAGCATCTGTAGCCTCTGCCGCCGCCTTTTTCGCTTCAAAGTCCGAAACTTCAGCGGCGGTGATAGGTAGTGTGTCTAGTCGCTGTTGAGCTGTATTAACGGCTGATTGCAAAACAGACTGTTGCTGCACTTTTGAGTTGTAGCCAAGCGCTTCGGTTAAAACCCCCATTGCGCTGATTGTGCCGGCGGTATTTGCTGTGATGGTTTCCAACTCAGATAATTGCGATTTGGCTTTTTCTCCGACTGCATCAGTTTTTAACGCGGTGTCGGCAGCCGCGGCAGTAGTTAAGTCAATCGAGTCGATCACCCCGTCCGCACCGGCTAAGGCTTCAAAAACTTTTTTCAATTCGGCATCTGAGGCCGTGCCAGAATAAATACTGTCGAATTCGTCCTTTGTGATAGTTTCGCCAACGATTGGAATAAGGGCATCAAAATTGTCTTTTAATCTTGCTGCATATTCAATGCTCAGGTTTTTGGTTTGTAATTCAATCGAGTCGATCACCCCGTCCGCACCGGCTAAGGCTTCAAAAACTTTTTTCAATTCGGCATCTGAGGCCGTGCCAGAATAAATACTGTCGAATTCGTCCTTTGTGATAGTTTCGCCAACGATTGGAATAAGGGCATCAAAATTGTCTTTTAATCTTGCTGCATATTCAATGCTCAGGTTTTTGGTTTGTAATTCAATCGAGTCGATCACCCCGTCCGCACCGGCTAAGGCTTCAAAAACTTTTTTCAATTCGGCATCTGAGGCCGTGCCAGAATAAATACTGTCGAATTCGTCCTTTGTGATAGTTTCGCCAACGATTGGAATAAGGGCATCAAAATTGTCTTTTAAGCTTGCTGCATAATCAAAGCCCAGGGTTTCGGTTTGTAATGCAATCGCTTGTTTAATCTCGTCTGCAATATATTGCTGGGCACTGACTTGCTCTGGCAATGCGTTTAAGTCAGTGATAACGCTTGCTTTTACACGCTCGTAATCCAGCGCGGTTGTTGACTTGGCCAGAGCGTCGTCTAAATATGCTTGTGCTGATTGAGTGATTGAGCTTAAAGCGTTTTGGTCGCCACCTTGGGCTAGCGATAAATCGCTGGCATAACTGGCGCCGGTTGCCGATGCACCCAACACCAAAGCAGCAGTAAACTGTTTAATCGTTTTGAACGCACCGCCAAGGTTACCCAGCACACCAGACAAAGCAGACTGATAGCTGGACTGGGCCGCTTTTGCTTTATCGATTGCAGCCGCTTCATCTTGTAGGGCCCACAAGCGTTTTTGCTGTGCTTTTAACAATGGGTCTACCGCCTTCAATTCTTGTTCACGTTGATATGCCAAAGCTTGCTGCGGATCAATCATGTCAAGCAATGCCGACTTTAAAGATGATGACTGAGACTCAAATACCATGTATTGACTAACCAGGGCTTTTTCAGCATCCCGCACGATCTGCTCGCGAGCCTGCCTTTCTTGGTCGGCGATACGCGCGTTTTGCTCGCGAGCCTGCCTTTCTTGGTCGGCGATACGCGCGTTTTGCTCGGCTATACGCGCTTTTTCATCTGCTGCTTTAGCCGCTGCTTGCTGCTCAGCTTGGGTTTCAGCTGCTAATCGCTTCAGAGTGTCTGTTAAAGATTCGCCTTGATACCGCATATCTTCTAAGCGCGGACGTAACCCGCCAATCGAATCAATCGCTTCATCAGTTACCTTTCCCACCGCATCGGCCATTGCACCCCGAATATCGCCATCTTTCCCTGCCGAGACTTTAACGTTTGTCGAAAAATCATTGGCTAAGTCATAACCGATTTGATTTGCGATTGTGTCGATATCCCTCAACAAGCTGTTGACCGTGACGCCTAGGCTATCTGAGATGTCAGTAGTATTGGTTTTGGTTTTTGAACTGGAGAAAAGGCCGCCAGACTTTTTACTTGTGACCGCTTGCTCGGCACTTACATAGTCAAGCCCCCCGGACAGAGAGATTTCTGCATTCTTGCGCTTCCAATCACCGCCGAATAATGGCTTGCTGATTGCACCGCCTGTCACTTGATCGATTGCGATTGCACCCAAAAGATATGGCGCAACCGTTGCAGTACCCGCAGCCAAGCTTCCAGAGGTTGTGCCAAATGCTTCAGCCGTCATGCTTGCGCCAGCCGTGCCAAACTCAGCAGTTTGTGCGGCAAGCATGGATGCTTGTTGTGATCCGGCACCCGCCATCATTGATAGGCCGTAACCGAGTCCTTGACTAAGCAAGTTCAAACCGGAGGACTGGCTATCCGTCCCCATTGCGGACATAATAATCGGTTTAGTAATAGCGGCATGCGCCATTTCGGCGAGCATGCGCTTAAAAGACTCCTGAATAAAGTCAAATGCAGTCTTAGAGCCATCCGCAACGTCATACCACATTTGAGCAAAGCCGTCATCTAAACGCCGGAATAAATTCTCGTAGATAACATTGCGCGCTTCAGCAGCGGCTTTTTCTGACTCCAAAGCGGTCTTATTGGCTTTCTCAAGTTCAAATAGTGCCTTGGTTTCTACACCGATCGCATTGATTTGGTCGCGACTGTATCCTTTGTTAGCAGCTGCTCTCATCGCTTCTGCCGCCGTGACATCGGCATTAGTCAACTTGTACTTGATCATTCCAAAACGCAGTTGCTCGATGTCGCTTGCATAAGCTTTATTGATTTTATTTAGAGCTGCTTGAACCTTGGCGTCGGCTTCTAGCTCTTTGCGGTATTCTTTGTGATACTGTTTAGATGCCTCATTCCAAGCCTTCTCGTTTTCAGTATTTGCTTTGGCTATTTCAGCGACCATCGTTTCTGAGTATTTCATGGCGGCTGCTATTTCAGCTTCGACCTTATCGATCCCATCAACGATGGTGACCTCTTCAGTCATATCAGCCAGTTTTTGTTTTAAGGCATTTAATTGGGCTTCGTATTGTTTAATCATGCCATCGGCATAGGCTGCACCAGCGTATGGCTTCAGCTGATTTATTTGCTGGTTAAGCAGATCGATTTCGGTTTTTGTTGTGCGAATATGAGTGTTGTAAGTATTAATTTCGTCTTGAGCTGTTTTACCAAACACCTGTTGTTGCAGTTGCTCAGCTTCTTTGCGCAGGGTTTCAGTATTTGTAAAGGCACGATAAATTGAGTTAGATAACTTATCTAACACACCGATTGAAGTTGTTATAACTCCGTTCGAGCTTTCACCAATAGCATTAAAAGCTTTATCCCAATTATCTTGCAAGTTTGACAGTTGACCGCCAACCGTTTCCATCTGTCTGGCCATGCCGCCCGCAAAATTCACTTCGCCCAGATTGACTAGGTAATCTTCAATTTCAGATGCATTTTTAGCCACTTCAGTGGTGACACCACGAAATGTAAACTTGACGTTTTCGCCCTCTGATCGAGCCTTGATACCAAACTCTTTTAACCGCTCAAATTCACCTGTGGCAGCATCCGCAACCGCTTCTATCATTTGGTTAAGAGATTTACCCATAGATGATGCGGTATCACCGTATGAACGCATGGCGCGCTCTGAAGATTTAAGGCCAAGCGCCTCCATCTTGATGAATGAGTCGGTTACTTCTGATAGTTGAAAAGGGGTGGTCGATGCAAACTGTTTGATTTGAGCGAAGGCTTCGTCGGCTGCAACAGTTGACCCCGTTACCGTGACCAATGATGCTTTTAGACTGTCAAATTCTTTGGTGACAGCAAGTACGTCTGATGCAATGGCGGTTAAACCCCAACCAGCAAATGCCAGTGCGCCATAATGACCAATTTTCTTGAGCGATGCGGACATTGCATCAGTTTTTGTTGTAGTATCAGTCGCTTGATTTTTGACACTCTTTAAGTCATTATTAACATCCTTGACGAACCCAGATACATTGCCGTCTGCATTGATCGTCAATTTCACTGAAAGGTTGTTATTATTCATGACTCATTACACACCGTTTGTTTTGATTGTTACACTGGTTTTATTAACTGGTTTGACCATGACGCCACTGGCGCCGGTCGCAAAAATATTGTTTATAGCGCTTTTCTTGTACAGCAGCTTTTATTCTGTATTCAGGCTCTTTATTCGCCGTTAAGCAGTGATAAAGCCGCACGCTCAATAGTTTGTAGCTTGTCGAATAGGGTGTCATGATCTTCGTTCTTAAAGACTCGCCGCATAACTACTTCCGCTGCTTGATAATTCAAACCTGTCCTAACCGCACCAGCCATACCACTTATGTACTGCCACTGTGTTTGCAGCCTCAAAAACAAGTTGATTGCAGCCCAGTTTTCTTCTAGCACAAAATAGTCTTGTTGCTGTGCCACCTCGACTTGAGGTGCATCTTCAAACATCGATGCGAGTTGATCATTAACATCGCCTGCATCGATTTGAGATTGCTTAGGGATTAAGTGTTTGACTGCTCCAACCAGGTTCGCTGCTTCTTCGCAAGATTCTCGTTTCCCAGCGCCCACGCGCTAGCAATCAAGCCACTCAGCTGAGCATCATCTTTTACCGCTTTAATCGTCTCTTCCGGGGTTAAGGTGCGGCCGGTATCATCAGTTAATTCCAAACCACTAATGCTTGTAATTAAGTCAACTACCTTGGCATCTTCATCTTTTTTGAGTATGCGCATTTCTGCAAAAAAAGACTGCATCTCTTCGCCAACCGGAACAGGTACTTCGATTTTTTGAGTGCGATTTACGTTTAATTTAATAGCCATTTAAGACTCCTAAAATTTGAGTTAATTGGGTTATAAAGCCTGGTTAAATTGACCAGGCCTGGTGGTTTTTAGTGGTTACGACTGGGTGATGGTTAAATCGGTGTTGGCCGTTAAAGGCTTAATGTCGGCGACAACGTCGACATTGGCGATTTCGCCATCCCACGACACTTTGGCCGTTTTGACTTGTAAATTTGGCACATTAACAGTCAATGTGCTGCCAGCAGCTGTGCCGTGTACTGCATTTAAAGCACCTTCAGTGTTGGCCGAGGCGTTTTGCAAAGCCGTAACTAGCTCGGCATCGGTGGTTCTAAAGCTGAGATTAACTGACCCTTGACGGCCAACGATTTCAACCTCTTCTTTCTCCGTGTCTTCAACAAACTGAGTCTGCACACCCAAGTCGATTGACAACTTAGACATCCGCACCGCGCTGTTTAAAAACGTGACCGATGCGGTAGCTTTAGTTTGACCTTGAGGTGCTTTAAATGCAGAGTGATCCACACCAGCCAAAGCCGTTGTTTCCACCGTTGGGTCTTGATAAAGACTCATCAGATCGAATTTGATAGACGGAATCGTCTGGGCATCGAGGTTAAGAGTGAATTTACCGCGTGCACCAGGCAAAACCTGTTGCAGCTTAGCAATGCGATACAAGATTGTTGCTGACTCAAAAGCGGTGCCGATTGGCGTGTATGTCACATCAGTTGCACCGATCACTTCACCCATGCCACAAGCGCGCAACAATTTTCCCCAAGCAGGAGGGGTAGCAGCAGCGCCCGAACCCGCAAATTCAACACCAAATGATGCCGAGTTTTGGCGAGATACAGTGGTACCGCCCTGCGCACCCATATAGCCGACCACGTTATTTCGGCCAACAACATTGTTATCGAGCATATTCACAGTCATGTCTTGCGCCAAAATCGAGTCTGACCCAGTGCCAATTACTGGCGTGCTGTAAACGGTTTCCATCGCTATCGCTAGTACCTGGTTTTGTTTTCTGAGTAATTCAGCCATTACTTAACTCCTTTTGTCGGCGCGACTTTATCCTGCGCTGGTTTCTTAACTGGTTTACCGTTTTGAACGGTATAAGAGCCGCCTTCATGCACCTGTGTGGATGCTTTTTGAGACTCGTATTCGGTTGGTTTTTTCATAACAAATCCTCTTTAGTAATCATTCTTCGGGTGCGGAATCTCTCAACCCAAAATAAAGCGCCGTTGGCAAAAACCAATAATTCAGCGCCTCCTAACACAAATGGGTCAAAGCCGTCAGGTGTCCAACCGAAAAACTGTTGGCGCACTATTAGGCGTTTGGGTGTTAAAGTTTCTTTTGCTGCCGATCCATGACGGTCATTTACTGATCTAACACCGATGACAACCCCGAAAACTTGATCTTCAAATTGCACCGGATCGCCGATATCTCTTACATTCTGATCAGGTAAGCTTGACAACTCGCCCACCCAAACCGCAGTTTGTCCGCGAATCGATTTAGCCGTCAATTCGGTTAAAGCAACTGAGTCTTCGACCGTTGCAAACTCGCCTGTAGCAGTAAGCTTGGCTTGCATTTGCTGCACGACATCCATCAAATAAACCCGCCTGAGTTTTTACGACCCCAAACCGCTGAATCTGACTGCATTTTTACCGTTTGTGATGTGCTAGTGGCTTCTGCTCCATCGGTGTCAACACCGAGTTTCACCAAGCCCTTAGCAACGTCCTTCAAAAACCGCAAAGCATCTTGATAGGCTTTATCAGCAGCTTCGTTCAATTGACCATCATGCAAGTAATAGCGTGCAAGTGTGCAAGCAATACGGTTTAACACTTTGGGTACCGGATTAAGTGGCAGGGCATAACGCCCACCCAGATACGACTCAATTTCCGCCTCAGCATCGACAATCGCTTGCTCGATGACTGCGGCATCAATTGCTTGGCCACCTGGGTTCGATAATCCGATTAACTCCCACTCATCAAAGCGGGTTTGCATATCGGCAACCGTGCAATAGGTCATTACTCAGCACCGCCTTGTTGCGCTTGATACAGCTCCCATGCAGAGTCTCGTTCTTTTGCAGAGACACTACCGCTATGCATATTTTCGAGTGCGGACGTTTGTGGTTTACCGCCGTTTGTCCACAATTCTTGTTTGTCGACATCAAGCTCGCTGATCAATTCAACTAAAGATGCAATCTTGTTAACATCACTTTGACTATCACCTTCATCATCCGATTGCTCTGATTCAACGACTACTAAATTTGGTTCGGACTTGAGCGTTTTGATTTGGTCTGCTGTTAAAGCAGACGCTAGCACAATCGATTCCTTAGCTGTGAAGACCAGGCCTGCACGTCTAAAACTGGGTGTTACTGATCGGATTTTTAATACCTTTTGAGTTGCCATAACAATTCCTTATTTTTTAGGATATCTAGGCCTGTTTGACCAGGCCTGGTTATTATTAAGCTGCGCCAGTTGAGCCGTAAGCCATCTGCCAGAAGCCATAGCCAGCCGCCATTCGTGCTTCAGCACCAAACTTATACTGTTTATGCATGAACACGGATTCACTGTTGATATCAGTCATCGCGACGGGTACCGGCTCTTTACGCACTTGTAAAATAAATGGCTTAATCGGCTTAGTGGTATCCAATAAGAACCATGCAGTTGTAGAGGTTAGACCCGGCATAACAACGACCTTAGCGGTTCCCTTGTAAAGATTGGTTTTACCATCTTCCAAGCGCTCTGCGGTCATCAAGGCGTTAGCCACATCTTCTAAAGCAGGGGGAACGACCAGGACATCTGGATTGATATTCAACGATCGACCCTCTTCATCCTTCATACTGCGCAAGGCAGTCCGGGCAGCGCCATAAGATGCTTGAGCGGCAGCCTGCGTTGCAATTGACAGAGCAGCGGTGCCTTTATTACTCACACTAGCCCCATTGACAGCATGATCTGTGTCAAAGAAATACTGACCGTCATAGCAAAGTTGGGTAAACCCACCAGCTACCAATTCAGTGATTAGCTCATCCGGCAATGCCTTGGCAGACATCCCAGCCATTTCGGCTTGTGGCCCATAGATCCCTAAAGTATCGTCTTCAACATCATTTCGATCCACTTCAACAGTCGCTTCAAAGTCATCATTGATGATCGTATATTGATGCGCTTCAAGCTGTTTGACGTTCTTCTCGCCAACCCATTTACGCATCCTCGGAAACTTGCTCAGCCAGACATAGCTGTTTTCCGATGTGGTTGATGTGACCTTCATAGCCACTAATTGCCAAACAGTCGGTGCCGCTGCAAATGCTTTATTGAAGGATGCCGTTAGGTTTTTAAAAACCGTAGCGATTGTATTCTTGTTAACTAACATAGTGGTATCTCCTTATAAGTTAGTTGTTACTCAACCCAGACGCCGTCTGAATCGATTGCGACAATAGTACCCGCGGCAGAGCGCGTGCCGGTTCCGTCGGTTGCTGCCACAGTTTCGTCATCGACGATGTAGCAGGTTGCCCCGAGGTTCGCTTGAGTGATTGAGCCATCGTTAGCCCAGTCAAATGCGACACCACGACGAACTTTAACGTGCTTAGCGCCGTTAGCCCCCGCTGAATTGTCGACGTACTCATCTGCGCGCCCAAAGTACTTCAGTCCTGTTGCAGTTGATCCGGGTGCGGCGTAACCTGATGCATTGATTACCACCAATGAGCCGGCAAAAATCTCGCTGCTGGCCGCAACGGCGACAGCGATTACGCTGGTGTTCATGTAAGAGGTGTTTCTGTCTTTAGCTAGTGCCATGATTTCTCCTTATCCAGCGTATTTCGCTAGGTCATCTGGTGTATTACCGAACATAGCCATCACTGACTCGTCCACTTTTGTTAGTGCTGCTTGTTGATCGCCTTTACCTGGATCAGCGTCCGCTTGAATACCCGTAAAGGCGGCGATTGGTGCTTGCCCCGAGATATATTTAGTCAGTGCAACAAAGTTTGATTTACCGAGACTGGTAGCCCATTCCTTTTGAGCAGGGATTAAAAGTCCGTTCTTTAAGGCTTCGTCGACGACGCCTTCAACGCGCCCTTCATTTGCTTGAGCGGTTAAGATTGCTGCTTGAGCCTGTAAATCCTTCATTACTTCAATCGGCACAAACTTCGCTGGATCAGGATCAGCTTCGACCTGAACGGTTAAAGCAGCAATCTTTGCTTCTGACTTAGTCGCAGTTGATTGCAAAGCTGTCAAAGCTGCAACAGCTTCATCCTCGGTTGCATCTTTAGGCAACCCGAGCAGTTTTAAGAGCTTTTTCATGGGTTTCTCCTTAATGGGTTTTGGTTGGTGGTTAGATAGTTGATCAAATTGTTTTTGGGTCAAGGTCGCAAGGCTCTGCATGCCGTCAAGTCCAGGCGAGTTGGTAATGGCAGCCATAGCGACATTGAGCAATCGACCCGTCTTGGGTTCATAAGCTGCCACAGGTGATAAGTAGCGGTATTCACCATTCAAAATGGCTTTTTTGGCCCGTGATGTCCATTTGACATCAACAGCCCAAAGACCAGAGCCGTCACGCCACTCCATCTTTTTAAACCAAGCCGCAGCAGGGGCAGGTTGGCCGTTACGCTCTTTGTTCAAGGTTTGGTGCTCATAGTCAATAACAATGTCATTTTTGAGTGCAGCGGCGTTTTTGATTAGGGTCGCGGCGATGTCCGCATCGATTAGCCAACCTTCCTTGGCATCATGTGGACGACCATCGACCGACCGGAAGCGACCAGCTGGTGTCAGTTGGATTTCAGTTGGTACCTGTTTAGGTGTAAGTGATCCGTCCTGGACAAGACCAAGACTTAAACAAGCAATTGCGATTTTGTTTGAGTTTTTTGTTTTCATGCCTCCAGTTTAGAGGCATGTTAGAAAGGTGTTATTTCAAGGGTTTGAGAGGTTTTTACTACTGTTGAACATTCTCAATAATTGCATTTCCATTATGGTTTTCAATGATTTTTTATTACTGGAGCATGGGATAGCGTGTGTATAAATGCTTGATAGATTCGCTTAAAGTGCGTTTAAATTTTTTGTCACGCGTTTAAGTCTTTTTAAGATATGGCATTGCTTAGGTTTTTTGTTAAAGTCGCTCAGATCGCTTTATTTTGCGTTTAGCTGATTTTCGATAAATACGGACAGATTATCTAGGATTTCTTCATGATCTTGAGTAGATATTCCAATAAACGGACGGGCTGGGATATTTCCCCATGGTAGCGGGCCGTTACGGTTTGACCGACCAAAAGCACCTTGCTTAGCCCCGAACTGATGGACTGCTGCATACTTACGATCTGATCCGAACTCCAAACTGGTACCGCCGTGCACCAACTGATAAGCCAGCTCACGATGTAAATCACCGCTTTCCATTAACACCTTATCTCGATTCTTCTTTTTGCGAGCTAATGTGACTGGGGATAGTGGAGCAAAATGTCGACCATCAACATCAACACCATTTTCAAGGCGCTCTCTGGTGTTATTGGTTAAGGTTTCACCAATACCTCTAAGCGCTGCCGCTAAATCAAAACTGCTTAACCTTGATAGAGTCTTGCGTACCGCTTTGTCATCTACTTCTACTGTAATGCCTGTCATTTGCTATTTATCCTTAAAACGGTTAATCTATACTTAGCTGGATATTTAACTTGCTGTGCATGGCTATAAGTTTCAGATCGAGTGTGGCGCAGATGCACATGCGCCACTCTTATTTCCCAATGCCTATCAAATCCCCAACTCTCTCTTTGTTTAACTGCTTTGGTTTTACTGGTACCATTGTCCAGCCTGTTAGCACACCACCATCAACATTTAGGACAATATAAATCGATTTACCACGGAACTCATAAGCACTAATGATTCTGCGTCTTATAACCACTTGGCCGTTGATTTTATGTTGCTCAAAGTTCTGCCAAACTTCATACGGTTCGTTCAGTGTTTGAATCATCATTGGCAAATAGACACCCCTGTTTGCTTTGAGATGGCTAGCCAAAAACTCAGCATTAATCAGGACAGGCAATCCAGATACATCAAAAACTTTGGTGTCACCACCTATAAGCATCTTCAGCATTTCGGTTTTGTCAGTGTTTAAATCCAAACCTTCAGGTGGGTGGTATTTTGCGAGAGGTATCTCTTGAGGCCCCCCGAAGTCCTGCCACGTTGTTGCAATCAAAGGTTGCCATAGTTTTACATTCTCAAACTTTGACCTTATATCGTCATAGACACGTTGCTGCATAACCTCACCCCATGCCGCTCTTCCTGGGTTGTAAGCAAAACCAGCATCAACCCCTTCAGCTACTTTGACGATGCGAGGATTAGTTCGAACCCCAACAGTCTTGTCTCGCCAAACAGTGTCAGGAGCTTTAGAAACGGTTAGTCCTTTACGCTCAATATCTCTTGCTGACAGAGTCCGCACATAACACTGACAACCCCAACCGTTGGGTGGGTAGTGAACATCCCACCAAGGATCATCAGCCATTAGCACCATGCCATCCCACCACAAATGGTTTTGACGGGCGTTCTCAGAGGCAATGGAATGTTTATATTGCCAATAAGGCCGTGAACGCTTAACTTGCTGCATTTGTTGATATCGACCAGCGGAATAGGCTGTGCGAAGGTTGGTGTCGTAAATCACTCTGGTGCGCCAATTACGACCACCGTTATAGCTCCACCCATGTTTTTTAACAATCGTATCAAACTCTTTACGGAAGTCTGTCAAAGTGCTTTGACCATTAATGCCCTTGGCTATGGCTTGCTGAAAATCGGCTAATAAATCATCTTTCATAGCACCAGCAACAACAAACGCTTTAGCGTGTTGCTGTTGCCAGATATCTGACCAAGTGGCTGAGGGTAGTCGCAATTTGTTTTTGAAAAAGTCTATTTTCTCTTGGAATTTAATAGAGCCATATTTCGTTTCAGGCATTTTTAAACCCCGCTTAAAGCTTCTTCAAAGACGTCATAACGACCTTGTAATTCTGCTAAAACCATCGCCTGAGCCAATAGGTCTGCCATTTGGCTCATATCCTGATTTGCTAAATCTAGCAAACCTTGTTGCATACCCTCAAAGCTTTCAGCCGTCTCTACCAAAACGCGCAATTGCTCAACCAAGTCGGTAGCTGCTGGGTCAGCAGCAGTCTCTAAATCGCTTGATATCTTGTCGGCGGCTGTAATAGATTGTGGCTGGGCATTAAGAGCAGCTGTCTTACAGTCACCGCACTGACACCCATTAACCGCTGATTCATTAACTAGTGCGGCTGTGTTAGCTGCTTGCACCGACGCTGACTGTAAAATATCCTCTTCATCTTCATCTTCAGGCTCTGGGATTTGGGTTTGTTTATGTAGCCACTTTTTACTGATACTCATCCCCATTTGTTGCAGCTTTGGGATAGAGTCTGCAAGCAGCTTAATGTCTTCCGCTTCTTCAGTAATGAATTCGAATTTTGGACAGCGGAAAAAGCTGTGGATGCCGTTCTGATTGAAAACCACCATCGGCCAGAGCAAGTCGCGAGAGAGTGTCTTGGCGATTTGGCGCAAGTCGGCATCACGAATGTCGTAACGGACTTCGTTATGTATTTGACCCAGCGCATAAGCGCCGCCACTGTCAGTGCCACTGGTTAGCGTTGCGCCCAGAATGGCTTTTGAGATTGTGCGCTCAGCCCAATTAACCAGCGCCAAGAATGGTTCAGACTGGCCTTTTGCAGCCTCTTTGAACTCTAATGCCATTGAATCCGGTATGATGCCGGCAGCATTGTGTCCGATCTCCACTACGGCTTGTAGTAATCTGGATTTTTCATTATCCGTTGCGCCGGATGGATATTTACCCAGCCGCAATGGCAGGCCGTAAATCTCCAGAAACTCTGCCAAGTCGCGCAGCGAATAGTTTTTGAATAGGTAAGGCCAGGCCAGGGCGCGAACCAACCCGGCTCGACCCAAATAACCCGACTTTGATTTGTGCTGATGGACAACCCAACCGCCCGGCCATAAGTCTTGACCCAACCCATCCGAGCCGATCAGTTGTAATTGGTTATGATTTTCAAAGGGCGTCATAAACCAGCTTTGGGGCACCCACTCCAGATTGACGGGTACGCGACTGCCTTCGATCAATTGCCATTCGATGGTTTGAGCTGCATAGCCTTTAAGGATGGCATCTGCCATATCCATAATGATTTCGGCCATATCGAGATGGGCAAGGCGTTCGGTAAGCCATTCCGCAATTGCGGCTTCTTGTTTGGTGGCATTAACCGGAGGAGTGATTTTCCATGCGACAGTGGTCAGGGCTAGTTTGCGCTTTTGTAGTTCAGCAAAGATATGGCCGTCTTTTTCTTCCATATCTGCGGCTAGTTCGGCTTGATCGGTTAGTTGGTGTTGTTCGGCATCAGTCATTATTTGAGCCAAGCGATGCGGGGTTAGCCCACTGGATGGGTGTTCGTCATAACGTAGACTTAAACCGGATATACGGGCTTCGTCAGTTTGTACGGTATCCAGTGCTGCTTTTTCAAATGGTTGACCAGTTTTGGGGTCGATGATATTGCTTTTAGCCATTACCAGGCTCCTTGCTTGTTAAAGTGGCCGTCAGTGCGATAGCCCATCTCATTTGTTTCGTTCGCTTTGGATGCGGCTGTCCAGTCGGCTTCCCATAAATCTTCAAGTGATGCGGAATAGGCCATTGCTATGGCTATGGCTGCATCGCCGTGACGACCTTTTTTTTTGTCAGTTTGGCCGTCGGGTATTTTTGGAATGCCTTTAATTATTTGTATGGCACGCAGGTCATTGAGAACGTCTGCATCTTTAGGGATGCTTATCGTGTCATCTTCAAAGGCGGCTTTCATTTTTGGCATGTTTTCCAGGTACCAGCCTTGACTTAACATGACCTGCTCAATGCGGCTACCGTATTTATAAGCAGCTTGCTCAGCCAGGTACTGCCCGTTGCCTCGTGCGTCGAACTTGCCCGCCATAAAACGCGGTAGGCGGTCGCAAATGTAGTACACAATTTGTTCTTGATTTTTAAAGGGGATATTTTTAAGCTCCACTAAAAATGGCACGCTGCGTTTAAGCGTTTGGCTTAATGCCATAGGACTAAGCACGGTTAGATCACCAGATCTGGCAAAGTCTTCACCAAACGCATGTTGCTCATCTGGGTTTAGTCTTTCAAGCAAGGGCAATAGATTGGTGCGACACCAATCCTCTATTTCCGCTTTGCGCAAATGCTCCGGCCAGGTGTTAAATTCTGTAGTGCCTTCATATCTGATAATAGGCGCATCAAACATGCAGGACTCAATTAGCATGCGGCTTAGATAAGAACCACCGCCTTGTTTGGGTTCACAATAGTATTCTTCTAAGGCATCTTCTCGGGTTGCGGTGTCTTTGAGCAGATTGGCTTTCCATTCATCTTCAGCAGCTTGAGACCATTCAATGCCGCGAATCTGGCAAATGCGCTTGTAAAGACCTTGCTCACAGGCATCATCTAGCGTAATGCGGTGTACTGAATAGCGTTTCTTTTTTGCACGTGAATCCTGAATAATCTCATTAAATAGATTGTCCCAGCCGTTATGGGTTGAAATGATGCGAACCTTGGCTCCCCACATGGTTAGGGCGAGGGCAGCCTTTAGAACCTCGGCTAATCGCTCATGAAAGGCAGCCTCGTCGATGGTGACATTACCTTGGCGACCACGAAGGTTAGAGGGGTTAGAGGATAGCGCTTGGATCTTAAACCCTGAAGCAAAGCGAATGTTAAAAGTCAGGATATCTTTATCTTCATCCTCAAATATTTCCTCTTCGATTTCTCCCGCTGCTTTATTGAACATCTTTGCCCACATGGCACATGCATCAATAAATTCGATAGCCATCTCTTTATTGGAACCAATATAAAAATGATTGGTACCGCCAGCTGATTTCTCAGAGCTGGCACAAAGTACTGCATCAGCTGCTTCCGCCCAAGTTAAACCTGTACGACGTGATTTTTCAGCAATCTTCAGAGGGGAGTCATCTGCTATCCATTTTTTTTGATATTGAAGCAGCACCTCGTTTGAGTCATATTCGTAGATGACATCATGCTCAACTTGAGCAACCTTAGTCATCATGTAATTCCTAAGATTTGGTTTTTAATAGATTGAACCGCTTCAATTGTCAGGCCTTGTGACTTGGCAGCATCTTCCATTGCATCAACAGCTTCTTGTTGAGCACGTTTACGGATTTCGGCTTCACGCTTGGAGTTGATTGAGGCGGCGTTTTCAAGCTGCTGCATGGATAGGGCTAGGTTCTTGATCATCTTGGCGAGTTCGGGTGCCATGTCTGGGTCGATGGTTTCGCCTTGCATTTTTAAGATGATGTCAAACACCATGGTGCGTATCATCTCGTTTACGAGCTTGCCGACTTCACCGGATTGATCTTCACCGAATCGATCAATGTACATTTTGGCGACTTCGCGTGATTCACGCAGCTTTGCACCGACTTTTTCCATTTTCCGGGCATAGCGATTGACGGCACTTTTGGAAACTTCAATGCCAACTTGAGTGCGCTCAAGCACTTCATTAATTAAGGCAGTGGCCTCCATTTGGGTGATGCGCGGGTCACGCAACAAGGCTTGCAGTTGCTCTAAAATGTCTTGTGGCAGTTTTTCGACAGTGGATTGGCGAGCCATATTAAAACCCCTTGCGAGCAATGCCGTGTGCATTAACGGCACCTTGAGCGACATCTGCACCGCGTTGAGTCAACTTGGCGATGGTTAACCCCATCACTTCATCGAGTTCGACCATACCTTGTTCTTGCAGCCAGGATAGCTCGGTTAATAGCTTGTCGCTTGAGACCGAATGCCCAACTGATGACAGTGCGCGCCGAATCACGTTGGCGTTATGCGCATAGCCGGGGTCTTGTTCGAGCACTTCTAAAATAGTGCGGCGTTGGTCTTCTGTTTCGAGTTGCGCAAAGTTTTTGTGGCTCATTTCAATGTCCTTTTGTAATCAGATAATCGTGGATTCGTTTAACCGCTTCACTGGTTTGTTTAAACTCACCAGACAGGGTGTGCTGCTCGTCAGATAGCTTGTTGAGCCGGTTATGGATTAGCACTAAATCTTCTTTTTGATCTTTCGGCAGTCGCTCTTCCATGCGAATAACCCTGTCCTTGATTTCGTCATGCTTTTGCACAATATCGCTGTGCTTGGCTAAAAACTCGGTTTCAATCGATTTGATCGAGCTGGTATTTACACGGCTCCTGCTTGTCACAAAAATGTATGCCGCTAAAACGACTGTGCCAACAAAGTTGAGCACAGCTATCCAAAACTTCCAGAACTCATAATCAATATCCATGCTAACCCCGCTTAACCGGGCGTGAGCCAAACCACCAAGTGACGGCAGTGGTCGCTAGGAAGATACAGGCATTAACAACATCTCTGAGCATGGTCTGTGCTTCACTTGCATCAAGCCACTGGCCATTATTGATTTGCATTAACTGATAAGAGATGACGGCCATCAAGATCGCAAAGTAAAGGGTTAGGGTCGGTCGCATTAATCCGCGTATTGCATCCACAAACCCACCGCCATAGGTTGCTTTATCCATTCTGTAACTGGATTTGACCAATGCCATTTCACCTTGCTCAACGTCGGCAGCAGCTTGGGCTTCGGTAGCCAGTCGGTTTTGACTGGCAACAGCAATATCCCGTTTAGTTTCGGCTTCGACTTCTTTCATTCGCAAACTATGTTCAAGTGTCATTTCTTCTTGGTCGAGCTTGCGCATTTGCAGTTCAAACGCTTGCTTGGCTTGCTCTGCTTTGTGGTCTGCCCACATTTTGATGCCTGTGCCAAATACGCCGAGTAGGCCGCCTGATGCTGCGGAACCAATGCCCGCTAAAATAGTGCCGATATCCATTAGTAAACCTCCAAATAAAAATCTTGTCGTTGCGTTGCTTGGTGTAATTTTCTGAGCGCTGCTCGGCTTGCCAAGCCTGCGACTTGACCATTAATGGCACCGATACGGGATGCGGGTAGAAAACAGCCCCAGGAGTCGGTGCGATAACCTAAATCAGTGTCGCCGGCGTAATTGCCCCCGTGGATTAGGATGCCGGATCGACCTGGTACGTCGGTAATGTGATAGACATCGTGATATTTGCCGGAGCCTGAGCGGGGTAGATATTTAACGAGATAGCGGCCACGGGGGATGCGGGAGAAGTTGGGTTGGTTGTCGCGCTCGGGCAGTTCCATCATGTAACAGATCTTGTGGCCGTCGAGCATTAACATGCCTGGCGTGCCTTGGTCGGATGAGCTGGCGCTGTATAGTCTTAGTGTTTTCATGCCTCCATTTTAGAGGCATAACGATAGGGGTGAATTTCAAGCGCTTGAGAAGATTTTTGGGCAATAAAAAACCCGCTTTAAGCGGGCTTTAAATTTAATTATAACGGTTTTTTAAGCCGCTTGTTTTGATTGGTTTTGCAGTTGATCGAAAACCTTTTCCTCTTCGTCTTCGAGCAATTTAAGCAACCCACCGATATGGTGTAGCTGTACAAACATACCCGCATCAGCTGCCTGTTCACAGGCTTGTAATAGTCCAGCGATGGCTTTACGGGCGTTGTGGATTTGCCAGAGGCGGTCGATGATTTGACTATTACTCATGATGCTGCTCCTGCTTGTTTGATGCGGTTTTTGATGGTTTCGCCGGAGCAGCTGTAGTCTTTTGCTATGGAGTTGTAGCTTTCGCCGTTATCTCGGCGCCGGATCATGTCGTCCAGTTGCGCGGTGGTGTAGTTTTTGGCGGGGAGCACGGGGCGTTGTGGGCGGTCGATGATGCTGAGGTCGGCCAGCTGGTGCTGATGCTTTGATATGATTGGTTTGGAGGTGTCGCAGAGTTTGGCGATTTCGGACTGAGTCAGTCCGAGCTGGGTGTAGCGGTGTATTTGCCCCAACACAGGGTTGCTGTCGAGCAGGCTTTTAGTGAGTTGATGGATGGTTTGGTCTTTGGTTTCGCGCACTTCTCTGAGCATTTTTTGCAGTTTTGGGATTTCGGCACGGGCGTGGTCTTCGACCTGAATAAAGTATTTACGGGCTTGGCGGCCTTTTTCATTACGCTCGGCCATAGAGATGTGTTTGGCGGCTTCGATGGTTAAGAAATACTCGGTGTATTCACGACTTAATAAACCCTTACGCACAGTTTTGTGCGTTGTAAAGTCTTGATTTTCTTCAAATCCTAATAATTCAATGCGTCGTTTAATCCATTGGTCGAAGCGGTCATTTACTTCTAAAAACTGGTGCAGTTCTGTGGCGGATACGGTTTCGGTAAAGCCATTGCCAAGGTCGGCGTAGTTGATGGATAGGACTGAGGTTTGATTTAAGTTGATTTTGCACATGATGTGACTCCCTGTATTACATTAAGTTACCCACTATCTGGATTAATGGGTGTTCGGGAGGTTCAGACCTGACAGGGCAGGCTGGCTTATTTCCCCGAAGGGTCTTGTATTAAGCCAACTCCCGAACATGGTGTAATGCTCGGAGTTTGGATACAAAAAAACCGCCAATAATGACCAGGCCTGGTGATTATTCACTCAGTTTTGCCTGATTTTGGCGGTTTTAATTTCACCGCCTGTAAGGGTCTGAAGCCTCGGTCACTATATTACTGGTTTTTTTGGGTTTGTCAAAGTTTTTTGGGTGCCCTTGTCGCTGACCAAACTAAACCAGTCTGAAACCCCCTATTTATCAGGGTTTGTGTTTAGTATGGTCTGTTTGGTTAGGTTGGTTAGTTCTCTATTAGATGATATAGCGTGGCGTTTTTAGCACCTTTTTTGGTTACCCAGTAAAGGTCTTCAAACTGTTCTAGCTTGGTACGCATTTGTTTATGATCAATTGAGTAACCTGCCTCCTCTAGTAGATCGCGCTTGTTGATACCTGGTTGTTTGGCAATCACTGACTTAATATCTCCAATAAATATCCTATCGGCCTCAGTAATGCGTGCGACGGTTAGGTCAATTAACGATAAGGATAGATCGCTGACTTTGACTGATAGTGCCGTATCCTTGACGGGTAGGCGTTCTTTTTCTGAATTTAGGATGACGCGCAATTCGCCTTCTTTTGACTCTGTTTTTTCGATACGGTACATAGCATCAACCGCATCACGGATGTTGTTTGAGCCTTGGTAGTTTGATCCTGATTTATTGGTATGGCTAATGATGATAATTGTGGCTCCGGCGTCACGCAGGTCGGTAATCTTTTTCATGGCCTCGTTGGCTTTGTTGTCATTGCCAAGGTCAAAGAAGTTTTTGAGACTGTCTAGTACTATTAAGGTGTCTTTATATCCATCTTTTACTGCGCCTTCATGCATGTTATTGATCATATCTGATGCGTGCAGGTTGGTAGTTGAGCGGTGGATATAGATGATGTTTTTGCGATATCCGATAAGCTTTTCTTGTAGCCCTCGTTCCGCAATGGCTATTTTTGAGTTGTCGTAGTCAAGATATAGACACCTCATTCCGTTTGTTAGTGCGTATTGTGCGAGCGCAGTGGTAACAAAGCTTTTGCCTTGACCACCCTCCGCATATAACAGGGTGACGGTTTCTTTAGCGATACAATTTGGGAGCAACCATTCTATTGTTTGATCGCTGGCAAAATGGTCTGGCGTAAGGGCGTATTGTCTTAGTGATTCAAACATTATCGGTGTCCTAGAATAGTTTCTTTTGACGTAGGTCGCGTTGTTTGGCGATGGCGGTGTAGATTGTTTGTTGGGAGACGCGGAATTTTTTGGCGAGCTCGGTCACATTGTCGCCATCAAAGGCTTTGTATATTTGAACATCACGGATAAAGCGGTCTAGCTTGTCGTTATGAGGCAGATAAAAGCTGACCCCACCAAAATAGTTACCGATTGATGCGACTAGCGCAGCTGATAGCTTGTGATTTTCGGCACCGGTAATGCCTGCTACTTGCTGGATAACGTGCGCGTGTAGCTCGTAGATCTCGACTAGACGCTGGGCATAGATTTTTTTCATGTCGGCAGATTCTAGGCCATCGATTGCGGCAAGCACTTGCTTTGTCGTGGCTTCGATCTGGTCGCCGAAAAAATCCTGTTGGTTTGATTCAGACACGATTTGCTTCCTCTTGTTCACGCTTTTTCAGTTCACGATGTTTCCACTTTTTAAGGGTTTCGATCATGCGACTGGCGGTTGCTGCATCACAAAACTGTGGCGCGGCATATTTGCCGTTAGTCATGCGTCTAACGTATGTCATCAATGCGGATTCTGATTTGTCTCTGACAATGCCAAGCTCGTGCAACTCAATCCAAAGCGCACGTATCTTGTCGGCCTGAGACGTTACACGCCGTTTTTTAGGGCCAACTTTTTTCCTCTTTGGTTTCCATCCGAGCTTGATTTCCAAATGATGCAGCACGGCATTGCGCTGGCTAAAGTCGAGATCGGCAGCAGAGCGTTTGCCAGTGACTAGCTCTAGCATGTCACGATAGGTTTCGTCATCCATGCCCAAGTCTTTTTTGGCAATCTTAATCTTTGCGATTTGAGTATTTCTAACAGTGCTCATTTGATTCATACCTTTGAATTTCATTAATTAAAACGTCGATTAAATGGCGTTCATCGGCGCTTTAATTAATGGCCTGTTTGACCAGGCCTGTGGTTATTTGACAATTTGATTGGTTATGTCGTCTTCGTATATCCATCTTTGATGGGGCTTTAAATCGCGGCACCAGCCATGCACAGTGGAGAATTTGGCTATTTTGACTAGGTACCAATCGCCATCTTCCAATTCTGAGATAATTATGGCGCCGGTGTTGCGAGTTGGCTCTTCGTCATGTGGGTGTGATTTAATCATTTTTATCTCCCATTTCCAGTGCATCCCATCCCATTTGTTTGGCGAGGATGCGTTCTTTTGCATCATTTATCCGTTTGGCTTTTTCGACCATTTCGGACGATAGCTTTTCATTTACGGCCTGAATGTCATAAGGTTTGATGTCCTCGTATTTCTCAGGCCTTGTCCATTTTGTTAGGGCGCTCATAAACCCTCCTAAACCGCTGCTATATCTAGCGGTATTGCTTTGTAATTTTCACTGGCTCCGATTCGCTCATAAATGCGAATGTAGGTTTTTGAGCCAGACACCTGAATGCTGTCTTTGATGGCTTCCATGGCGTTTTGCCAGCCTTTATCTTTGATTTCTAGCTTGAGCAGGCTAAAGATACGGGCGGTGTTTATTTTGCCTTCTTTGTCGGTCTGGAAGGCGTGTTCAACCAGCGCACGGATGTTGTCATTGGTGCCTTGTGTCCATTTATGAATGCATTCATCAATGAGTTCTTTGGCGACCTGCAAACGCTCGTCAAAAACAATGTTTTCGCTTACCGCACGCTGGACTTTAAAGCGGCCGTCGTAGCTCATTAGAGTGACATTGCCTTTTTGACCACCCATTTTGACGTCGTATTTCTCAGCAGACAGATCAATAAAAGCCTCAATATCACCAAAGGTTTGGCTTTTGAACTTTGCGATTGCTTTATTGACTTCTTGTGCATGACAAACGATTTCTTGAACGATGTCGTCCCGCTGTTTGTCGATGTCGCTAACAAGACTGACAGGGACGTAACGCCCAGAGCTGTCTTTCATGTAGTTTTCTGGTGAGTCGATATTCATTTAAAAGTGCTCCTCTTCTGTGTAATCTGGCTTGTTGATGTTAAATATTGCTATTGATAGCACCCCGAATATGCCGCCAATCATAAATGCGGCGATTAAACCTAAGCTGTATGCAAGTGTCATCGTCATTCTCCCTTATTCGATTCTTGGCCAAATTAATTCGGCTATTGGCATGCCGCTAAAGCGGAGCTGCTTGCACATCATTGATGATCCGAGCTGCACCGGGTTGGTTAATAATCTGTCGTCTTCTGGTGGTTCGATCGTGATAATTGGGGTATCCGTATCTACGTCGACAGTAATGTGTAGCGGCGTAAGGTCGTGGGCGTCGCAAAATGCGATTGCGCGTTGGGCATTGGCGGTCTTGTATATCATGTCGCATGCGGCACGTTTTTGGTGTAGGTCAGTTACTTTTGATTCTCTGTTCATAGTTGTTCTCCATCTTTGATAAAGTTTTTGGCCAGTTTTAATGCGCCTATAAGTGCTTTGACTTCGTTCTCTTCCAGTAATATAGAGCCACTTTTTCCATCTAAAACAAGGCCTACTTCAATCGACTTTTCTCTATTGCAGGCTTGTACAGCAATCCAATCAGATTCAGCGCGTTCAGCCGAACGTATATGGATTGATAGTTGTGGAAATGGCAGATTTTCTTTTGCCATAATCATTCTCCTGTTAGGTCAGCCCAAGATGCCTTTAAATGTTTCGTGGTTATTTTCTCGCCCTTAGCGAAGATACTTGCCAGTCGTATAGCTTTATTTAGCCCTCTCAATGCCCCTGGCCGACTTGCAATATCTTGACAATAGATAGTCTCATCTTTGCCTAGCTGCCATGCTTCTGCAATCATGTCGACGTCTTTTTTAGTTGGTCTTGTCAATCGCAAGCGCTTTCCAATCCGGCTAAATAACTGCGCATATTCTGCGGCTCTACGTTGACCGATTAACTGGCCATACACAGATTCATTGCCTAAAAGAGCAAGACCAACGCCCGACAGTTCTGCTAGCCTCCTTGCGTTTTCCAAAGCTCTATCATTTAGGAACTGGGCTTCATCGACAATCAATAAACCTTCCGTATCCGTTAGGCGCTCAATAATTTCCCGTTCCAGCTGATCTGCATGACCTCTGGGGATACGCATTCCACAGGCATAGGCCACTGCACGAAGAAAAGACCCACCCGTATTGCGAGATGGTGTTGCCTCAACTATCCAAACATTATTGGAATTGGCAGCGTATTCCTTTATGGCAGTGGTTTTAGAAACTCCTGCGCCACCATAAATAATGACTAGATCAGATGCTATGTGCGCATAGGTCAGTGTATTAATGATTTTCTGTGCAGTTGGTGTTGGCACAAATTTCGGTGCGGTTGGCAAGGTAGATGCACTTATTTTCTGCGCATTTTGCTTGTCAAACCATTGCTTTATTTTGCGCTCGATTTCGTTGTTGTCACCTTTATATACGCCTTTGCGCCATTGGCTTAAAGCAGATGCGTGGACATCTGTTTCCTTGCTAAGTTTGGACTGACTCATTTCGCCTTGCATTAACAGGCTGGCCACTTTTCCTCTTAAATCTTGCTCAATTTGCATGTATAATCCTTTTTAGATTGGTTATTTTTGATTGATCAGTGGTTTAAACGACCTTGAAACCCTTATTCCATTGCGTTTAAACCGCTATTTCTTTGTTCTAAAATCCTGCATCGCTTCATAAAAATTACTCTGATAATCTTCCTCCTCCTCCTTTTTTGGCGCCCCTAGCGGATAAATGCTTGTGGTGTCTTCATCTTCAGACAATGCATAACCGTTAACCACTTTAGGTTGTTTTTGAAACTCTACCTGCACAGCGCCTGCACCTGGTAAGTCTGACTCTGGTGTGATTGGTTGCAACCTTGCAGCCGCTTTAATATCCATTTGAGTTTGGGCAGCAGATGCAATCTTGGTAGCTTTGGCAAAACGATTTCTTTGCTTGTTGTATTCTCTGGCAGCATCTGTGTCGCGGAAACCAACGGCTGAATCAAGGTGAGCATCACATATATATAGGTTGTCTAGCGTATAGACAGCAATGTCTTTATGCAGATCATCTGGATCAAAACGCACAATGACTTTATGTCCACGATATTGGAGCAATGTGTCTGACACATATCGATTAAAACCAACGCCAGTTGCCGAACCCGCTTTTGTATTAATAGTGCCGTCGGACTTAACTAATACGGGTTCAGATTGCAACATCCATAGACGACGCTGGCTTTCTGTTGCTTTTCGAATGGTGGCTTTGGCGAAAGACTCATTAAACACTTGTTCAAAACTCTTTATACCTGCGGCCATTTCGGTTCGACGACCTTCGCGAAGGTTCCAATAAGCGATTTCACGTTCGACTACTTCTAAAAACACGGCATGATCAACGATGTTAGAGGCGTAGTTTTCGGGTTTTGCCGTCGGATTTTCACCGGTGTACGCACCAGCGAATTCTGGCACTTTATCGATGTATTCACCCAAACCACCCCGACCGAAAGCACGCTCAATTGGCTTAGCCTGCCCGTGTCCTTTGCGGGTGACTTGATCTACACTTGTCCAGTGGACATCAACACCTAATGCGACAAATATCCCTTGTGGATCGTCTTCTTTAATCTTGAAACGGTAGCGATTACGCAAGCCACCTGTCATTGCTTTGTTTGCCGCTGCGCGCGTGTTATCGATAGTGGCGTGATTTGGAATGCCGTATTTCTCAACAATGTCACCAAACGACACACGTATGGTGTCGGTGTTTTCAGTTTTTCCGACTCGGTAACCCAAAATCTTGCGGCTGAATATATCTTGCCAATACCAAGTTTTTGGGCGCACTATCTCGCCATCTGGGAATTTCACAAACACATTGTGTTGATAACCGTCACCATTAATATGGTCCAGAGCGTGCATATCACGCACTGTGCGCTCCATGTAAGGGTAGAGGCGCATCAAGGCTTCATGGCCTTCGCGACGCAGTGTTACTTCTGCGATGGGCAGCTTCTTAGTGCGGCGTTCCACGGTTTTTAAGCTTGGGATTTGCCAACCATGATCCGGTGCAATGCGCGCCATTCGGTAGTAACATGCGGTTACTGTTGGTTTTTCTAAACGCAGATATTCTGCCTTAAAGTAATCCCATGCCTCTTCGGTAAATTCGGCGGTCGCGGTACGTCCGACATAGCCGGGAACTAAAGCGGGCAACCAGTCATCACGACGATAAAGCTTAATACCAGGTTTATTTGTTTTTCCGTGCCACATATCTCGAATGCTTGACCAGCTAAGTCCTTTAACTTGCTTTCCCGCTTGGTCTTCGATTTGGCTAGCTACTTCCTTACAGCCTTCAATAAAATTCATTCCGCTATCATGCAGTGCGAGTACTGCCACAATAGCTTTAAGCCTCTCCATTGCCTTGTCTTTAGCTGACTGTTTTTTGCTATCGTAGTGACTCCAAAGACTTTCACGGCAGTATGTAAAATTCGCTTTTCGCTCTGCTATGTCGTACTTTTCATCCAGTGTGAGCGGATCAATATTTTTATCTTTTGATACTAGGTGAGCACGCTTAATTAAGACGGCTTGAGTTTCTTTAGGCAGACTTGATAAGCGGTATTCCTTGCCGCCGCCTTTGCCTTGGCGAGGTCTGTTTTCCCAATTGTCTTTTTTCGCTTTTACAGTGATGCTTTGGCGAGTACGTGGCAACCCTGCTAAACCTTCCAATTCTTGTGCGCTAAACCATTCTTTATTCATGATCTTTTGCCTTTGATATTTTATATTCACCTGGATACATAAATTTTTGTGCAGCCATCACTCTTCTCCAAAATCCAATTCAGGCGCCTCAACCTTTAGTACATTTTCACGGTGATAGGCCAAATCACTCATTGACCTAGTTAAGGCGGCTACCGTTTCATCAGTACTGGCATTTCCAGAAGCAAACTTAATCAATAAACTCATTGCATCGTTAAATGCGCCTTGCATTTCAATCACACTTACGTCTCTCAATGGTTTCCCAATTGGTATGTCAATTAACAGCTTGTTATCGCTACTAGCCAGATACTCGCTTACAAAATTTGCACCACACACATATTCAAAGCTGTGCAGCTTTTGAACCGGCATTGAGCCATTTTTCATCCACTTGTATAAAAGCGATTCATCATCAAGCCCCATTAGCTCCGCGGTCCGTGCAACGCTTAGGTTTCTTCTTGCTTTTCCATATTCCTTAACAAGCCAAAATGCTTCTTGCAGACTGGTTGCTTTGGCTTTTTTCCAATTTACGTAGCTCACTGGAAATCCTTTAAAAATTTAATTCCAAACAAACCGCTGGCGCAACGGCAAAAAAATTGAGAAGCTGTAAAAAAACGGAGGACAAATTCATGACTTATGCAACTAAACCAGCAGCTTCTGCTTTTTCTCTTAAGGCAGCTTCAGCTTGCGTCTTCTTAAGTCTCTTTGGGTCATCTGAATATTCGGGTTTTTCTGGGAAGACTTCTTCGATAGGAAGATCTAATGCATCCGCAATAAAGCGTGCAGTAATACGGCCTGTGGCTTGTCGATGGCAAATACGGGATACTGCTGTCCCTGTGGAGTGCCCAAGGGCACGACCAATTGCGGCAAAACTTAGATCTTTTTCATTAAGGGCTTTACGGATTTCTTCGCCTGTCATGGTATAATTCCCCATTTGTTTGCGTTTGTGTATGTGGTTTTGTTTGTGTTCCTGTTTGTGTTCATTATGCAGATATACATAAACAAATGCAAGCATTCAGGTTTATTTTTTGTGTTTAATGCAAGTAAAAAGATTAATACACTTTAAAATCAATGGGTTAAGTGTAACTTGAACGGTTTCATTGAACTTGAATAGGGGCATTCAACTATGAGTACTGAACATGAACGTTTTTGTGACAGACTGAAGCTCGCGATGAGAGGCCAGAGTGGTAGGTCATTAGCTTTGAAATCGAATATGTCACCAACAGTGGTCGCAAAATATATTAATGGCGAATCCACACCAAATGTGGAGCGCCTTATAGCGCTAGCAGAGGCATTAGATGTGTCTGTGCAGTGGCTCGCCACTGGGGTTGGTCAAAAATCCTTTGTAGATAAGCGTACTGGCAAGATGTTAGTTGAATCTGAACCTGCTGACTATAATAAAGCGGTGGTGGATCCTAATGAATTAGTATTTAAGAAGGCTGAAGTGCCTAAAGGTATCTTGTCCGGTAAAGCTAGCCGTGCAATAGATTTAATGATAGATCATGGCTTATTCAAGCCAGACTGCCGAGTGCCAACAAATGCTTTCATTCACGTATATAATGACGCTGTCGAAAGTGGCCTTACAGACCACTCTATAACAGTGTCAATATTGAAAACATCAATTGAGCAGCATGAAATGTCGCTCTCTGTGGTCGAATCGATAGCTAAAAAGGGTGGTGACACAGCAGAGAATATTCAGCCATCTATTGATAGCCTGAAAACTACCATTGCTGAACTTAAAATAGAATTAGAGTTAGCAACAAATGGGATCGTTGAAATTGAAGGCAAAGCTGACTTTAGTTTTTAAACGGTTTTTAAACACTTGTGAACGCTCCATTAAATTTCGCGTTTATAGTGTCTTTTTTTCCTGTTTTGCGTTTTTTGTGTCGCGAACCTAATTTTTACGTTTGTCATGTGGCGTTTAAAATTTTCCCGACATCCAAAAACACAAAAACCGCATAAATAGCGGCTTATCTATATTAACTGTTCCCACTAATAACCAAATAGAATCGAAATTACCCATAATTTTCTATATCTATAGTTTGTCGTAAACTTAGTGTCTACTTACACAGCCATTTCGATTGCGCCACAGAATGTAATTTCACCGTCACCTTGACTAAAGTGTAAATCCCCTACAGAAAGGCCGGCATCTTTAACGTAAACCGGGAAGTAGACTTTAGAACCACGAGATAAAT
>Ga0210015_1000751_pt1 | contig 33078 bp, 24 predicted proteins | sample CryGeymeta201522_FD_185471 | JGI IMG/M metagenome (GOLD analysis project Ga0210015, IMG submission 185471) | Groundwater microbial communities from Crystal Geyser aquifers in Utah, USA - Crystal Geyser metaG 2015-22 (SPAdes) (version 2) | ecosystem: Environmental > Aquatic > Deep subsurface >...
TTCGCCAAAACCACTATAATCTCTTGAATCACCTTCATTAGCTGTTATGATAAAATCTGTTCCATGCACTTTCAAATATTTAATGGCATCTGGCATGTAAACACCATACACAGGCCAATTATTTAATGCTTTAACATCATCTTTATCACTTGGGTCTATTTCATTTCCAGGCACATTGTAATCTTTAAATCCTAATGGGTAAATAGCTTCGATTTTTTTAGATTTTAAATTTACTTTAGCAACACCATTATTTTCTTGAAGTGTTACCCATGCATATCTTGAATTCTCAGAAATAGCAACATATTCAGGTTCAATATCTTGGGCAAAGGAAGCATTGGGTCCAAAGACTCTTAAACCTTTGTCCTCTAAACTTGCCTTTTTATTTGTAAACGATTGAAAATTTAACGTTGAAACTTGACCAGATGATACGTCTATAATACTTATGGTTCCTTCTGGATCAACGGTATAATCATCATTAGGTTCGCCTTCATTAGCCGAAACAATATATTGCCCATTTGGAGAAAAAGTTACCATATCTGGTAAAGCTCCTACTTGGTAGCTATGTAACATGTTTAAACTAGTGGTATCATAAACCAATATGGAACCAAGGTTTTGTTTAGGATCTGCTTCTACAGCAATAGCCAACAAACCTTTGTTAACAGCTACGCTATTTGGTGAACCTATGCCTAAAACAATTGGAGTTTCCTCGATAGGACTATCAACGTTTGAAATATTAAAAACAGATACTTGCTGTAATGCTACATTAACTACAAATAATCGTTTAGATTTTGCATCGAAAGCAGAAATTTCAGAAGCGCCTTCTCCACCAACACTTATGGTTGATTTGTATTGAAAATTTATCTGATCGTTTTGTTCATGATCATCATCATTATGATGATTACTAAAAAAATCATCCAAATTGCTACAAGAATAAACAAACAGAAAAACAAATGCGAGGGATAGTTTACTTAAAAATTTCATATTGGTTAGGTTTAAAAATTGATACCAAATGTAATTTTACCATGTAAACTTATGGTTATTTAAAAATAAAGGAATCTTTAGTTTTTACTTCTGATTGTAACCAAAACGTTTTAACTGGTTAACATTAGAGCGCCAGTTTTTATTAACCTTAACATACAATTCTATATGAATTTGTTTTCCAAAAAATGTTTCAAGGTCTTTTCTTGCCTCAATTCCTACGCGTTTTAAGGCACTTCCTTTATGTCCAATGATGATGCCTTTCTGGGTATCTCGCTCTACCATAATGACAGAACGAACTCTAATGATGTTTTCTTCTTCAAAAAACTCTTCTGTATCTACTTCAACGGCATATGGAATTTCTTTTTTATAATGAATTAGAATTTTTTCGCGAATGGTTTCATTAATAAAAAAACGCTCTGGTTTGTCGGTTAATTGATCCTTTGGATAAAATGGTGGCGATTCTGGAAGCAATTCAATAATTCTATGAAACACTTCTTTAACATTAAAACCTTCTAAGGCAGAAATCGGGAAAATTTCAGCATTTGGAACTTTTTCAGCCCAAAACTGAACTTGAGTTTCAAGCTGCTCCTGATTGGATTTATCAATTTTATTTAAAAGCAATAAAACAGGAATTTTTGAATTGGTAATTTTATTAAAAAACGCTTCATCCTTTAATTCTTGCTCGCCAATTTCAACCATGTACAATAACACATCGGCATCTTCAAAAGCAGATTTAACAAAATCCATCATGGATTCTTGAAGCTCGTAAGCGGGTTTTATAATGCCTGGCGTATCTGATAAGACTACTTGAAAATCATCACCGTTTACAATGCCTAAAATTCTGTGTCTGGTAGTCTGCGCTTTCGATGTAATGATGGATAATTTTTCTCCAACAAAAGCATTCATGAGTGTGGATTTCCCCACATTTGGATTTCCTATAATATTTACAAAACCTGCTTTATGCATCATAACTTAAATTAAATGGCAAATATAGTACTTATAGATTTGTAACTAAAAATGCATATTGGTTTATTAAAATATTTTTTGATTGAGACAACTTATATTTTTAAGAATTATAGTAACTTGTTAAACTAACTTTCATTACAAATAAAGTGCAACTTATGAAAAAATTATCTTTTTTATTTACGCTCTTGTTTTTAGGGTCAATACAAGCCCAAATAAGTGGAAAATTAATGCAATATCCTGATGTTTCGCACACACATATTACTTTTATTTTTGGTGATGATGTTTGGATTATGCCAAAATCTGGGGGAATAGCAAATCGATTAAGTTCACCGGAAGGTGCTGAAAGTTTTCCGAGATTTTCTCCTGACGGAAAAATGATAGCTTATACAGCGAATTATCAAGGAAATGATGATGTATATGTTATTGAAGTAAATGGAGGCATCCCTAAAAGATTAACCTATCACGGCATGCCTGATCGCGTTTTAGGATGGTCGCCAGATGGTAAGTCTGTTTTATTTGCCTCTTCAAGAGAAAGTGGACGCCAACGATATAGCCAATTTTATACAGTATCTATAACAGATGGCGCGCTTACTAAATTACCAGTTCCATATGGAGAATATGCTTCATTTTCTCCTGACGGACAGAAAATAGCGTATACAGACAGAACGAGAGTGCAAAGAAATTGGAAACGATATCGCGGCGGGACAGCTCCAGATATTACAGTTTTTGATCTTAAAACTTTTGAATGCCAAAATATCACCAATAACATTGCCAATGATGAGTTACCAATGTGGGTTGGAAACACTATGTATTATATGTCTGATAACGGACCCAACAAAAGAAATAATCTTTGGAAACATGATAATGAAACTAAAACCAATACGCAATTAACACATTTTGTTGATTATGATATAACTTACCCGGAAAGCAGTTCTTCTGATATTATTTTTGAAGCTGGTGGAAAATTATATCTATTTAATTTAGAAACTGAAAAGACCAGTGAGGTTAACGTTCAAATAATTTCAGATCAAAAAAACCTTATTTCCCAACAAAAAAATGTTGCTGCTTATATGCATAGTGTAACGCTTTCCCCAGATGGAAACAGGGTTGTTATTGAAGCAAGAGGTGACTTATTTAATTTACCTGCAACCGACGGATTTGTGTCTGATTTAACAGCTTCATCAGGAATTGCCGAAAGAGAGCCTTCTTGGTCTCCAGATGGAAAACATTTAGCCTATTGGAGCGATGCTACTGGAGAATACCAATTAGTTTTGTATGATGTAAATGGCAATCAAAAGCCAAAAACTGTAACCAATTTTAAAACTGGGTTTTATTATTCCATTTTTTGGTCTCCAGACAGTAAAAAAATCATGTATGTTAATCAAGCAATGGATATTAACTTTATTGATGTAAATACTGGAGACGTTATTAAAGCTGATAAAGGAAAATATATGTTTGAAGGTAACTTACAGAATTTTAAAGTTAATTGGTCTCCAGACAGTAATTGGGCAGTGTATTCCAGAAGTACAGATAATCGTTCTAAAACAGCGCTATTCCTTTATGATGTTAAAAACAAAAAAGTATCTCAGCTAACTTCAGGATATTATAGTGATAGTAATCCTACTTTTAGTAAAGATGGTAAATATCTCTTCTTCACAACCAGTAGAACGTTTAATCCTGTTTATTCAGATTTAGATAATACGTTTGTTTATCCAAATTCAACTACTATTGCTGTTGGTACCTTAAGTGCAAAAGAGAAGTCTTTATTAGAAGTTAAAAATGATGCGATAGAGGATTCAAAAAAAGAAGATGAAAAAGAGAAAAATGCTGATAAGAAGAAAAAGGATTCTGATAAAGAAGTTAAAAAAGAAATAGCCAAAACAGTTATTGACATTAATGGATTTGAAAATCGAGTAGAAATGTTGGATTTACCTGTAGGCAGGCTAACTAATTTACAGGCGGTTGATGGCAAATTATTGTTTGTGAGGTTTCCAAATTCTGGAGCAAGTGAAGAGGAATCACCTAAATTAGAATATTATGATTTTAAGGAACGGGAAGTTAAAACAATAATGACCAAAGTCTCTAATTATAAAGTTTCTGCAAATAACAAGAAAATATTAGTGATTCAAGAACAAAAACTTGCTGTTGTAGACATTAAAGCAGATCAAAAAATAGACAAAACCGTTCCTACTGATAAAATGGTGATGAATGTGGTTCCTAAAGAAGAATGGAAGCAAATTTTTAATGATGTATGGCGTTTTGAACGGGACTACTTTTATGATCCTGGCATGCATGGAGTAGATTGGAATACTATGAGAACACGCTACGGAGATTTAGTAGACCAAGCTAACTCTCGCAATGATGTAAACATTATTATTGGTGATTTAATTGCTGAATTAAATGCATCACACACCTACAATGGTGGAGGTGATATAGAACAGGCACCAAGGATGAACGTTGGTTATTTAGGTGCTGATATTAGTTTAGAAAATGGGCACTATCAAATTAAAAAAATCATTTCTGGAGCACCTTGGGATGTTGAAGAGCGGTCTCCTCTATCCAAGCCAGGCATTGATATTAAAGAAGGCGATTATATTTTAGCTGTAAACGGTCTCCTTGTAGATTCCACAAAACCTTTTTCATCGTCGTTCCAAGGATTAGGAGAAACGACTGTACAATTAACAGTTAATAATACACCTTCAATAATCAATTCTAAAAAAATTATTGTTAAAACCATGTCTTCCGAAACAAGGTTACGTCATTTAGCCTGGATTGAGAATAATAGAAAAAGAGTAGATGAAGCAACAAATGGTAAGATAGGATATGTATATGTTCGTAGTACTGGAATTGATGGTCAAAATGAATTGATTAGGCAATTTTATGCTCAGATGAACAAAGAAGGTTTAATTATAGATGAAAGATTTAATAGTGGAGGACAAATTCCTGACAGGTTTATTGAATTATTGGATAGAGATCCATTAGCTTACTGGGCGGTAAGAGATGGAAAAGATTGGGCTTGGCCACCATCTGGCAATTTTGGTCCAAAAGTTATGCTTATAAATGGTTTTAGCGGTTCTGGAGGTGATGCTTTCCCAGACTTCTTTAGAAAAAGAGGTTTAGGCCCATTAATTGGAACACGAACATGGGGTGGTTTAATTGGTATTTCGGGCGCTCCTAATTTAATTGATAATGGTACTATAACGGTTCCTACTTTTAGAATGTATGATCCAAATGGCGAATGGTTTAAAGAAGGACATGGTGTAGACCCGGATATAGAGGTTGTTGAAGATTTTCAAAAACTTGCAAACGGAACTGATATTCAGCTCGAAGCTGGAATTGAAGAAGTCTTAAAATTACTTGACAGTAAAAACACATTTAAAAAACCTAAAAGACCACCTTACGAAAACCGAAACTAAAGTCTTAAAACAAAAAAACAGGAAGCTAAGCCTCCTGTTTTTTAAATTTATAATTATAAAAAATTATTTTTTAATTTCTAAAAGTGTAACTTCAAAAATCAAAGCTGAAAAAGGTTTGATTTTATCACCTCTTTGTTGAAAACCATAAGCTAGATCTTGTGGCACAAAAAATTTATATTTAGATCCTACAGACATTAATTGCAAGCCTTCTGTCCAACCTTTAATTACTTGAGTTATTCCAAATTCAGATGGTTCACCCCGCTCTACAGAACTGTCAAATACAGTTCCATCAGTTAAAGTACCGTGATAATGAACTTTTACTTTTGAAGCCAATGTTGGTTTTTCACCTGTGCCTTCTTTTAAAACAATATATTGTAAACCGCTTTCAGTTACTTTTACACCATCTTTGGTTTTGTTTTCTTCTAAAAATTTCTCTCCAGCAACTTTATTATCGTTAAAAGTTTCTTCAGCTTTAGCAATAGCGTCTGCTTGTTGCTTTTCTCTATCTCTTTGTTGTTTCTTTTGGAAATAGGCACTTAAAATTCCTTGAACATCTTCTTTAGTTATTAAAAGCTCTGTAGAATCCATAACGCTATTAAATCCTTGTAAAAAAAGATTTGCATCCATTTCAGAAACATTGGTTTGAACATTACGTGCTACATCCATTCCAATAGCATAACTTAAGGAGTCTATTTCTGTATCTAATGATTTTTTTGTAACACCTTGGCTATTACATGAAGATACTAAGGTTGTTAAAAATATAACTGCTAAAAACTTAATTAATTTCATTTGTTTTATTGATTAAAAATTTGTGCAAAAATAACAAATTTTAAACGAGAAATTCAGCTGCTTTTGTTACTATTTTCATAAATATTATAATAAGTCTACTCACTAATGGGTTTTGTGAGCAATAAAAAATGAAAATTGTGATAAAAGTCATATTTATAAAGCCTATCAATAGCTAATTTTGTTTAAATTATTTGATTATGATAACTCTAAACATAGCGCTTTATAGCTGGACTAATGGTGCCATAATGATTGCTATATTTGGTATTGTTTGTCTTACTCTTATTGGAATTCTTTTAAATTTTATGATGGGAGGAAAGAAAAAAAAGGATACTGAAGAATAATAACACAAAAAATCAGGTCCTTACTCTTTATTTTAAAATTCATTTGCCCAATACTTTCATTGGGTGAATGTCACCTCAACTTTTTAAATATATAGTTTAAATACTACATTCATCCTTCTACTTAAACTCAATTAATAAATATTAATAACTGCGCATCATTAGAAATCTTTTTAAGGTTTTTAAAAAATTTAATTTGTTTATGTAACAATAGTTGCCTGAAAACTAATTATCATAAATTATTTTTACTGATAAAAATAAAATAATAAATAAAACTTATAATATTATGGAAACAACACAATTAGATCAACAAGCATTTTCTATGCCTAGAATTGGTGACAAAGCACCAGAATTTAAAGCCGTAACAACACAAGGAGACATTAATTTCCCATCAGATTATAAAGGAAAATGGGTCATTCTTTTTAGTCATCCTGCAGATTTTACACCAGTATGTACTTCAGAGTTTATGACATTTGCTCATTTAGAAGAAAAATTCGCCAATGCAAATTGCAAATTAGTAGGCCTTTCTATTGATGGTTTATACAGTCATATTGCATGGTTAAGAACCATTAAGGATAAAATAAAGTTTAATGGCATGAAAAACATTGAAGTAAAATTTCCTTTAATTGAAGACATTTCCATGGAAATAGCCAAAAAATATGGCATGATTCAACCAGGTGAAAGCAAAACTCAAGCGGTAAGAGCTGTATTTTTTGTGGACCCAAAAGGTATTGTAAGAGCTCTTATTTATTATCCTTTAAGCTTAGGAAGAAATTTTGACGAGATTTACAGAGCATTAATTGCCATGCAAACTTCTGATAAATTTAATGTAGCAACGCCTGCAGATTGGTATCCAGGAAATGATGTTATTATATCGCCAGCAGGATCATGTGGTGTTGCTGAGGAAAGAATGACTAAAACAGACGATTTACAATGTGAAGATTGGTTTTTCTGTACTAAAAAACTAGACAAGGATTTAGTTTTAAAAGAAATACTCAATAAAAACTAAGGTTTAAAATTAAACAGAGCCTCAATGTTGAGGCTCTGTTTTTTTGGTATTAAAATTTCTTTTGAAAGAAAAAAGTAATATTTCTTCCTGGTTCTGTAATAGGAACCGCACCAAAATCTGCCTGATTGTTAAATGAGAAATTTAAATGATCATGATAAGTTTGATCAAATATATTCAATACAGCAAGTCCTAATGATACATTTTTAAAAGGTCTCACACCAAACCGAAAGTCTAATGTTTCATAACCATCCGTTTCTATTTCGCCAAAACTTTCAGCTATATCAGATTGTTTACTATTAATCCTGTATTGTAAATTTGCCCAAAGCTTCTCTTTTTCAAAACCTGTTGTTAAGGTTATATTAAATGGCGGAATAAGCGGTAATGATTCATTTAAATCTTGATTCTTTGCATACACATAGGCCGCTTCCGTTTTAAAATAATAATCATTTAAAAAATCCAATTTCCCCATAAGCTCAAAACCTGTTTTATAGGCATTATCCAAATTTCTAAAAACTTTAGGATGAACCGGTTGTAATGCAGGCATGAATTTTCTTGTTAAACTAACATCTTCAATAGCCACAATATAATGGTCAAAAAACGAATAGTAAAACGAGGTTTCATAACTAAATTTATTCAACCCATTACTTAAATTTTGATGACCTTTAAAACCGATTTCAAATTGATTGTTTACTTCAGCTTTTAAATCAGGATTTCCTATATATTCATAAGCATCTTGTCCAACGGTAAAATGATTAATAAAACGCTCTATCATATTTGCCGAACGTACGCCTCTTCCAAAAGCAGCTTCTACTATAAATTTATCAGATACTATTTTCTTTACAGAAATGGTTCCGCTTACATTTTGTTCTGTACGTTTTCTTAAAGCATACAAAGCCTCAAAATCTGCCTCAGGATCTTTAATGTTTGAGATTACAATATCATTACGTAATCCCGCAGTTAAAATGGTAGAATTGTTTATAGACCATTTTGCTTCTGTAAATAAGCCAATATCATTGATGTACGAATTTTGCCAAACTTTGTCAACAAATAATCTTGGTGTTGGCAAGGTCATTCCATTCATTATTTTAACGGTTCTGTCTCGACCACCATCTCTTGCTATATACATAACATCTATTCCTGAAAAAATATTAAGCTTACTTATTGGCTTCCAATTTAATTCAAGTTTTCCTCCTGTAGTGGTCGCTTCAACAGCAGAAGATGCGGCTGTCATCATGAATGATGGTCTCGAATTATTGGACATTAAATGGTCTACATAACTATAATAAGCCTTAGCGGTGATAGATTTTAAAACATCCCCAATATTGGACCATTTATAATCCAAAGATACAATAGTGCTATTATCAAAATCGGTATCCATAGGCAAACCGGCATGCAAAACATCTCTTCCAAAAGACTGTCTCCAATGTGCTTGCAAACGTTGATTTTCAGTAAAATTATAGCCAAATTTTAATCCATAATCTGTACTTCTAAAAGAAGAAGGAATCTCAATTTGATTACCATCTTCATAATTCCCAAAATCTCTATAACCAACATTACCTACTAGATCATAAGTTTTGGTTATCTGCTGAAGTTGCAACATGGTTACAAACGAATTTCCGTTAGACTCATAACCTCCAGATACTGTTCCATGCAAACCAGTATCCAGTAAATTGGGCTTACCCGTTACAATATTGATAACACCTCCAAAAGTAGCTCCGTAACGTACCGTATAAGGCCCTTTTATAATTTCTATTTTTGAAACTTCTTCTGGAATAATGTGAGTTGTAATAGGATCCATTCTGTTTGGACAAGCATTCATGGCTTTTGTGCCACCATCATATTGAATATTTAACTGCTCATACTGAGACGCTCTAAATGATGGATCTGTAGCATAACTACCTCGTTTAATTATAGAAAATCCGTTAATATTATCAAATAAATCTGCTACATTTTTAGGCTGTACTATATTTTTTTGATAATCGTTTGATACTTGGGTTAAAACAGGATCTGTGGTTGCATTTCCTGTAACTAAAACCTCATCAAGCTGAACTGTTTTTTGTGTGATGGTATCTTTAACTTTGTCTATTTTTTCCTGAGAAAAAGACAAGGTATAAATAAGCGCACAACAAAGCGCACTATAAAATGTTCTCATTTTTTATTGTTTAAAATTGAAATAAATGGATTTTCAGAAGAATAAATAGCCTTCTGTATATTATAAATTTAAAATAGGAGAACTAAACTTGTGGAGGATGATCTAAGGAGTAGGTTAAGGAATAATGATATAAATTATTATAATTTTTCAAATGGGTTTTTCTTGACAAATGGCTCAAGAAATCGTAAGAATTCTGCTCAACAACAAACAGCGTGATTTCTCTAAAATCAATATATTTAAAAGGCACTTTATCATCGGCTGCTTGGTTATTCTGTGCCACTTTCATTAATTGGCATTTGCCATTACACTGCAATTCGGGTCGGTCTTTATTTTCGCACAGCTTTTCAATAAACCCTGAAGTATCCAGATAATAATATGCATAGGTAAAAGATATTCGCAAACTATTAAATATAATAATAGTAGCTAAAAGTAACGATACTATGGACGTTGCTGTTTTCAAGATCACAAAATTAAAACTTTTACAGCATTATAATGTCACTTTTATTACATCTATTTAAATTAAAATTATTGAAATGTTAAATAAATTATAAAATATTAATAATCAATCATTTGAGTAACATAGGTTACTAACCTTCTTTTTTAACTAAGCTACCTTTGAAATATAATGTATTGATATAGCATTATAAAAACCCATTAAAAAACTATGAATTATGAAAAATTTAAAGCCCCTACAAACAGCTACGGTATTATTAGTAATACTATTTAGCACATTTTTAACCTCATGCAGTGACCATGAAAATGAAACTAATGAAACATTGAATGCTTTAGAAAGTAACGCCATACTTTTACAGTCAGATACAGACGCTCTTTTATTTATGCTTGAAGAAGAAAAACTAGCAAGAGATACTTATGAGTTTTTAGATAATCAATGGAGTTTAAATCAATTTTCTAACATTAAAAAAAGTGAACAATCTCATATGAATGCTGTTATTAATTTACTTGAATTTAACAATATTGCATACACCATACTACCTTACGGAGAATTTAAAGACAAAACATTACAAGATTACTACAATTTGTTTGTTGAAAATGGTCAAATAAGTCAGTCTAATGCTTTACAAATTGGAGCTACCATTGAAGATTTAGATATTGTAGACCTACAAGAGTATATAGATCATACATCAAACGCCTCTTTGGTCTCTGTTTTTGAAAGTTTAAAATGTGGATCAAAAAATCATTTGCGAAGTTTTGTGACTGTAATTGAAACTATCGGCGACACGTATAACCCACAGTTTTTAACTGAAGAATTTTATAATCAAATCATATCTGGAAACCATGAAACCTGTAATCAATAAATTAGTAATCATTCTTATTTCAACAATACCCTTTAACTTTTATGGTCAGAGCGCAAATCTTTCAAATCAAGAAATTATAGATTTGAAATATATGCTTGAAGAAGAAAAAGTCGCCCATGATGTTTACGACTATTTGGATAAAAAGTGGCATTTAAAAATTTTTGGCAATATCAAACAAAGTGAACAACGCCATATGGAAATGGTTGAATATTTACTCAACTCTTATAAAGTAAGTTACCAATTTAGCGATGAGCAAGGTATGTTTTACAATGAACATTTACAAAACATGTACAATGACTTAATAGAGAAAGGTTCAAAATCTGAATTTGATGCTTTAGAAGTAGGCAAAATGATTGAAGTTGTCGATATAGAAGATTTAGAAAAGGCTCTAAAAAAAACAACGAATTCTGATATAAGTCAGGTATATTCAACCCTAATATTTGCATCAAACAATCATTTACGAGCTTTCAATAGAAATCTCTCAAGATTTAATTGAATTACTTAAATCAAATTTTAAAAAGTAAAGCCATTTTAAGGACGATAGTATATTTTTGTAAAACAAAAAGCAAATAAACTTTAAAAACCCTTTAAATAATTTTAATAAATACAAATTATGGATGTTGAAATATTAGCTAGAATACAGTTTGCATTTACCATTGCATTTCATTACATCTATCCACCACTCAGTATTGGCATTGGATTAATCATGGTCATTATGGAAGGCTTGTACTTAAAAACCGGCAACAAAGACTATGAAATTTTAACTCGTTTTTGGTTAAAAATATTTGCCATAACCTTCGGAATAGGTGTTGCTACAGGCATTATTATGGAATTTGAATTTGGCACCAATTGGGCAGTTTATTCAAAATATGTGGGTGATATTTTTGGAAGTGCTTTAGCTGCTGAAGGTTTATTTGCCTTTGGATTAGAAAGTACCTTCCTTGGAATTTTAGTTTTTGGATGGAACAGAGTATCGCCTAAAGTCCATTTCATTTCTACTATTGGCGTATTTTTTGGTTCCATGTTTTCTGCGGTTTGGATCGTGGTTGCGAATAGTTGGCAACAAACGCCTGCTGGTTATCATATTGTTGGTGAAGGTTTAAGTGCTCGTGCAGAAGTAACAGATTTCTGGGCCATGGTTTTAAATCCGTCTAGTGTAGATAGAATTATTCATACCTGGCAAGGTGCCTTTTTAGCAGGAGCCTTTATGGTTTTAAGTGTTCATGCCTATTACCTTAGAAAAGGAAGATATACTGAAATTTCTAAAAAAGCCTTTAAAATAGCTTTAGTTGTTGCCACTATGGTGTCATTCACTCAATTACTTTCCGGACATAGTTCTGCCGATGGCGTTGCTGTAAATCAACCAGCCAAATTAGCCGCTATGGAAGGTCATTATGAAAAATCATCACCAGCAGATTTATATCTTCTTGGATGGGTCGATAACGGAAATCAAAAAGTAACAGGATTGGGAATTCCTGGTGGTTTATCGTTTTTAGTACATCAAGATTTCAAAGCACCTATTACAGGCTTAAATGCGTTCCCTGAAGAAGACAGACCTGGACAAGTTAATGCGGTATTTCAGTTTTATCATATCATGATTTCTATTGGTATGTTTTTAATAGCGCTTACATTTTACGCTTGCTTTTTATGGTGGCGCGGAACATTATTTAATAAAAAATGGCTCATGTGGCTTTTCTCATTTTCGGTTATTTTACCCCAAATTGCTAATCAGGCTGGTTGGTTTGCTGCCGAAATGGGAAGACAACCCTGGATTGTTTATGGCCATTTAAGAACCAGCGAAGGCTTTTCGCAGGAAGTTTCGGCCAATCAAATCATTTTTTCACTAGTATTATTCATGGTGGTTTATAGCTTACTATTGGTTTTGTTTTTATATTCTTTAAATAAAAAAATAAAGCATGGCCCATATGACGAAGCTAAAAATGCATTAGAAATTATTTAAAAAAATAACATGGAAACATTTTTAGGGTTAGATTATCCAACACTTTGGTATTTAGTGGTTGGACTATTATTTTCTGGTTATGCCATTTTAGAAGGCTTTGATTATGGCGCAGGTGCATGGCATTTATTCTTTAAAAAAGACTTAAGCAGACGCATTGCCATCAATGCTATTGGTCCTATTTGGGATGCCAATCAAGTATGGCTCATTATTGGTGGTGGTGCTTTATTTGCAGGATTCCCTATAATGTATGCTACCATGTTATCTGCTATGTATATTCCGTTCATGCTATTTTTAATGTTGTTGGTATTACGCTCATCTGCCATAAAGTTTAGAAGTGCCGAAGAAATGCCGTGGTGGCGAAAAACATGGGATATCATTTATTTTGTATCCAATACTGCCATTGCTTTTTTATTAGGCGTTGTGCTAGGCAATGTGTTGCAAGGCTTTGAAATTGATTCAAACTTTAGCTATAAAGGTGGCATATTTTTTTCGTTTTTAAGTCCGTATGCTATTATGGTCGGGTTTACTACCTTATCCATTTTTATGACGCAAGGGGCTATTTTTTTATTGCTAAAAACCGAAGGGCGATTGCATTCTAGACTTACCTTTTTACTAAAAAAAGGAATGATTTTCTTTATTATAAGTTTTTCTGTAACATCACTATATACTTTAATATTCATTCCTGGTGTTACAGATAATTTTAAAGAAACTCCTATGTTTTTTATTTTACCCGTGTTGGCCTTTTTAGCTGTAGCTAATGTTCCTAGACTCGTATCAAAGAAGAAGTACTCATATGCGTTAATTTTTTCATCATTAACTATGGCATTTTTACTTATGTTAGTAGCCTTTCAATTATATCCTACCTTATTACCTTCAACCATTGACCCAAAATATAGTGTTACCATTTATAATGCGGCATCTTCACAAAAATCATTAGGCATTATGCTAACTATAGTGGTTATAGGCACGCCCCTTTTAGCGGGATATTTTATCTTTCTATATAAAACATTCTACGGAAAAGTAAAACTTGATGACACAAGTTATTAATATACCTTAAACTAAGCACCATTTTAGACCCTTTTTTATATGTAACAATTGTGACAGGTAAACTTATTTTATCAGAGTACCTTTGAAATTACTAAACCAATAAGTATGTCTAAAGTATTAGTTTTAGGAGCTGGTATTTCTGGTCATGTAGCAGCTTCTCATTTACGTAGAAAGCTATCAAAAGAACATGACGTTGTAGTGGTGTCTCCTAACAGTAATTATCAATGGATTCCCTCAAACATATGGGTAGGTATTGGCAGAATGCCATCCAAAAAAATATTATTTCCTCTTGCTCCATTATATAAAAAGAAAGGCATAGACTTTAAACAAGCCAAAGCCATAAGCTTTCATCCAGAAGGGGACCAACAAGAAGAAAAACCTTATGTGTTAGCCGAATATGTTGCTGGAGACATACAAGGAATACAAGAAAAAGTAACCTATGATTATCTCATTAATGCCACAGGTCCAAAATTAAATTTTGAAGCTACAGAAGGTTTAGTTCCAGATAATAATCGAACCTTTTCTGTTTGCACTTATACCCATGCTGAACACGCTTGGAATGGACTTAATGAACAGATTGACTTAATGAAACAAGGCAAAAAGGTAAAAATACTAATAGGAACCGGGCACGCAAAAGCAACCTGTCAAGGCGCTGCTTTTGAGTACATTTTAAATGTTGAACAAGAATTGCGCAGACATAAAGTACGTGATATGGCAGACATTACTTGGATATCCAACGAATACAAATTAGGCGACTTTGGAATGGATGGCATGTTGATGAGTTATGGCTCTATTACCATGAAATCCAGTGAAATGGTTGAAATGATCTTTGAGGACAGAAATATAAAATGGATTCTTGGTGCTGGTGTTAATAAAATAGAAGATGGCATTGCCTATTATGAAAATTTAGATGGTGAAACTAAAATAGAAGCTTTTGATTTTGCCATGTTGATTCCATCTTTTTCTGGCCACGGATTTAAAGCCTTTGATAGAAACAATCAAGACATAACCGATAAGCTTTTTAAAGGATTTATGATTGTTGATGCTGATTATTCGCCAAAACCTTATGAAGAATGGACCGTACAAGATTGGCCAGAAACCTATCAAAACCCTAGCTACAAAAATATTTTTGCCCCAGGAATTGCCTTTGCGCCACCACATACCATTTCTAAACCAAGAAAGAGTAAAAATGGCACAGACATATTTCCATCACCACCAAGAACAGGAATGCCATCGGGCATTACAGCCAAATTAGTGGCTGATAATATTATCGATTCTATAAAAAGTGGCAAAGAGTCTTTACGCCATAAAGGTTCTATGGGTAATATGGGAGCTGCTTGTATTGCGTCTGCCGGTTATGGTTTATTAGATGGAAGTGGTATTAGCATTACAACGTTTCCTATAATTCCTGATTATAAAAAATATTCAGAAACACAAGGAAGGCATTTAGGAAAAACCTTTGGTTCTATAGGGTTAGCAGGACATTGGTTAAAACTAGCATTACATTATGCTTTTATTTATAAAGCCAAAATGAAACCACTTTGGTGGTTGATTCCTGAGTAAGGGATCAAACTAATAAAGGTTGATTCCTGAGTAGGAATTCATTCACCTTTAAAAGTTCATTTCAAAATTAAAAAATAATATTATGAGAAGAATATCGCCCATACAAAGATTTAAAATGATGAATCCTATCATACAACTCTTTAAATTTTTCGTTTTAAGTATTAAAGTTATGGTTATAGTTGCCGGTGGACATGGCGGCACTAGAAAATAAAGTTGACCCGTGATTGGTTGATTTTTTGTTGTTTGGTTTTTTAAAAAAAGCAGTCTTTAGTTATTAAAGATTGCTTTTTTGTTTAGTAAAACAAATGAAATATTAAAAAAGTATGGCTTTAAAAACCGTGACAAAAGTCATTTTTTTTTTAAACTATAATGATTACATTGTGAGATATCCTTCCAAAAGTTATTTCCATAATACTAAGTAACATAGGTTACCAAATAACTTTAAAAACACCTATACATTTGTCTCATTAAAAAAACAATTTATGAAAAACAACATAGGCATATTAACGCTTAGTTTTTTAAGCTTTATTTCTATTACCAAGGCTCAAGAAGTTATTCAAATTTCGAAAGCAACTGTTTTAGAAAGCGTTTCCAATAACAACCAATCTATTAAAATTTCGAAAGAAGACTTTAATCTAGCACGTGCAGATTACAGACAAACCAATGCCATTTTTTTACCCAATATAGCCGTTTCCCATACCGGTATGGCCATTACAAATCCGATTATGGCTTTTGGTTCTAAGTTAAATCAGGAAATATTAACAGTCAATGATTTTAATCCTTCCTCGCTAAACAATCCTGAACAAACCCAAAATTTTGCAACTCGAATTGAAGTCAAGCAACCGCTCATCAACATGGACGGATTTTATCAGCGTAAAGCCGCCAAAAACAACATGGAAGCCATGTCTTTGCAAACTAAAAGAACCACCGATTATTTGGTTTTTGAAGTAGATAAGGCCTACATGCAACTTCAACTGGCCTACAAAGCGCTTGATGTGATTGAAAAAGCGCTTTTAGCGGCAGAATCAAACAAAGCTTTAGCCGATAACAGTTTTAAACAAGGTTATTTACAACAAGCTGATGTTTTGGCAGTAGAGGTTAGAGTTACCGAAGTAAAAAATCAGCTTCAAACGGCAAAAAGTAATGTTGAAAATGCTTCGAACTATCTATCATTTCTTATGAATGATTACGAAAATGCTATTTTAAAACCAACGGATAGTTTAACCATAAACGCAACATATTTAGTGGTGGCATCACAAATTTCAACAGAACGATCAGACATTAAAGCCATGCAATTAGCTTCCAATGCCTATGAGACTTTGCATAAGGCAGATAACATGACGTTTTTACCCACATTGAATGCCTTTGGAAGTTATGAATTATACGACGATCAAGCATTTCAAGGCGATGCTAGTGGCTATGTTGTTGGGGCACAATTAAGCTGGACGCTTTTAGATGGCACCAAACGCTTTGGAAAAGCCCAAAAAAGCAAAGCAGAATTTGAAAAATCAAAGCTTCAATATGAACAATATGTTTCACAAAGCCAGCTTGAATTAAACAAAGCGAAACGCCTGTTTATGGATGCCGAAAACAAATTAAAACTTTCTAAACTCGCCATGGAACAATCTCATGAATCCTTACGAATTAGAACCAATCGTTTTGAACAAGGCTTAGAAAAAACCTCAGATTTACTCACAACAGAAACACAATTTGCCCAAAAACAATTAGAATATTATCAAACCATTTTTGAGTATAACTATGCTCAAGCCTATTTAAAATTTTTAACTAAATAATAAAACCCATGAAAACTAACTATATGCTAATCTTATTAGTACTTTCAATCATGACAGTAAGTTGTGGAAACGATACTAAAAAGCCTATTGCAGATCAAACCCCTATTGCTGTAAAGATAAATGAGGGTAATGAAAACACTAACCATTCCTTCCTAACGGCAAGTGGTACTATACAGGCCGTTAAAAGTGCCAATTTAAGTACTCGCATGATGGGTTTTGTTACCAATACACCTGTAAATGTTGGAGATAAGGTACAAAAAGGGCAATTGCTTTTGGCCATTAACAACTCAGATTTACAAGCCAAACTATCTCAAGTTAATGCAGGAATTACAGAAGCTACTGCAGCTTTTACCAATGCGGAAAAAGATTATAATCGCTATAAAAATTTATTTGCAGACCATAGTGCCTCACAAAAAGAACTGGATGATATGACCGCACATTACAACATGGCACAAGCCAGATTGGAAGGTGCTAAACAAATGAAAAACGAGGTAGATGCTCAATTTGCTTATGCTAATATTCGTGCCCCTTTTGATGGCGTAGTTACCGGAAAATTTATTAAAAATGGAGATATGGCAAATCCAGGCATGCCTTTAATCTCCCTAGAGTCTCCAGAACATTTTGAAGTGATGGCAATGGTTCCAGAAAGTGAGATTTCAAAAATAACCTCTGGAATATCCGTTAATGTTTTAGTTAAATCCATAAACAAAACCGTAAAAGGAAAGGTAAGCGAAGTAAGTAGCTCAGCGAAAAACACCGGTGGACAATACTTGGTTAAAATAGCATTAAATAAACCTGAAGCCGCCATTTTATCGGGCATGTTTGTAACCGTTCAATTTCCGCTAGAAACTCAAACATCAACCAATATGGTCTTAATTCCTGTAGAAGCCTTAGTAACTAAGGGGCAACTTTCTGGCGTGTATACCATAAGTGATGGTAATACGGCTTTATTACGTTGGTTACGTTTGGGTAGAACTTTTGGAAATCAAATAGAGGTTTTATCAGGACTAAATTCAGATGAAAGCTATATTGTTTCAGCAGACGGAAAATTATATAATGGCGTAAACGTAACTATTCAATAACAAAACTGCGTTAAGGATTGAGCCATTGTTGGAGCTCTTTTTTGTGAGGAACACAAAAAAAGCGACTGGTGAAAGCCTGTTAAAACGCCCAAAAAATAAATTAAGATGCAAGAAGGAATTTCAGGCAAAATAGCCCATTTTTTTATCAACTCTAAGCTTACCATTCTATTAATGATTGGTTTAATGATTATTGGTGTGTATAGTTCATTTCTTATTCCAAGAGAGGAAGAACCTCAAATCAATGTACCCATGGCCGACGTTTTGGTTGGTTATCCTGGTGCCAACCCAACAGAGGTAGAGAACAGAGTTGTAAAGCCTTTAGAAAAAATTATTTCAAACATAAAAGGCGTTGAGCATGTTCACAGTATGGCTATGAATGGTCAGGCGGTTATGGTCATCCAATTTTATGTTGGTGAAGACACAGAGCGTTCTTACGTAAAATTATATGATGAATTGATGAAGCATGAAAATATGTTTCCTCAAGGCGTTTATAAACCCGTTGTAAAAACGCGCTCTATTGATGATGTTCCTATGTTAGGATTAACTTTATGGAGTGAACATTATGATGATTATGACTTACGCCAAATAGCAGAAGAATTAACCTCTGAAATTGAAAAAGTAAAAGATGTTTCCATAACGAAAGTGATTGGTGGCAGAAACAGACAGCTAAAAGTTAGTTTAGATAAAGATAAAATGGCTGGAAACGGTATTGATGCTTTAGAAATCATGCAAATGATTCAAGCCAACAACAGTAGTTCGCAGTCTGGCAGTTTTGTAAATAATGATACCGAATACCTTATTACCACTGGACGATTTTTAGAAACCAAAGAAGATGTAGAAAACCTAGTAGTTGGTGTTAATAATAATATGCCCGTTTATTTAAAACAAGTTGCCAGCATTCAAGATGGGCCATCATCAGCAAAAACCTATGTCTCTTTTGGTTTTGGCCAAGCCAATGAATCCTTTAAAAATTTTAATTCAGATTATCCAGCCGTAACCATTTCAATATCAAAAGTTAAAGGGGCAGATGCAATGAAAATATCTGAAAAGATATTAACGCATGTTGATAAATTAAAGCAAACCTTAATCCCAACCGATGTACATGTAGATGTTACCAGAAATTACGGAGAAACAGCCTCTGACAAAGTAGGCGAATTATTGCTACACCTTGGAGTTGCCATATTGGCTGTGACTATTTTAGTGATGTTAGCTATGGGGTGGCGTGGTGGTTTAGTGGTGTTTTTTTCAGTGCCATTAACTTTTGCATTAACCTTATTTGCCTATTACATGTTGGGTTATACCCTAAACAGAATTACACTTTTTGCCTTGGTTTTTGTGGTTGGTATTGTGGTAGATGACAGTATTATTATTGCCGAAAACATGCACAGGCATTTTAAAATGAAACGATTACCATTTAAACAAGCCGCTATTTATGCCATTAATGAAGTAGGCAATCCAACCATTTTAGCAACTTTTACCGTTATTGCGGCAATTTTACCCATGGCTTTTGTGTCTGGAATGATGGGCCCTTATATGAGCCCTATGCCTATTGGTGCATCTATTGCTATGATTTTATCATTATTTGTAGCGCTTACAGTGACTCCTTATTTGGGATATCATTTATTGCAAGAAAAAGAAGGACAAGCACATAAAGAAGACGAAAGTTTAGAAACTAGCAGAATATATAAATTTTACAAAAAAATAGAACAACCTTTTTTAGATAATCCTAAAAAACGAAATGTCATGCTGGTTATTACACTGGTATTACTCATAGGTTCTGTATTGATGTTTTTTACAAAATCTGTGGCAGTAAAAATGTTACCGTTTGATAATAAAAATGAGTTTCAAGTAGTGATTGATATGCCTGAAGGAACTACCTTAGAAAGAACGGCCGTTGTGACTCAAGAAATCGCACAATATTTAACAACCATTCCAGAAGTGGTGGATTACCAAAATTATATTGGCGCCTCTGCTCCTATTACCTTTAACGGATTGGTAAGACATTATGATTTACGTGGAGGCAGTAATATGGCCGATATTCAAGTAAATCTTTTACACAAAGAGCATAGAGATTTGCAGAGTCATGATATAGCAAAACTAGTACGACCAAACATCCAGAAAATTGCTAAAAAATATCATGCCAATGTTAAAATTGTAGAAGTTCCACCAGGACCGCCAGTGCTTTCAACGCTAGTAGCTGAAATTTATGGTCCCAATTATGATGAGCAAATTAAGGTTGCAAAACAAGTCAAAGCTATTTTAGAAAACACGGTGGATGTAGTTGATGCCGATTGGATGGTAGAAGACAATCAAATAGAATATCGCCTTGAGGTTGATAAGGAGAAAGCCATGCTTAATGGCATTGCACCACAACAAGTGGTTGGCAATTTAACCTATTTGCTTAAAGAATATCCTATTGCCAATTTGTATGATGAGACTTCAAATGATAACGTAAGCATTGTACTTGCATTAGATGATAAGGATAAAACATCGCTTCAGGACATTCAAAATTTAAAGATAAAAGGCCGAAATGGACAGGTGGTTTCGGTAAGTGATTTGGTTACGGTTAATAAAGAAACTTTAGAAAAAACTATTTACAGAAAAGACCAAAAGCGAGTGGTTTATGTTTTGGCTGATATGGCCGGAGCTTTAGAAAGTCCGGTTTATGCCATCTTAGGAATGAATGAAAAACTTCAAAAAATTGAACTCCCAAAAGGCTACAAAATTAACGAGCTTTACATGGAATCTCCAACAGAAGAAACAGATTTCACAGTAAAATGGGATGGAGAATGGCAAATTACTCTAGAAGTTTTTAGAGATTTAGGTGCTGCATTTTTAATTGTTATTGTCATCATCTACATGCTTATTGTAGGCTGGTTTCAAAACTTTAAAACACCTTTGGTCATGATGGTGGCCATTCCGCTTTCATTAGTTGGTATTGTTTTAGGTCATTGGCTATTAGATGCCTTTTTTACAGCCACATCTTTTATAGGTATGATAGCTTTAGCTGGTGTTATGGTTAGAAACTCGGTGTTACTTATCGACTTTATTGAAATTAGATTAAACGATGGCATTCCTATAAAGCAAGCCATTATTGATGCTGGCGCCGTAAGAACTACACCAATTTTGTTAACAACGGGTGCAGTTGTAATTGGAGCTTCTATCATTCTTTTTGATCCTATTTTTCAGGGATTAGCCATATCGTTAGTTGCTGGAGCCATTGTTTCAACGATTTTAACCTTAATAGTGGTGCCTTTGATTTATTATATCACCGAAAGAAAAAAATGGGAACATTAACCTTATACACATCAAACCATGAAACTAGTTATTATTACCGCCATAAAAGAGTTTGAAAAAGTTATTAAACTTCAATTAAAAGAAGCCAATGTTAAAACATTCTCTTATAGAGATGTAACGGGTTTTAGAGACAGCACTGAAGATGCTGTAGAATCTAATTGGTTTTCAAGTGAAATGAATCAAACCGAATCTATCGTTTTTTATGCTTTTGTAAAAAAAGAACATGTAGAAAAGCTTTTTGAACAAATAACGACATTTAACAAAAATCAAAAGACATTATCAAACATCCATATCGCTGTTTTAAATATTGAAAAATCTAATTAAACTATAACACATGAAAAACAGAATTATAAGAGGCATTGCTGGAACCTTTATATTAGCAAGCTTATTATTGGCCATATATGTTAACATAAACTGGCTTTGGTTTACAGCCTTTGTTGGCGCCAACTTATTGCAATCATCCTTAACCAAATGGTGTTTGATGGATACTATCTTATCTAAATTGGGCGTAAAAGGTTAAACTGCGTTAATTTTTAAAGAAAAATAAACAATTGTATCAATTTATTCCGTTCAAAATAAAATTTGGTAAGGAATATAAATTTAAATATACTTTTGATTTCTGCATATCCGTTATTGCTCATAATCCAGTAATATTGGCAATAACGAGCCTGTCAAATATTTTCTCTCCAAAATATCTGCGATTAAGTTTGTAAACAAATTCATTTAGGTATAACTGTAAATATTTCCTCTTGATTTTATGATAATTACCCAAAAAATTCCGTTTGGCATTGCTGATTGCTATATGCACCCATTTGAGAGTTTCTTTTGTTGTTATTTCACCTGATTTTTCACTAATGTGTATTTCTACATAGTCTGCAATGTTAACATATGATGTGCTTTGATCTGTAAAAACGATGGTTTAAGACCGTTGCAAGGGAAATTGTATAAAATAATTAACAAAATATAATTTCAATTATTTGATTATCAGTGTATTAATTTGTATTTTAGCATTATTAAATCAGCAAAACACCTAACCTTAGCCGATAGTATTTGTGATACACGTTCACGAAAAATAAAAACGACATTTTTTAATCAAATGAACACTCTTTTGGACTGGAACACAATCAGCAGCCTTTTAGATAAGCATTACATAAAAGGAAAAAGTGCCACGGGCGCACCCAGTTACGATGGTCTGCTATTGTTTAAAATGTGTTTATTGCAGACTTGGTATGGATTAAGTGACTATGAGGTAGAAGACCGCGTAAACGACAGTATTTCTTTTGGTTATTTTTGTGGTCTTAACATCGACCAAGTAGCACCAGATCACAGTACGTTGTCCCGTTTTCGAAGCCTGATGACAAAAGCAAAAGCCTACGAGCCACTGTTCAAAGAGATCAACAGGCAGTTGGGAGCCCAAAAAATAATAGTAAGAACAGGAGTTATTGTTGATGCCAGCGTAATAGACACCCCATTAAGGCCCAAAGGCAGAACCAATCATAAAGTAACCGAAGACAGAAAGGATGAAGAGGAAGTTGAAGTGGTCAAGGACTATGCAGATAGTGTAGATACCGAAGCTGCTTGGTTAAAGAAAGGCGGCAAGTATCGATTTGGCTATAAAAAACATCACGTTGCGGACAACGAAGGCTTGGTTTTAGGTGTATTGACCACAAAGGCAAGCATCAATGAAGTTGGTAATTTAGAAGACTTACTGGACACCGCAGATTTGCCAGAAGATATTGCGCTAAAAGCAGACAAAGGCTATCAATCAAAGAAAAACGCGGCACTGCTCAAAAAAAGAAAGCTAAAAAACCATATTCTAAAAAAAGCCTATAAAAACAAGCCTTTGACACATTGGGAGAAAGTATTTAACAAACTCATAGGCAAAACAAGATTTAAAGTGGAACGTACTTTTGGAGGAATCAAGCGCTGGTTTTCTGGAGGAACAGCAAGGTACAGGGGTATTAAAAAAATGCACACCCAAAACCTTATGGAAGCTATGTGCTACAATTTATACCGAAGTCCAGGGATACTTGCGTCCATTTGTAAAAATTAAGGAAAAACGAACGTTAAAAACAGGATTATCCAACTTAAAATCAACTAAAAACCTAAAAATGAATGAAATTTAGACCGAAATTTGATATTAGAAATGCAAATTGAAATTAATCTAGGTTTTGCAATGGTCTTGTTTTATTATTTAAGCTGCTTTTTCAAGCTCTTTTTGTAGTGCTTACAATACAAATGATTTAAATAGCACTTCCCTATCTGTTTTAATGCCCTATAATCGTATCTCACTTTATATTTAGTACTTCTTTAATTTTATGAAACACCTCATTGTTTTCATAAACACCCGAAAACAGATCCGATTTAGGCCCATAAGCAAATATAGGCACCATTATGCCCGTATGATCGTATGTTGAAAAATCGCCTTCTACCACATTATCTTTCAAGTTACCTTGTGGAATACTTAAACCAGAAGTCTCATGATCTGCAGTTATTATAACAAGTGTATTTTCATGTGCATCTGCATATTTAATTGCCTCTGTAATGGCTTTATCAAAATCAATAGCCTCTGATATGATACCTGAAATATCATTTACATGTCCAAATGAATCTATCTGTGCGCCTTCAACCAACAAAAAAAAAGGTTTCTTTTTATTGCTTAGATATGCCATACTTACTTTAGTAGCTTCCGAAAGAATATCACCTCTGCCCGAGTTTATACTAGGTACACCTTTTTCTGAAAAAAAGAAACCAACCTTATTACTTTCAGTTAAACTAATGTCATTTAGGTTATTTGTAATTGTAAAATTAGAATCATTAAAAGTTTTTAAAAAATTGTCGGATCCACTTCCTATAAACAAGGACAGCTTACTTTTTGATAGATCATTTATTATTTCGGTTTCCATATCTCTATCTAACTGATGTGCATAAAATGCAGATGGAGTGGCGCCAGTAACATTATCTGTAGTAATAAAACCTGTATTATAATTATGTTTATTTAGTAACTCTGTTAAATTTTCAATTGGTAATCTATTGACACCCATGCCAATAGATCTATTGTAAGTTTTTTCACCTGTTGCAATGGCTGTTCCTGCAGCTGCAGAATCTGTGGTGAAATCATCAGCAGATTGTGTTTTTAAAAAGCCTATAGATTTTAGTTGTGTAAGAGTTAATTTTCCCTGATTTGATAAGGTTGCAGCAGATATTTGAGACAAACCATACCCATCTCCTATCATTAAAATAATGTTTTCCACTTTGGTGTTTTTCTTATCCGAATGATACGTAGGCTTATAGACTTCAGAAAAAAATGAATTTTTAGAAATTCTACTTGGTAATGAGAAAATATATTTTGATGCCTCAAAAGGCATATCCGTATTAATAAAATCTACCTCAAGTTCTGTAAAAACTTTCCAAGCAGTTTTAGAATCTGGACAACCCCAAAAACGAAATGGTTTATTAAAGCTATGGGCTTTATCAATAATTTCCTTAACCATTTTATAATCTTCCATAGTCAACCTGCCCTTGCCATTCCAATTGGAGAATTTTGAGAAGGGCAAACTTATTAAACCTACTTTATTGAGGGATTCTTCAGAAATAGGTTTTAAACTTTGATAATCAAACTTTATGTAAAAAGGATAATTAATATAGGCTTCAGTTTTTGGTTGATTTCCAGAAATTACAAAAGAAATGTTTTCAGAATTTATAAGATTTGGATAAGACTCTAATACATTAATAATTGATCTTAATGTAGATATAGCCTCTGATTTAATATCTAAGAGTATTTGAATTTCTTGATTTAATTGAGGATTTATTTCAAGTGTTTTTTGAAGTGGTTTTAAATATAGATTTTCAATAGTGTTATAAGGTGTTAATTCATTTTCGCTATGTGTAACAAAAAGAGTGTCATTTTTTAAAAACACATCAACCTCTATGGAATTTAATCCACAAGCATAAGCAGTCCAAAAAGGAACTTTTTGCTTGTAATCGTTATGTGAGTGAATTTTTGCAACTAAACCTGTTTCTTGACCGATGGCTGTTTTTAATATAAAAAACAGAACAATAATCACTATTTTTTTTAAGGTACACATACACTTTAATTTTTATTATTTAATAGTTAAATTTTGTATAAAATTAGTTTTATTTAACTCTTAAATAAATGTACTTTATTACCTTTATTTTAACATAAACTCTATGTTAATTTTAAAATCCTTCCTTAAAGTTTAAAAACAATCTGATTATTAGAAGTTTACTAATAGTAAAATTTTTTTTATCATGATTTAGCTAACGCCTTGTTAACATTATTAATATCACCTACACACATATATAAAATTTTATTAATATTCAATTTACGGTACTACCAAAATCTCCATCTTTCTTTGTATTAAATTAAACAAAACAAAAAGTATGAAAAAAATTAAATTCTTATTACTGACACTTTTGGTTTGTTTATCAAGTATCGCTTGGGCTCAAAAGGAGATTGAGGGTATCGTGATAGACGACCAAAACATTCCTTTGTCTGGAGCAAATATTTTAGTTAAGGGCACTTCAAACGGGGTTTCTGCTGATTTTGATGGCAACTTTAAGATTGAAGCGAAAATTGGAGATGTTTTAGTAATTACTTATTTAGGAATGAAAACTAAAGAAGTTCGCATTGAAAATTATAATCTATTAAATATTACTTTAGAAACAGATGCCGCTCAATTGGATGATATTGTAATTGTTGGTTACGGATCACAAAAGAGGAAAGATGTAACTGGTGCTATCTCTTCTATAAAGAGTGAAGACTTTAATAAAGGGGTTGTAGCCAATGCAGGGCAACTTTTACAGGGAAAAGTATCCGGTGTTAACGTTACCTCAGCTAGTGGAGAGCCTGGGGCATCACAAGATGTTATTATTCGTGGTGTAGGAAGTTTGCGTTCTGGTACAACACCTCTATATGTTGTAGATGGTTTTGCTCTGGACAACACAGGAAATGGTATTTCTACCAACCCTTTAAACTTTATCAATCCGCAAGACATTGAAAGTATAGATGTTCTTAAAGATGCTTCTGCAGCTGCCATTTATGGTTCAAGAGCAGCAAATGGAGTTATTGTAATTACCACAAAGAAAGGTCGTGTAGGTAAAACTAAAATGAATTTTTCTGTATCTACAGCATTGTCCTCCCTGTCAAACAAGGTAGATGTGTTTTCTGCTAGCCAATTTCGTACTCAAGTTGTTGCTGCAGGAGGCGTATTAAGTGATGGAGGTGCTAATACTGATTGGCAAAAGGAATTAACAGAAACAGCCATTTCTAACAATATAAACTTTTCGATGAGTGGAGGTACAGATAAATCAACTTATGCTGCATCTTTAGGTGTCGATGACCAAGAAGGTATTTTTAGAAATAGTTATTTAAAACGTTATACCGGGCGTTTAAATTTAACCCAAAAGGCTTTGGATGATAAATTAAAAGTAGAATTTAATTTAACAGGTAGTAAAATTGATAATACACGACCAAATACAAATAGTGTTGTAAACAGCATGCTAACCATGAATCCTACGGATCCTGTTTATACAAATGGAGAACTAACAACTGATTTAAGTAACGATGTTATTAACCCTTTAATATCAGAACAACTTTATGGAGATTTTACAGATAACTACCGTATTCTAGCTAACATTGCACCTTCATATCAAATAACTAAAGGATTAACTTATAAATTAAGCCTTGGTATAGATTATTCTTCTACAACCAGAGATATTCAAAACAGACCCTATGCAACCGAAACTAATTTGACACTTGGTTCTTTGAATTCAATTAACACATTAAATACTAATACACTAGTAGAGAACACGTTAACTTATGCCTTCACTAAGGATAGACATGATTTTACATTCTTAGCAGGACATACTTTTCAACAAATAGAGGTAAGTCAAAAAAGCTTCTTTCTTCAAGGTTTCCCAGATAACGGTGTTGAGCCAAGATATCAAATCGAAACAGCTAGTGAACCAACACAACAATCTGCTTTCGCAACAAAAGATGAATTACAATCTTTTTTTGGTAGATTAAATTATTCTTATGACAGTAAATATTTATTTACGGCAACTTTAAGGGCTGATGGGTCGTCTAAATTTGGTGAGAATAACAAATATGGATATTTTCCATCCTTTGCATTGGGTTGGAATCTGACTGAAGAAGATTTTTTATCGTCATCAGAAACTATAAACAACCTTAAACTAAGAGCAAGTTGGGGACAAACTGGTAGTCAAGAAATTCCTTCAAAAATAACACAAGCTAGTTTTACAGAAAGTAATACAAATGATGATACGTATCCTTTGGTGCCAGGTGCTAATGATTTAAGTAGTTATCCTTTTGGATCTATTTTCACTCGTTTGGCAAACCCAAATATTCAATGGGAAGTTTCAACACAAACCAACATTGGGTTAGATTTTGGTTTTTTCAACAACAAAATAACAGGCACAATAGAGTACTTTAATAAAGTTTCAGAAAATATTTTATTAGAGGTAACTCCGCCAGATCCAATACAACCAACATCTAAATATTGGACCAATGTTCCTTTTATGGAAATTAAAAATAACGGAGTTGAAATTGCTTTAGATTATCAAAGTGATCCCATTGGAGACTTCTCCTATAACATTGGAGGTAATATATCGTTAACAAAAAATGAAGTAGTTAATTCGCCGTTTAGAATCTTAACCACAGGCGCTGCACAAGGTTCTGGACAAACAGGGGCTACAATAAATGGTATTCTTAATGGAGAATCAATAGGTTCTTTTTACATGCTCGAACACATTGGAATTGGTCCTGATGGTTTAAATGAATTTGCAGACAGAAATCCTGACGGTGAAATTTTAGATAATGATCGTTTTGTTGCTGGATCTGCTATACCAGATTATATCTATGCATTCTATTTTAATTTTAAGTATAAAAAATTTGACTTGGGACTTAATTTTAACGGTGCAGGTGGTAATCAAATTTATAATCACGTGGCCATGACCACATTTAATAGAGGACAATTAGTAAATTCTTTCAATACTACTGATAGAGCGATTGAGTTCTCAAATGAATCGGCATCAAACTCAAATACAGTTTCAACTCGTTATTTAGAAGATGGCGGTTTCTTAAGATTAAATAACGCAACATTGGGTTATAGTTTAGATCCTAGTTTACTAGGTATTGGAAATTTAGTGAACGATATTCGCCTCACTATTACAGGGCAAAACTTGTTTATTATTACAGATTACAGCGGATATGATCCTGAAATAAATACAGGTATTTCCATTGATGGTGTTCAAACTTTTGGTATAGATTACTTCAGTTATCCTAGAAGTAGAACCGTATTATTTGGTTTAAACGTAGCATTTTAATTTAAAAAAATCTTAAAAATGAAAAATAAAATAATTTACACAATTTTAGGTTCGGTTATGCTTTTTAATTGGAGCTGTACCAATTTAGAAGAAGAAGTACTTGACGAGTCTTTAAATGGATCTGGTCAATCAGAAGCTATTAGTGGAGCAATTGCCCCTGCATATGGTAAAGTATCAAGGGTATGGAGACACACTAACTATTTTGGATTACAAGAAATAGCGAGTGATGAAGCTATTTTACCTTACCGTGGTGGAACGGATTGGTTTGACGGTGGTAAATTTTTAGCTACACACGCACATACAATGACTCCTACAAATGCTTTAGTAGGGGATTCTTGGAATGAACTCACACAAAATATTTCTCGAACATTATCTGCTATTGAAGTATTAACACCATTGGCAGAAGCAGGAAATACAGAAGCCGAAGGCGCACTTTACGAAATGATAGCACTTAGGGGTTATTTAAACATGCTTATGTTAGACAGCTGGGGACTTATTTTTCAAAAAGAATCATCAGCCGAAGTTTCCACAATACTTCGTGGTCAAGATGCTATTGACTATATTGAAAGTCAGTTGCTATCCGTTGTAGACGTGATAAATACAACCAGAGGTCCTGGAAGAATGACACGGGGCGCCGTTTGGGGCTTTTTGGCACGGTTACATTTAAATGCAGCTGTTTATCGTGATCCTTACGGAACACCTAACTTTACCAAGGCAGATATGGATAAAGTTATTACCTATACAAATAATATTATTAGCTCAGGACAATATAGCTTATCACCAGAATATTTTGACTTGTTTAATGACGATAACAATAGTAATCCTGAATTAATTTGGGCAGCAGACCAACGTGGTGTATTAGATAGAGAGCACAGCCGATGGACTTATTGGTCATTACCTGGTTCTTTATGGGGTAGACTTGAATTTCCTAGTTCAGATGGAACAGATGGCCCTGGTGTAACTTCAGACTTTTATCAAACTTGGGTAGATGCTTATGGAGCAGTTGATCCTGCAGATGCTGATGCTAGGTTCTATAAGAAAAATCAGCAAATCCCACCAGCACTTGAGAACCTTACAGGTTTCACGCCTTTAAATGACGAAGATCATTATTATTGTGCTTCAGCTGATGATTATGAATTTGACAATGGGATTATACGTGGTGTGCCATGGGGACCAAGAAAAGATTCGAACGGAGCCTTTTTTACTTGTGATGGTGGTTACAGAATTTATCCTGTAAAACAAATAAAAGGAAATGGTCCTGATAAAAATGTAGCTTATGTAAATCTTACAGAACAAATAGATTTTACTAATGAAGGAAGAGCTCACCACACAGGTTTCCGTTTTTCTAAATATGCGTTTAGCCGCACATCTCCTGACGCGAATAACTTCAGTAGTATAGATTTAGTGTTTTTACGTTATGCAGAAATTTATATGATGCGTGCAGAAGCCAAGTTAAGAAACGGGGATGCAGGAGGTGCTTTGGTTGATGTGAATACGGTAAGAACTTCTAGAACAGCCCGTAGTCCAATACCAGCAGCACTTACTTCAATAGATTTAGATAGGCTTTACCAAGAATATGGCTTCGAATTCTACTGGGAAGGTCTTAGACGAACTAATCAAATTCGTTTTGGTCATTATGAAGACACCTGGACGGAAAAATCAGATACAGATAAGAGAAAAAGGCTATTCCCTATTCCACAGTCAGCTGTTGATGGTGCTTCTAATGTTGATGGTTACTTAGATCAAAACGATAGTTATTAATATATTTTCTGAGTTAGTTTAGTTTTTATTTAAAAGCAGTTGAAAAAATTTTCAACTGCTTTTATTTTTGGTTATGTCTCATCAGACATTAAAGGTTTTCATTTTTTCTTATAAATCATGGATTAGGCAGCTAAAGTATTATATGATTTGAACATTGATTTTCTGCTACAAATCAACTGCACCTTTATAATCATATAGAATATCTCTATTCTACTCAAAGTTCTTATGGCTGACTCAGCTCTTTAAATCTCAAACTATCAGTAATTCTTTTTTTAATAAACCTAGATCCTGTTCCACAGTCCCGCCAGAGGTTTTTGCAACCCTTACGAACTTTCGGGTACAACCCTTTTAATCGTTTTAGTTTGGGTGTTGTAACTTCAACTTCAATAGAAGGTAGATTCATTGAATGGTAAAATATCAACATGCTTTTAATTGCTACTTAAACCTTCGCTGTAAAATAATATATAGTCGGTATCTATTATTCTATATCAATAAACACAGGATTAGAGTAGAACCATAATTCATCCCACGGACTTTCACTTTTTTTATCTTCTTGAGGTTCCAGTTCATTACTGTTGGTCCCTCTGACACGGATATAACGCTCTTTTTTAATCTTCGAGATCGTGTATGTTATCTCCCTATATTCACCATTGACAGACCAGTTAGACTCGGTAAAGCGTTCAATAACTTGTGTAGTTGGATTGTTGTCGCTATCTCGATTAGTAACTGGCCCGATTACTTCTCCAATGATCAGATCAACACGGGTAACTTTTGGGTTCTGTTTCCATGAATTCAGGGTGTCAGGGTCTTTAAAACGAATGGTAACCCTTACATCTTCTCCCTTTGCAATATGGATAGCACCTCCGATATTGGCAGTGTGATGGCCTCCTTCTACCTTAACAGAAAGCTCTGAGATTAGATCTCCCAGCGTTACAAAAACACGACCATTTCGAATGCCATCTATAATATCGTCGTGATTTTTTTGGGCATAAACATAGGTTTTGGAATATTCGCCGGGCCAGAAATCACTACCGCCTTCCCGCCAGTGAACATGTGAGTCGGAGTTTGCGGTTATCCACCAATGGCGACCTTCGCCCAACATGGAATCCCAAAAACCGCCCAGTTTAGCCGTCATCTGATCAAAACCACCCATGGTAGGAAATTCTCCATATCCTCCCCGGGGACGTTCACGAAAAGTACTGTCAGGATTTAAGGCAGCAGCTTGGTGACCAGGTGCTCCGGCCATACCTACGGCAATGTCAGGGGCAGCATCATTCCAGTCCCGAAGTTCGGCAGGATCATCTTTTCCATAAACGCCTAAATCTGATGCAGATCGGGAAGGGTGATTGGCAATAACTACTGGTTTTTTGGACATTTTATTCATGAATTGCAATGCTTCAAGCATTCTTGGTTCGGTATCCCAACTTGGATCAGCAGGGTGCGGTTCTCTTTTATTGAATTGAGATTCTATACTGTGTAAGTTGTTAGATTCATCATGTGAATGTGGGATAATTAAACTGGAGTGATCAGCGCCGGGAGTATCAAATTCCATCCCATAAAACTGAATCACTTCGGGTACAACTTTTCTGGAATACAACAATTCAGGGTAAGCCATTTCCAGATTTACTTTACTGTGATTGGGGCCGCCATGATCGGTGGTTACCATCCACGAAAGACCATAATACTTGGCCATTAAGGAATTCATGGGAGTTGGATAAATTGCATCGCCTCCTTTTATTGGGGCAGGGGGATCCACTTCACGATCCCAGCCTACACTATATCTGGAATGAATATGATGATCTCCTGCCAGCCAGGTTCGGTTGGGTTTGTCCTGTGCTAAAGCTGGATTCTGAAATCCAAACATTAGAAACAAGATTGATAGATAAACAGAGGTCGACAGAAATATAGTTGAGAAAAGTAGACGCATGAGATGAATGAACTAATACCTTAATTTAAAATTATTTTATAAATATAGAATTTCGTGATTACAGGTACTTTATCATACCATTAACCTTTTGACATCATTATATTAACTGAGGCTAATAAAATTAAAACAGGGTTCTCTAGTATCTGCAAAAAACGGTTAAAGTGAACCACTCAAAAACTCTTTTGAGCCTGAGCTATAAAAGGATTTACAATAAAAGACCATTGCAAGGGAAATTGTATAAAATAATTATCAAAATATAATTTCAATTATTTGATTATCAGTATATTAATCTGTATTTTAGCATTATGAAATC